>Ga0115564_10000029_pt1 | contig 148952 bp, 147 predicted proteins | sample COGITO_mtgs_1105_7_FD_88680 | JGI IMG/M metagenome (GOLD analysis project Ga0115564, IMG submission 88680) | Pelagic marine microbial communities from North Sea - COGITO_mtgs_110523 | ecosystem: Environmental > Aquatic > Marine > Epipelagic | place: Germany:Helgoland, sampling site...
GATGCAGATGCATCATCGCTTCAGTCTTGGGTTAAAGAACGGCTTGCAAGCTATTCCTATCCAAGAGAAATTGAATTTTTAGATGCGCTTCCGATGACAGTGACCGGTAAGGTAATCCGGCGCGAGTTGAAGGCGATGGCAATGCGGCAGAATGAGGAATTGCAATGAAACTGACATCACAGGCTTTGCCAACGTCGGAAACGTATAAAGCCAATGAAACGGCGCATTTAGAGGCTCTTTCTCATGTTGGGCAGGCTGCTGAGGCGGCAGCTTTAGGGGGCGGCGACAAATCGCTTGCGCGCCATGAAAGCCGGGGCAAGATGCTGCCGCGTGAACGGGTGGCGAACTTGCTTGATCCGGGCTCTGCGTTTCTGGAAATCGGGGCGACGGCGGCACATGGATTGTATGGGGGGGCGGCCCCTTGTGCTGGTGTGATCGCGGGTATTGGTCGGGTCCAAGGGCATGAAGTCATGGTCGTGTGTAACGATGCTACGGTAAAGGGCGGGACGTATTTCCCGATGACCGTTAAAAAGCATTTGCGCGCTCAGGAAATCGCAGAGGCCAATCATTTGCCTTGTGTGTATCTGGTGGATTCGGGCGGTGCGAACCTGCCGCAGCAGGATGAGGTTTTTCCGGATCGGGACCACTTTGGCGCGATTTTCTACAATCAGGCGCGGATGAGCGCCAAGGGCATTCCCCAAATTGCTGTGGTGATGGGGTCGTGCACGGCGGGCGGTGCTTATGTGCCTGCGATGTCGGATGTGACAATTATCGTTAAAGAACAAGGGACTATCTTTCTTGCTGGTCCACCCTTGGTGAAGGCGGCGACGGGCGAGGTTGTCACGGCCGAGGATCTGGGCGGCGGCGATGTACACACGCGGTTGAGCGGTGTGGCGGATTATCTGGCCGAAGATGACGCGCATGCGCTGGCGTTGGCGCGACAGGCGCTGGGACAGTTGAACCGGGCTAAGCCATTGACAGTGCAGTGGGAAACGCCGGAGGAACCTGCGTATGATCCAGCAGAGATTTTGGGTGTGGTGCCGGGGGACTTGCGCACGCCTTATGACATTCGCGAGGTGATCGCGCGGCTGGTGGACGGGTCGCGGTTTGATGAGTTCAAGGCGCGGTTTGGCGAGACGCTGGTGACGGGATTTGCCCATGTGAAGGGGTGTCCAGTCGGCATTATTGGCAACAATGGCGTGCTGTTTTCGGAGGCCGCGCAGAAGGGTGCGCATTTTGTGGAACTTTGTTCACAGCGGCATATCCCCTTGGTTTTCTTGCAAAATATCACCGGTTTTATGGTGGGTCGCAAGTATGAAAACGAGGGAATTGCGCGGCACGGGGCCAAGATGGTGACGGCTGTGGCCTCAACCAATGTGCCCAAGATTACGATGCTTGTGGGCGGGTCTTTCGGGGCTGGAAACTACGGGATGGCGGGGCGGGCGTACCGGCCACGGTTCTTGTGGACATGGCCGAACAGCCGGATTTCCGTGATGGGGGGACCGCAGGCGGCGGGGGTTTTGGCGACGGTGAAGCGCGATGCGATCGATCGGGCGGGTGAAACGTGGTCAGCAGAGGATGAGGCCAAGTTCAAACAACCGACGATTGATATGTTCGAGGAGCAGTCGCATCCGCTTTATGCCTCTGCAAGGCTTTGGGATGATGGGATAATTGATCCGCGCAAGAGCCGTGATGTACTGGCGCTGAGCCTGTCGGCGTCCTTGTGCGCGCCGATTGAGGAGACGAAGTTTGGCGTATTCAGGATGTGATCTGTGAACGATTGGTTAAGTGTCACACGGTGTACACCGCGCGTACACGGCACGTGCATACGAAGGAAAATGGAAGCATGATCTTGGAGATGGAGGCATTGGCGCGCTATCCGGGTGCGATTTCGTTCAAGTATGGCGATGGGCCGGAATTGAACGCAGAAATTTTGGCGCTGGTCAGAGCGGGTCGAAAGACTGTCACCAGCGATGCGGTCGCGAATTTTGCACAGCGCGGGGAGCCTCATCCTGAGCCGGGGCGCATGGATGTGGCGCTGGATTGGGACGGGCGGCCAGCGGTCGCGGTGCGCACCGTGGCGGTTGAGTTCATTTCCCTTGACGAGATGGACGAAGGGCGCGTGGGCGATCAGGGAGAATTTCGCGATCTGGCGCATTGGCGGGCAGGGTATCAGGCGTATCTGACGCGGGCCGGGGTGTTCGAGCCAAACATTATGATGCTGGTGGAGCGGTTCGAAGTGATCGAGGATTTTGGCTGACGGGACGGTGGAGGGGGCCAGCCCCCACCCGCGCCAAGGCGCGGCTCCCCCGGAGGTTTATTTGGAAAATTGAAGATGAAGAAAGTGGTGTGCGATGTTTGATGTGATCTTGATTGCGAACCGGGGTGAGATTGCGTGCCGGGTGATGGAAACGGCGGGCGCGATGGGGGTGCGTTGTGTGGCGGTCTATTCGGATGCTGATGCCGGAGCCAAGCATGTAGCGATGGCGGACGCGGCGGTGCACATCGGCGGGTCGTCACCCGCGCAGTCGTATTTGCGCGGCGATGTGATCATTCAGGCAGCTTTGGATACGGGCTGTCAGGCGATCCATCCCGGTTATGGTTTTTTGTCCGAGAACCCTGATTTTGTCGACGCGGTTGAGAAGGCGGGGCTGGTGTTTATCGGGCCATCGGCGTCTGCCATTCGCGCGATGGGTTTGAAGGACGCGGCCAAGGCGTTGATGGTGGAGGCGGGCGTGCCGGTGGTGCCGGGGTATCACGGCAGCGACCAGTCGGATGATTTGTTGGCGGTTGAGGCGGGCAAGATTGGCTATCCGGTGTTGATCAAGGCTGTTGCGGGGGGCGGTGGCAAGGGGATGCGCCTGGTTGAGGAGGCGGGCGCGTTTCAGGCGGCACTGGAGTCGGCGCGGTCAGAGGCGAAATCTGCGTTCGGCAATTCTGATGTCCTGGTGGAGAAGTTCGTCTCGCAGCCGCGCCATATCGAGGTGCAGGTGTTTGGGGATGGCACACAGGCGGTACATCTGTTCGAACGTGATTGTTCGTTGCAGCGGCGCCATCAGAAGGTGATCGAAGAAGCACCCGCGCCCGGCATGACGCTTGAGATGCGCAGCGCGATGGGGGAAGCGGCGGTGAAGGCGGCGGAGGCTATCGGGTATTCGGGCGCGGGCACGGTGGAATTCATTGTCGACGGGTCGGACGGGTTGAAGGCTGACGGGTTCTTTTTCATGGAGATGAACACGCGGTTGCAGGTGGAGCATCCGGTGACGGAAGCCATCACGGGCGTTGATCTGGTTGAGTGGCAGTTGCGGGTGGCGGCGGGCGAGGCTTTGCCATGCGCTCAGGAAGAATTGACGATTGAGGGGCATGCGTTTGAGGCGCGGCTTTATGCGGAGGATGTGCCAGCGGGTTTTTTGCCGGCCACGGGGACGTTAACGCATTTGGCTTTCACGTGTCAGACGCGGGCGGATTCGGGCGTGCGCGCCGGTGATACGATCTCACCTTTCTATGATCCGATGATTGCCAAGGTGATCGTGCATGGGGCGACACGGGATGTGGCCTTGGCCAAGTTGCGGGCCGCACTTTCGGGCTGTCAGGTGGCCGGCACTGTGACGAACCTCGCGTTTCTTGGCGCATTGGCGGGCCATGCAGGGTTCGGGTGCGGGGAAGTCGATACCGGATTGATCGCACGCGATATTGACGCGCTGACAGCTGTACCTGCGGTTGAGGCGCGGCATTGGGCGCATGCGGGGATGGCGGCGCTGGGGGTTTTGGAGGCCGGGGTCGAAACGGGATTCACGCTTTGGGCGCCTTTGCGGCGGCAGGTTGTTTTAAGTGCAGGCGATGAAGAGCGCGTATTGAAGGTCGAGATATCCGGGCCGGATCATCAGAGGTGGTTTGTTGGCGAGGATGTCGTTGCTGCAAGACGTATTGCGGGGCGGTGGTCTGTTGGTGGTGTCCTGGCGGCGGATGTCGCGGTGGCGGGTCCGGTCGTGACCTTGTTCGAGGGTTATGGAATGCGCTTTGAGGTCGTGGATCCGCTGGACCGTGCGGCGGGCGCGCAGGGTGACGGAAATCTGATTGAGGCGCCGATGCCGGGATTGGTGCGTGTTGTGGATGCCCGTGTGGGGCAGGTTGTGGCCAAGGGGGATCGTTTGGCCGTTTTGGAGGCGATGAAGATGGAACATGCGTTGTTAGCTGCGCGCGATGGTATTGTGGCAGAGGTTTTGGCGGCTGAGGGAGATCAGGTCGAGGCGGGGGCGGCGTTGGTCCGCCTGGAAGCGGAAGGAAAGGACGCGGCATGATTACATTGCATCACTGCCCGCAAACGCGGTCCATGCGGACGCTGTGGCTGCTGAATGAGCTGGATGTGGAATTTCAGGTGCGGGTCTATGCGTTTGACCGGTCCCTGCGCGATCCGGCTTATTTGAGCCTGTCGCCTGCGGGGCGGGTGCCTGCGCTGGAGATCGACGGCGAGCGCATGTTCGAGACGGGTGCGATCACCGAGTATTTATGTGAGCGGTTCAGCCCGGACCGGATGGGGCGGTCGGTCGGGTCACCCGACCGGATGGCGTGGCTGGTTTGGGTGCATTTCGCCGAGACGATCAGCCAGCATACCGCGGCACTGACCCAGCAGCATGTGGCGCTGCGCGAGGATCATATGCGGTCGCCCATCGTGATGAAGCTGGAGGCGGCAAGGGTGGCCAAATGCTATGACGCGCTGGAGGCAAGGTTGAGCACGCCGGTGGAGAACCGCGACTATTTGCTGACGTCGGGCTTTTCGGCGGCGGATATTTCGGTGGGGCAGGCAGTTTATATGTCGCGGTATTTCGTAACGCTTGAGCATCATCCGGCGGTTGCGGAGTGGTATGAGCGGATTTCCGAGCGGGAGGGCTTTCGCCGGGCGCTGCCGCAGGGGGACGGAATATATGACCGCGATTTTTATGCCCCGTGGCCGGTGGTTTAGGGTTAGCGTGGGGCATCGGCAGTTTTGAAGGGGTGACAAGAAGGCGGGTGTGGCGATGCGGCACAGCTTTTTCAGGGCACCAAAAAAGGGAGAGCGCGGAATGAGTTTGGGACCAGTTGAGATTTTCGAGGTCGGACCGAGGGACGGTTTGCAAAATGAGACGCGCGAGATACCGCTGGCGGAGAAGATTGCGCTGGTGGACAAGCTGTCACAGGCGGGGTTTGCGCGGATTGAATGCGCAAGCTTTGTGTCGCCCAAATGGGTGCCGCAGATGGCAGGCTCGGATCAGGTCTTGGCCGGGATTTCGCGGCGCGATGGTGTGCGCTATGCGGCGTTGACGCCGAACATGCAGGGGTATCAGGCTGCTGTGGCGGCAGGGGCAGACGAGATTGCGGTCTTTGCCTCGGCCTCTGAAGGGTTCAGCCAGAAAAACATCAATGCCAGCATAGAAGAGGCTTTCGCGCGGTTTGCACCGATTTTGGAAGAGGCGCGGCACATAGATTTGCCGGTGCGGGGCTATGTGTCTTGTGTGGTGGAATGTCCCTATGACGGTCCGGTGGCACCCGCAAAGGTCGCGGCCGTGGCGGACAAGTTGTTTGCTATGGGCTGCTATGAAATCTCGCTTGGGGATACGATCGGGGCAGGCAGGCCAGACAGCATTGCGCGGATGCTGTTGGCGGTGCGCAATGTGGTTCCGGTGGGCCGTCTTGCGGGCCATTATCACGACACCCACGGTCGGGCGATGGCGAATGTAGATGCGTCACTGGCGCTGGGCGTGCGGGTGTTTGATGCGGCTGTTGGGGGCTTGGGCGGATGTCCGTTTGCGCCCGGTGCCGCGGGCAATGTCGCGACCGAGGCGTTGAATGCGCATCTGACGCATCTGACCTACAAGACCGGGCTGGATCAGGCGGTGTTGGAAGAGGCCGCGGATATGGCGCGGACCATGCGGGGATAGGCCATGTTTGAGACGATTTTGGTCGAGACCGATGCGCGCGGGGTTGCGACGCTGACACTGAACCGTGTGGACAAGCATAATGCGATGTCGGCGCAGATGTTGGCGGAACTGACGCAGGCGGCTGCTGATCTGGGCGCGGATGACGCGGTTCGGGTTGTGGTGCTGACGGGTGCGGGCAAATCGTTTTGTGCGGGCGGTGATCTGGAATGGATGCGCGCGCAGCGGGACATGGACGCGGCGACGCGGTCGATGGAGGCGGGCAAACTGGCCGCGATGCTGGGCGCGCTGAACGCATTGCCCAAGCCGCTGATCGGGCGTGTGCAGGGCAATGCCTTTGGCGGCGGCGTTGGGATGGCGTGTGTGTGTGATGTGACCATCGGGGTGGATACCGCCAAAATGGCGCTGACCGAGACGCGGCTGGGGATCATCCCCGCCACAATCGGGCCTTATGTGCTGGCGCGGATGGGCGAGGGGCGCGCGCGGCGTGTGTTCATGTCAGGCCGGGTTTTTGACGCCGCTGAGGCGGTTGATCTGGGGATATTGGCGCGGGCTGTGGCTGTTGATGATCTAGATGCTGCGATTGAGCGCGAGGTGGTGCCATACCTGAGTTGCGCGCCCGGTGCGGTGGCGGCGGCCAAGCAGTTGGCGCGTGATCTGGGGCCACGGATTGACGATGAGGTTGTTGCTCATACGATTGCCGCACTGTCGGCGCGTTGGGAGACCGAAGAGGCCGCCGAGGGGATTGGAGCGTTTTTTGACAAGCGCAAGGCGCGGTGGATGGTTTGACGGCTCACGCTGGGCTGTGGTTGATTTAGAGGTCTTCGACCCAGATTGGATCTTTTAGCCAGCGGGATTGTTTGTTGCTCGGTGGTGGCGGAGTCTGATAGCGCTTTGTGATCATCTCGATGATCAAAAGAAGCAGACCAATCACCGTGGTATGTAAGGTAATTGCCACAGCGTAGATGGGACCGAGCAAAATCATCCATCCCCTGTCTAGCGGTGACATGTTCATCAGCATGAAGGCAATCGAAATTGCCGCCAAGACGGGGCCGGAAATCATGATCTTGATGCGCAGTCCGCGCAGGAACGTAGGTGTGAAGCTGAAGATGCGAAGCATATCGAACCGTGTCTTTAGACCCACTATCGCGATAAAGACGAAGGGTGCGGCGGTTGTAATCGCCAGCGAAAGCATCAGGGGCGATTGGTTTCTAGGTGAAAGCAAATTGGCATGCGCCAAAACCACGAAGAACAAGAGAAACACGGGCAACAGTGTGACGACGATGTTGGCAAGGATCCAAAAGGATTTGCGCCGGACTTGTGACCAATCGATCCGCTGAATCAGTGCAGAGCCGAGACGCCTGAGAGCGTGCAGGGCGATTTTCAACTGATCCAGAATGCGCAGTGCACCGGTGCCGACGGACGATGCAACACGCTGGCCAGACTGTGCGATCGCGTTCCAGTCAGTACGGTTGACGCGCGCGACGATATCTATTCTGCGCAGGTGAGGTACGCCAGCGCGCAAAAGCCGGACCACAGCAAAAGGGGTGGCGGCAAGCGTGAGCAACTGAAACAGGATGCCGAGCCCAAATGAGAGCGCAAAAAGCTGGAGCGATTGGTAGATATGGTTGCTGAAGAAGGACAACGCATAGGCCATTGCGCCGGACAGCAGGACGATCCAGGGCGAGGAGACATAGAACCGGTTTGACGTCGTAAACATGGGTCCACAGGTGTGCCCAGAATATGGGCAAATTCAGGCGCGCGCAGTGCCATTTTGTGGCGCGGTGTTTTGTGGCGCAGTGGGCATTGCAAACCGGCCATTGCCACGTAACCGCGATGTTGAGAGGATGATCGCGCGGCCTTGGCCTGCTGATGTTTTTGGCATTGTCGAAGGTGCTTGCGCGGCTGACCCCTTTGGATGTGGCCCGCGACACCATTTCACCCTTGCGTCCCGTTGACCCTTGTCCCGACACGGGGTAGACCCAAACAGAAGTCTGTTTACGGTTGCTTGGCGTTGCCCCCAAGCGCCTAACCAAAAGGAGCCTCCCTTGGACGAAATGCTGCGGGAATACCTTCCGATCCTCGTTTTTCTGGCTGTCGCCATCGGATTCGGGGCCATTTTGCTGAGCGCCGCTGCGGTGATCGCGGTACGCAATCCTGACCCGGAAAAAGTGTCAGCCTATGAGTGCGGGTTTAACGCATTCGATGATGCGCGCATGAAATTCGACGTGCGGTTTTTTTTGGTCGCAATTCTATTCATTATTTTCGACCTTGAGATCGCGTTCCTGTTCCCATGGGCTGTCGCGTTCAAGGACCTGTCGATGACGGGGTTCTGGTCGATGATGGTGTTCCTTGGCGTTCTGACCGCAGGCTTTGCCTATGAGTGGAAGAAAGGGGCCTTGGAATGGCAGTAACCGACGCAGGATTGGCTGGCGGATATTCCGCAGGTGCCGACAAGGACGCAGGCGCGCGTGCGATCAATGACGCGTTGCAGGACAAGGGTTTTCTGGTCACGTCCTCTGCGGATGTGATCAACTGGGCGCGCACCGGATCGCTGCACTGGATGACCTTCGGGTTGGCGTGTTGTGCGGTCGAGATGATGCACACCTCTATGCCGCGCTATGATCTGGAGCGGTTCGGGACAGCGCCGCGTGCGTCCCCGCGCCAGTCCGATCTGATGATCGTGGCCGGCACGCTGACCAACAAAATGGCGCCAGCGCTGCGCAAGGTTTACGACCAGATGCCGGAGCCGCGCTATGTGATTTCGATGGGGTCCTGTGCGAATGGTGGCGGGTACTACCACTACAGCTATAGTGTTGTGCGCGGTTGTGACCGGATTGTTCCGGTTGATATTTACGTACCCGGCTGCCCGCCCACGGCAGAGGCGTTGCTGTACGGGATCCTGCAATTGCAGCGGAAAATGCGGCGCACGGGTACGATTGTACGCTGATGCGTGCGTCTGAGAGGACATAAGATGAGCGATCAATTGCAAGAACTTGGTGCCTATATCGAGGCAAAGCGCCCCGATTGCGTGCTGGATTGGGACGTCACGCGCGGTGAGCTGAACATGAATGTGACGCTGGCCAATATCGCGGGGCTGGTGGATTTTCTCAAAGGCGATCCGACCTGCCGGTTCTCGTCGCTGGTGGATATTACGGCGGTCGATTACACGGGTCGTGCGAAACGGTTTGACGTCGTCTATCATCTGCTGAGCATGTATCAGAACCACCGTATCCGGCTGCGCGTCGCGGTGCGCGAAAAGGATATGGTGCCGTCGCTGGTTGAGGTGCACCCCAGCGCCAACTGGTTCGAGCGCGAAGTGTTCGATATGTTCGGCATTCTGTTTTCGGGGCACCCGGACCTGCGCCGCATCCTGACGGATTATGGCTTTCGCGGCTATCCGCTGCGCAAGGATTTCCCGACCACGGGCTATACCGAAGTGCGCTATGACGAAGCGCAAAAGCGCGTGGTTTATGAGCCGGTCAAGCTGGTTCAGGAATACCGGCAGTTTGATTTCATGTCGCCGTGGGAGGGTGCGGAATATATTCTGCCCGGCGATGACAAGGCTGATGACAAAGCAGGGGCGAAATAATGGGTGGCATTTGGTGGCTGTTGATGTCTGCGCTGACGGCCATCCCCATGCTGAAACTGTTGCCGCACTTTGGCATCAACAAATATTGGGCGGCCATCTGTTTGGTCCCCTTGGGTCCCGTCGCGCTGCTGTGGTGGATGGGCCTGAAACTGCAAGAATTGGAGAAGCTATGATTGCCTATCTGGATGAGTTGTTTGCAAAGCTGTTTGGCGAGCGGGCGGAAGAGCATCTGCCGATCCCCGTGCGCGTGGATGACGACGAGAGCGCGCGTGACAAGCAGTTGAAGGGTCGGAGATGATCCCGTTGTTGACTGAGGTTTTGGGATTGGCTGCGGCGGGTGTTGTGCTTGTCGGGGCGATGCCGTTTTTTAAAAAATCCACAGATGTTGAAATGTTTAAAAATCCAAGTGTTGGAAATGCCAATGCTGGCATCTTTCGGAGTGTCAAATGATGGACGGCGATATTCGCGTGAACACCTATGATGACGGCTCGACCGATGCTGTCACGGGTGAACAGAAAATCCGCAATTTCAACATCAACTTCGGCCCGCAGCACCCTGCGGCGCACGGGGTTTTGCGCCTTGTGCTTGAGTTGGACGGCGAGGTTGTAGAACGCTGCGACCCGCACATTGGCCTGCTGCACCGTGGCACCGAAAAACTGATGGAAAGCCGGACGTACCTGCAAAACCTGCCGTATTTTGACCGTCTCGACTATGTCGCGCCGATGAACCAAGAACACGCTTGGTGTCTGGCGATTGAAAAGCTGACGAACACGCCGGTGCCGCGTCGGGCGTCCTTGATCCGCGTGTTGTATTGCGAGATCGGACGGGTGCTGAACCACTTGTTGAACGTGACGACGCAGGCATTGGACGTGGGCGCGCTGACGCCGCCGCTGTGGGGTTTTGAAGAGCGCGAGCAGTTGATGGTGTTTTACGAACGGGCTTGCGGCGCGCGTTTGCACGCAGCGTATTTTCGTCCCGGCGGTGTGCATCAGGACCTGCCTGATGCGTTGCTGGATGATATCGAGGCGTGGTCCAAGCAGTTTATGACCGGCTTTATGCCTGATATTGACGGTTTGTTGACAGAAAACCGGATATTCAAACAGCGTAACGTCGATATCGGCGTTGTAACCGAAGAAGACATCCTGAATTTTGGTTTCTCTGGTGTGATGGTGCGCGGCTCTGGCCTTGCGTGGGATTTGCGCCGGTCACAGCCTTATGAGTTGTATGACGAGTTCGAGTTTCAGGTGCCTGTGGGCAAGAACGGCGATTGCTATGACCGCTATCTGTGCCGCATGGAAGAGATGCGCCAGTCGGTGCATATCATCCAGCAGGCGATCGAGAAGCTGCGCGCGCCTGAGGGCAAGGGCGATATACTGGCCCGTGGCAAGATCACGCCGCCAAGCCGTACCGATATGAAGACCAACATGGAAAGCCTGATCCACCACTTCAAACTGTATACCGAAGGGTTCCACGTGCCCGAGGGCGAAGTTTACGTCGCCGTTGAAGCGCCCAAGGGCGAGTTCGGTGTGTATCTGGTGGCGGATGGATCGAACAAACCCTACCGCTGCAAAATCCGCGCGCCGGGGTTCCTGCACTTGCAGGCGATGGATCATATGAGCAAGGGCCATCAGTTGGCGGATGTTGCGGCGATTATTGGCACGATGGACGTGGTGTTTGGAGAAATTGACCGGTGATGCGATTTGCGCTCATCGGGGAGTTGGTATGTGCAGGATCAGGTGCGGTTGCTTTTGACGCGCAAAAGTCTGAACTGATTGAGGCGATGCAAGCCAACGGCTGTAAGATGACGTCTGCTCAAGCCAGTGTTCAAATGCCGAAGATGGGGCTTGATCGCGCACAATCGATCAAGTTGTCACGAGAAATGATGGCCGAAGGTATTGTTACCTTTGCCGATGATGAAGAAACGCTTCTGCTCTTGCCGCCTGCGTGCAAGCCGTAAAGCGGTAGGAACCTAGATATGCTACGACGCCTCCACAAAGACCAACCCGAAACATTTGCTTTCACCCCTGCAAACCAAGCATGGGCCGAAGGCCAGATGACCAAATTCCCTGAAGGCCGTCAGGCCAGCGCGATCATTCCGCTGTTCTGGCGTGCGCAAGAGCAGGAAGGGTGGCTGACCCGTCCCGCGATTGAGCACATTTCGGAGATGCTGGGGCTGGCGTATATTCGCGGGCTTGAGGTGGCGACGTTCTATTTCATGTTCCAGTTGCAGCCGGTCGGCAGCATTGCGCATATCCAGATTTGCGGCACGACGACCTGCATGATCTGCGGTGCCGAGGATCTGGTGTCCGTTTGCAAAGAAAAAATCGCTGATCAGCCGCATGCGTTGAGCGCGGATGGCAAGTTTTCGTGGGAAGAAGTCGAGTGTCTGGGTGCCTGCGCGAATGCGCCGATGGCGCAGATCGGCAAGGATTATTACGAAGATTTGACGGCGGATAAACTGGTTGCTTTGCTTGATGATCTGGCGGCGGGCAAAGTGCCGACGCCGGGATCACAAAACGGCCGCTTTGCCGCGGAACCGTTGAGCGGGCTAACCAGTCTGAAAGAACACGACAGCGGTCGGACCAAGTATAATGCCAGTGTGCAGTTGGCGACGGACATCGGCGACACGGTCAAGCGGATTGACGGCACAGAAGTGCCGTTGTTGATGCCGTGGCAGGACAAGGGCGCGAACAAAGACGCGGCCCCGAAGGCGAAGGCCGTCCCAAAGCGTGCCGCGCCCGTCGAAAAAGCCGTGCCTGTTGAAAAAACGGCTGTTTCCAAGGCCAAGCCAAAGGTGGGCGCGCCTGCAAAAGCCATTGAAGAAGCCGCCGCTGGTCCGGGCAAGAAGCCGGAAACGCTGAAAAAAGCGCGCGCCGCCGGCGCGGATGATCTGAAAATGATCAAGGGTGTAGGTCCCAAGCTGGAAACCATGCTAAACGGGATGGGATTTTACCATTTCGACCAGGTCGCCAATTGGGGCGCGGAAGAGGTCGCTTGGGTGGATCAGAACCTTGAAGGCTTCAAAGGCCGCGTGAGCCGCGACGATTGGGTCGCGCAAGCGGTGAAGCTGGCGGCGGGCGAGGAGACAGAATTCTCCAAGCGCGCAAGCAAGGGTGGCACATACAAGGACCGGGGCTAATCCCGGCCAACGGGAGAGGAAACGATTATGTCTGAGAATAATGGCGGATTTAGTTGCCTGATCAGCTGCTGCATCATGGGATTTCTGGCGGGCGTCATGTTCGGCGGCGTGTTCTATGTGATTGCAGACTATGAATTCACGCAGGCCGTATTTGCGGGCGTCGTTATTGCGGCGGTTGTGGCTGTGATCATGGGTTTGTTGACCTGTGGCAAATCCAACAGCCGTGATGTGGCCGGTGCGGGTGGTACAGCTGCTGCTGCGACGACGGGTGCAACGACGGCAAGTGCAACGACGGCAAGTGCGGCGACGACAAGTGCGGCGACCTCTGGTGGCGTACCAGCTGCGGCTGCGACTGCAGCGCCGTCTTCTTTTGCCTCCGCTCCGGCGCCCGAAAAGCCCGTCGAAATCAAGCCAAGCCAGCCGCTTGCCGGTCAAGCCGAGTTGGCTGCGCGCAAGGGTGATTGGAAATACGAGGGGGATCCGGCCCCGGCAGCGAAAAAGCCGGCGGCAAAGGCGGCCCCTGCAAAGAAAGCGGCACCTGCCAAGAAAGCAGCGCCCGCGAAGAAGGCGGAACCTGCTAAAGCTGCGGCGCCCGCCAAGACCACAGAACCCGTAGACGAGGGACAGCCCGAATTGCTGAAAGGCCCGCGCGCTGGTGAAACGGCGGATGATCTGAAACTGATCAGCGGTGTGGGACCAAAGCTTGAGCAGACGTTGAACGAGTTGGGTTTTTATCACTTTGACCAAGTTGCCAAATGGGGCAGTGCAGAGATTGCGTGGGTCGATAGCCGTTTGCGGTTCAAAGGCCGGATTGAACGGGACGACTGGATGTCGCAGGCAAAAACCCTTGCCGAAGGTGGCGAAACCGAGTTTTCGGCACGCAAAAAGAAGTAACCAGTGAGCCCTATCCATGAGTGAACAAAGCGATAAGGCATTGGCGCGCAAAGGTCAGACCGTTGGTCTGGTCATTGCAGGCACCATGCTGATCTGGCTGGGTGCGAATTGGCTGGGGCCACAGTTGGGGCTGGCGGGCAGATATGTGTTTCTGTTTGATTTCGCCGCGTTAGCTGCGCTGATATGGGCGATGGTGGTAATTTATCAGATGTGGCAAGCCCGCCAAGCTGACAAAAGAGATTAACCAGTCCTTTAGGGGGCTGAGGGACAACGTAAGGGATAGCTGCCATGCTTGCAGATCAGGATCGCATTTTTACCAACATCTACGGGATGGGGGATCGCAGCCTTAAGGGCGCGATGTCGCGTGGGGCGTGGGATGGCACGGCTGGTATCATCAAGAAGGGCCGCGACTGGATCGTAGATAATATGAAAGCGTCCGGTTTGCGCGGTCGCGGTGGCGCGGGTTTCCCGACCGGTCTGAAATGGTCGTTCATGCCCAAGGAAAGCGACGGACGGCCTGCCTATCTGGTGATCAACGCGGACGAATCCGAACCCGGTACGTGTAAAGACCGCGAGATCATGCGCCACGATCCGCATACGTTGATTGAGGGGTGTTTGATCGCGTCTTTCGCGATGAACGCGCATGCCTGTTATATCTACATCCGCGGCGAATACATCCGTGAGAAAGAGGCGCTTCAGGCGGCGATTGATGAGGCCTACGACGCGGGTCTGGTAGGCAAGAACGCGTCAAAGTCCGGTTGGGATTTTGACATCTATTTGTCGCATGGCGCGGGCGCGTATATCTGCGGTGAAGAAACCGCACTGTTGGAAAGCCTTGAGGGCAAGAAGGGCATGCCGCGGATGAAGCCGCCGTTCCCTGCGGGTGCGGGCCTTTATGGGTGCCCGACAACTGTGAACAACGTGGAATCAATTGCGGTTGTGCCGACGATCCTGCGGCGCGGGCCGGAGTGGTTTGCGGGCTTTGGGCGTGCGAACAACGCAGGCACCAAGCTGTTTGCAATTTCGGGCCATGTGAACAATCCTTGTGTGGTGGAAGAAGCGATGTCGATCAGTTTTGAAGAGCTGATCGAGACGCATTGCGGCGGCATTCGTGGTGGCTGGGGCAATCTTAAGGCTGTAATTCCGGGTGGTTCGTCGGTTCCGATGATCCCCGGTGCACAGATGAAAGACGCGATCATGGACTTTGACTATCTGCGCGAGCAGCGGTCAGGTTTGGGCACGGCTGCGGTCATTGTGATGGACAACTCAACAGATGTGATCAAAGCGATCTGGCGTCTGTCGAAATTCTATAAGCACGAAAGCTGTGGTCAGTGTACGCCGTGCCGTGAAGGTACGGGTTGGATGATGCGGGTTATGGACCGTCTGGTAACGGGCGATGCTGAGCCTGAGGAAATCGACATGCTGCTGGACGTGACCAAGCAGGTTGAAGGCCACACGATTTGTGCGCTGGGTGATGCGGCGGCGTGGCCGATCCAAGGCTTGATCCGTCATTTCCGCGACGAGATTGAGGACCGGATCAAACACAAGCGTACGGGGCGCGTGAGCGCAGTGGCGGCAGAATAATGGAAATGTTTGACGCCTACAGCCATGCGATTGCGTCACTGGCGCTTTGGACCTTGGTTTCTATCATCCTCAGCTTTGTGGCTGTGATTGGCAAAAATGCCGATAACACCTGCGCCTGTGGCCATCCCAAGCGGGATTATTCGAATGTCGTGTACCGGCGGGGTAGGGCCTTTGCCAATGCGATGGAGATATCGGGGCCGTTTATCGGCGCGACGGTCGCGGCGATCCTGATCGGGGCGGACCCTGTTTGGGTCAATACGTTTGCCTCTTTATTTGTGGTTTCCCGGATTGTGACGGCCTTTGTGCACATTGGCACCACGATTGAACCGCTACGCTCTGCTGCATGGATGGTCGGGCTGATTTGTGTGATTTCACTGTCGGTCATGGCCGTCTGGGCGGCGTTTCTGTAAAGTTGAACGGTATGCAAGCGGATGCAGAAGGGCGAGTGCATTGAATATTGCTTTAGCCTTAGCAACAGCCAGTTTGCTGCTAATTCCTAGCGGAACTTTTCTTCTGACAAGATTGAATGGATATAGTGACAAAAGGGGTTTTGTCATTAGTTTTGGCCCTGTTCTTATCATCTATGGTATAGCGGGTGTATTGAGGTACTATGGCATGGGCGGTTTGGTACCGACCTCTACGGCGGTGATCATGGTAGTGATTTGTGTTCAGAATTTTTGGCAAATCACAAAACTCTTTAGATCGGGTAAAAAATGAAGCCGACAGAGGGATATCATCTGGCGGAGCTGAACCTTGGCATTCTGAAGTACGATTGGGATGATCCACGGGTACAGGACTTTGTAAACGGTCTTGATCTGGTGAACGGCGCTGCGATGCGCAGTCCGGGTTTTGTGTGGATGCTGCCTGAGGAAGACATGCATTTCGAACAGACGGATATGGCTGGCAACATGGGTGCGAACCCGCGTATGGCAAGCACCTTGAGCGTTTGGGAAAGTGTTGCACAGCTTGAGCATTTTGTGTGGAACACAGTGCACAAGCAGTTTTATGACCGCAAAGGCGAATGGTACGACATGGGCGCGGCGCTGCGCTTTGCCATGTGGTGGGTGCCTGTCGGGCATCGCCCCACGATGGCTGAGGCGATGGCGCGGTTCCGGCATCTGGAGACTGAAGGGCCGAGCGATCATGTCTTTGGCTGGGACCACATCAAGGACGCGCAGCTTTGGAAAACAAAGGCGTGCGGGTAGGGTATGGGGTTCTTTAAGAACATCTGGGACGGGTTGCTGAGCCTTTTGGCAGCAGTTTTGTCGTTTGTGATATTCGCCTTGCCGATCTGGGCAACGCATCAGGCAATCACTTACGGGATCGTGCCGATCTGGGTTTACCTTGCTGTGGTAGGATTGGTGTTTATCGGGGGCAACCTGACAATTGCGTTTCTGCGCAAGGCGTTGGACGGCGTGGCCCCCTTGCGTGAAAGGAAGCGGCGATGAAGGGCATGCATCTGGCAGAGTTGAATGTCGGCAGGTTGGTGGCGGCGCAGGATGATCCGCGTGTGGCCGAATTTATGGACAATCTTGACCGGATCAACGGCTTGGGCAAACGCATGCCCGGTTTTGTGTGGATGATGGAAGGTTCGGGCGCACCGGGCACCGGCAATACGGACACCGCAATTGATGGTGATCCGCGATATGTCCCGAACCTGAGCGTCTGGGAGGATGTCGCCAGCCTTGAGACATTTGTCTGGGGCACCATTCACAAGCAGTTTTACGAGCGCCGCCAAGAATGGTTTGAAGTGCTGGGTTCCATGCATTTCGTGATGTGGTGGGTGCCCGAGGGGCATCAGCCGAGCCTGCAAGAAGCGCTGGCAAGGCTTGACCATTTGCGCGACAATGGCGATAGCGATCATGCGTTTGGCTGGTCCTACCTGAAACAGGCGACGATGTGGCGCAGCCATGGCTGCACCCCCGTTGCGGCGGAGTGATAGAATGAAATTGATGATCCCCTTTGTCGCGGTGGCGCTGTTGCTGACAGGTTGCAGCAACAACGACGACCGGATCGCTTTTGACGGTCAGTTTTTCCGTACCAAAGTCAAAAAGGTGGACAAGCAGCTTGATGTCTTCACGGTCAACATCCGCGATGTGTCGCGGTCTTTGGACGGTGCGCGCGAGGCAGGCCATCATGCGGGTGTGTCGTGGTGCGTTCAGAATTTTGGCAGTTCTGACATCGAATGGACAGTCGGGCCTGATACGCCACCAGAGCAGTTGCAAATCGTCAATGACCAAATGGATTTCAGCGGGGTATGCCCGCATCGCTAAAGGGGCGCAGTAGACAGCCACAGGGTTCCCGCCAGACCCTGCTATTGCATATCAAAGGGACAGATATCCATGTCAGTGACAGGCAAACCCGCCGGGTGACATGGAAAGCAAGACTATGAAACGATGGATGACAGCTCTTTTGTGTTTGACCGCGTTGGCGTTGCCTGCGCAGGCAAAGCAACCGCTGCGTGAGGTCGCAGAGGTGGAGCAGGCAATTTTGGTCATTGGGCAGGCGGATGAAATTCGCCGGATGTGCCCGGAGATTGAGCCGCGCCGGGTGAAAGTGGTGTTCTTTATCCTGAGCCTCGAGAATCGCGCACGTGCGTTGGGCTACTCAAAAGACGAAATTGACGCCTACTTGGACAGCGATGCGGACAAAGCTCGGTTAAAGACAAAAGCAGCGTCACTTTTAGCTGCAAAAGGGGTCGATACTTCCGACCCGCAAAGCTATTGTGCCGTTGGCATGAGAGAGATTCAAAAATCGAGCCAAATCGGCGCGTTACTAAGAGCGAAGTGAGCATATGAGCGACATCCGCAAGATCATCATCGACGGCAAGGAAGTTGAAACTGACGGGGCGATGACCGTTATTCAGGCGTGCGAGCAAGCGGGCGTGGAAATTCCACGGTTCTGTTACCACGAACGGCTGTCGATTGCGGGCAATTGCCGGATGTGTCTGGTCGAGGTTGTGGGCGGCCCGCCCAAGCCCGCCGCGTCGTGCGCGATGCAGGTGCGCGATTTGCGCCCCGGTCCCGAAGGCCAGCCGCCTGTGGTCAAGACCAATTCACCCATGGTGAAAAAGGCCCGCGAGGGCGTGATGGAATTCCTGTTGATCAACCACCCGCTGGATTGCCCGATTTGCGACCAAGGTGGCGAGTGTGATTTGCAAGATCAAGCGATGGCTTACGGCGTTGATTTCAGCCGTTTCCGCGAACCCAAGCGCGCCACGGAAGATCTTGAGATCGGTCCGCTGATCGAGACGCATATGACACGCTGCATTTCCTGCACCCGCTGTGTGCGGTTCACCACCGAAGTGGCAGGTCAGCATATCATGGGCCAGACCGGGCGCGGGGAAGATGCCGAAATCACAACCTATCTGGGCGCGCTGATCGAAAGCAACCTGTCGGGCAACATCATTGATCTTTGCCCTGTCGGCGCGTTGGTCAGCAAACCCTATTCATTTACCGCACGCCCCTGGGAATTGACCAAGACCGAATCGATTGATGTGATGGACGCGCTAGGATCGAACATTCGCGTGGATAGCAAGGGTCGCGAAGTCATGCGGTTCCTGCCGCGCAACCATGATGGCGTGAATGAGGAATGGATTTCCGACAAGACACGCTTTGTCTGGGACGGCCTGCGCCGCCAGCGATTGGACACGCCTTATATTCGTGAGAACGGCAAGCTGCGCAAAGCAGAATGGCCCGAGGCGCTGGCGGCAGCGGCCGCGGCGATGAAGGGCAAGAAAGTCGGCGGTCTGATCGGTGATCTCGTCTCTGTCGAAGCTGCTTATGCGCTCAAGAGCATGATTGAGGGGCAGGGCGGTCAGGTTGAATGCCGCACCGATGGCGCAAAACTGCCAGCGGGCAACCGGTCGGGCTATGTCGGGACGGCGACGGTTGAAGAATTGGACAACGCGCAGGCGATCATGTTGATCGGCGCCAACCCGGCAATCGAGGCGCCCGTGTTGAATGCGCGCATTCGCAAGGCGTGGACCAAAGGCTGCGGCATTGGCGTGATCGGCCCGAAAGTCGATCTGACCTACGAAACGATGCACATCAGTGATGATCCGACCATGATGACCGAGCTGATGAAGCGCGATCATTCAGAAGTGGCGGAAAAGCCGTCGGTGATCATCATCGGGCAGGCCGCTTTGGCCCGCGCGGATGGTGAGGCGGTGCTGGCCGAAGCGATGGCGCTGGCGGAAAGCACGAAATCCACGTTCATGGTGCTGCACACGGCTGCGGGCCGCGTCGGTGCGATGGATATCGGTGCCACGGCTGAAGGTGGGATCACGGACATTCTGGCGTCCGACGTCATCTATAACCTTGGCGCAGATGAAGGCGACATTCCTGCCGGTCCGTTTGTGATTTACCAAGGATCGCATGGTGATCGTGGTGCGCACCGCGCGGATATCATTCTGCCGGGTGCAGCCTATACCGAAGAGCCGGGTTCGTTCGTGAACACCGAAGGGCGGCCACAGGTCGCGCAGCGGGCCAGCTTTGCCCCCGGTCAGGCCAAGGAAAACTGGGCGATCCTGCGGGCGCTGAGCGCGGAACTGGGTGAAGCCCTGCCATTTGATTCGATTGCCGCGTTGCGCCGCGCCTTGGTCAAGGACGTGCCGCATCTGGGCAATGTGGATAAGGTTCCCGAAAACGAATGGCAGCCTTTGGCGCGCGGCAAGGTGGAAAGCACACCGTTTGGCGTGGCAGTGGCCGATTTCTATCTGTCTAACCCGATTGCACGGGCAAGTGCGCTGATGGCGGAACTTTCTGCCGGTGCGGCGGCACGGGCCGCTGCACCGATGGCGGCGGAGTGAGATATATGTTGGCCTTTGCCCCACTGGCGATGGCAGCTTGCGCTCCGGCGGTGCCGGTCGCATCGGATTTTATCCCTGAATACAAAGGGGTAGAGACCCGTTTGCTGGATGGCGATCTGGTGCAATTTGACGTGGCCATGACCAAAGCACTCAGCACGCAGGACGTCGCGGACTATGCGGAATGCGCTGCCGCGCAATATACGGTCATTCGCGGCTACGGATTCGCAAGACATGTACGCACAAATGTGAACCAAGAGGGTGGCGTTTGGCGGGCTGATGCTGTTTACACAATCTCGCCTAGCTTGCCACGTGGCATAAAAACAATCGACGCCGAAGTGACGCTCTCTGAGTGCATGGAACGCGGCATACCGACGGTGTGAGGGACAATGGCTGAATTCTTTACGCAGACTGGCCTCGGCATGGGGCTTGTGATGCTGGGTCAGGTTCTCCTGATCCTTTTGCCACTGCTCGTTGCACTGGCATTTCTGATGTACGCGGATCGCAAGATTTGGGCAGCGGTGCAGATGCGCCGGGGTCCGAACGTGGTTGGTGTGTTCGGGTTGATGCAATCCTTTGCGGATTTGCTGAAATACGTAGTCAAAGAGATCGTTATCCCGGCCGGTGCGGACCGCACGGTGTTCTTGCTCGCGCCGATGGTATCGCTTGTGATGGCGCTGATCGCATGGGCGGTCATCCCCTTCAACGAAGGCTGGGTACTGTCCGACATCAACGTCGCAATCTTGTATGTTTTCGCCATTTCTTCATTGGAAGTGTACGGCGTGATCATGGGCGGTTGGGCGTCCAACTCCAAATACCCGTTCCTTGGATCGCTGCGCTCTGCCGCGCAGATGATTTCCTATGAGGTCAGCATCGGTTTGATCATCATTGGTGTGATTATTTCGACGGGTTCGATGAACCTGACAGCCATTGTGCACGCCCAAGAAGGCGCGGGCGGCATCCTGAACTGGTACTTCCTGCCGCATTTCCCGATGTTGATCTTGTTCTTTATCAGTGCCTTGGCGGAAACCAACCGTCCGCCGTTTGACCTGCCAGAGGCGGAATCAGAACTGGTTGCCGGCTATCAGGTTGAATATTCGTCCACGCCGTTCCTTTTGTTCATGATCGGTGAACTGGTCGCGGTCGTGCTGATGTGCGCGTTGATCTCGCTGCTGTTCCTGGGCGGCTGGTTGTCGCCTGTGGCGTTCCTGCCGGACGGGTTCTTGTGGATGTTCCTCAAGATGCTGTTTGTCTTCTTCTGCTTCTCGATGGTGAAGGCGATCACGCCACGCTACCGCTATGACCAGTTGATGCGTCTGGGGTGGAAAGTATTCCTGCCGTTCTCTTTGTTCTGGGTCGTTTTCGTGGCCTTTGCAGCAAAGTTTGAATGGTTCTGGGGCATCTATGCCCGTTGGCCGATGTGAGGGTGATATGACGCAGATTGATTACGCACGCCGCGCTAAGTATTTTTTGTTGCAGGACTTTGTGAAAGGGTTCGCACTGGGCCTGAAATACATGTTCCGGCCTAAAGCAACGCTGAACTATCCGCATGAAAAGGGGCCTTTGTCCCCGCGTTTTCGCGGTGAGCATGCGTTGCGCCGCTATCCCAATGGCGAAGAACGCTGTATCGCGTGCAAATTGTGCGAGGCGGTTTGCCCGGCGCAGGCCATCACGATTGACGCAGAGCCGCGCGATGACGGGTCGCGCCGCACGACACGCTATGACATCGACATGACCAAATGCATCTACTGCGGTTTCTGTCAGGAAGCCTGCCCGGTGGATGCGATTGTCGAGGGTCCGAATTTCGAATTCTCCACGGAGACGCGTGAAGAATTGTACTACGACAAAGAAAAATTGCTCGACAATGGTGCCCGCTGGGAAGCCGAGATTGCGCGCAACCTTGAGATGGATGCACCTTACAGATGAGCGATTCCAACAACCCGTTTGAAGCAATGATGAAACAGGCGCAGGACCTTGCCAAAGGGTTTCCCGCGATGGACGCGTTCACGCCCAAAGGGTTTGAGGCGATGATGGGCACTATGCCCAAAGAGATGATGGAAATGATGTTTGGCAATTCCGTCAACAAGGACGGGTTGGACGCGCGGACACGGTTGCTGTTGACGTTGGCCGGGCTGACCATGCAGGGCGCGCAGAATGATATCGCCTTGCGCCAGACTGTGCGCCACGCGCTTGCGGCTGGTGCGACCAAACAACACATCGTTGAAACGATTGGGCAAATGTCTGTTTTCGCAGGTATCCCCGCCATGACCCGCGCGCTTGAACTGGCGCAGCAGGTGCTGGATGACAAAGAAGGTGATGCATGACGGTTTTCGCGTTTTACCTGTTTGCGACCTGCGTGATTGCGGGTGGCCTGTTCACGGTGATCAGTCGTAATCCTGTGCATTCGGTGCTGTGGTTGATCCTTGCATTCCTGTCCTCGGCGGGCCTGTTTGTGATGCTGGGTGCGGAATTTGTCGCGATGCTGCTGATCATTGTCTATGTCGGCGCGGTCGCGGTCTTGTTTTTGTTCGTGGTGATGATGCTGGATGTGGATTTTGCCGAGCTAAAGGCAGAGATGGCGAAATACATGCCGCTGGCCCTGCTGATTGGCGTGATTATCCTGATGCAGTTTGTCATGGCCTTTGGCGCATGGGAAAGCAACGCGGCGGCCGAAGGGCTGCGCACGCAAGTGACAAACCCCGAAGTGCAGAACACTGCCGCATTGGGTTTGATTTTGTACGACGATTATTTCCTTTTGTTCCAACTGTCTGGCTTGATCCTGCTGGTCGCGATGATCGGTGCGATTGTGCTGACACTGCGCCACCGCGTGGATGTCAAACGGCAGGATCCGATTGCGCAGATGATGCGTGATCCGGCCAAGGCGATGGAACTCAAGGACGTAAAGCCCGGACAAGGGCTGTAAGGCAGGGGAAACTTTGGAAGTTTCCCACCGTTTTCTTGCAAAGAAAACGATTAACGACTGAAAGAAAGAGAACGATGATCGGACTTGAACATTACCTGACGGTGGCAGCGGTGCTGTTTGTCATCGGCATCTTCGGGCTGTTTCTAAACCGCAAGAACGTGATCATTCTGCTGATGAGCATCGAATTGATGTTGTTGGCGGTGAATATCAACTTTGTTGCTTTCTCGAGTTTTCTGGGTGATTTGGTCGGGCAGGTCTACACGCTGTTTGTCCTGACTGTCGCCGCCGCAGAGGCCGCGATCGGCCTTGCGATCCTTGTGTGCTTCTTCCGGAACCGCGGCACCATCGCGGTCGAAGACGTCAACGTGATGAAGGGCTAGGATCAATGGAAACCATCATCCTTTTCGCCCCGCTGGTTGGCGCGCTGATTGCCGGGTTCGGCTGGAAAATCATCGGTGAGGTCGCCGCGCAATGGCTGACCACCGGTCTGCTGTTCTTGGCTGCATTGCTGAGCTGGATCGTATTCCTGACCTTTGACGGTCCGACCGAGCATATCCAGATACTGCGCTTTATCGAAAGCGGGTCTCTGAGCACGGATTGGGCCATTCGTATGGACCGGATGACAGCGATCATGTTGATCGTCGTGACGTCTGTATCCGCGCTGGTGCATCTGTATTCCTTTGGCTACATGGCGCATGATGACAATTTCAACGGCGAAGGCGAGAACTACCGGGCGCGGTTCTTTGCTTATCTGTCGTTCTTTACCTTTGCGATGTTGTTGCTGGTGACGGCTGACAACCTTGTGCAGATGTTTGTGGGCTGGGAAGGGGTCGGTGTCGCGTCGTACCTGCTGATCGGTTTCTACTATAAAAAACCCAGCGCCAATGCTGCGGCGATCAAGGCGTTTGTCGTCAACAGGGTCGGTGATTTCGGCTTTGCGCTTGGTATTTTTGCACTCTACCTGATGACCGACAGCATCCGGTTTGACGATATCTTTGCAGCCGCACCTGATCTGGCTGAACAGACCATCACCTTTTTGTGGACCGACTGGAATGCGGCCAACCTGATCGCCTTCCTGCTGTTCGTTGGTGCGATGGGTAAATCAGCGCAATTGTTCCTGCACACATGGTTGCCCGACGCGATGGAAGGCCCGACCCCCGTTTCGGCCCTGATCCACGCGGCAACCATGGTGACGGCGGGGGTGTTCCTGGTTTGCCGCATGTCGCCCATCATGGAATACGCGCCAGAGGCAATGATGTTTGTCACCGTGATCGGTGCCACAACCGCCTTTTTTGCTGCGACCGTGGGTCTGGTCCAGACCGACATCAAGCGTGTGATTGCCTATTCCACCTGTTCGCAGCTGGGCTATATGTTCGTTGCGGCAGGCGTCGGCATGTATTCCGCTGCGATGTTCCACCTTTTCACGCATGCCTTTTTCAAGGCGATGTTGTTCCTTGGCGCCGGGTCGGTCATCCACGCGATGCACCACGAGCAGGACATGACCAACTATGGCGGTTTGCGTAAGAAGATTCCCTTTACCTTTGCTGCGATGATGATTGGCACGCTGGCCATTACCGGTGTCGGTATTCCGCTGAGCTATGATCTGTTCGGCATGCCGATTGGTTTTGCAGGTTTTGTGTCCAAAGACGCAATTATCGAAAGCGCGTGGGGCGGTGGATCAATGTATGGTTTCTGGCTGCTGGTTGCGGCGGCGGCGATGACCAGTTTCTACAGCTGGCGTCTGATGTTCCTTACCTTCTACGGTGAGGCGCGCGGCGACAAACACACCCACGAACATGCCCATGAAAGCCCGAAAGTGATGCTGGTGCCACTTGGCGTGCTTGCGGTCGGGGCGATCTTTGCCGGGATGATCTGGTTCAAACCGTTCTTTGGCGACGCCAAATATGTTGCGGCCTTCTATGATATCCCGCTGGCAACACAGGCCGGTGAAGACACGGCACACGCCGATGGTGCAGAGGACGGCCAAGGCAAGACAGAAGACGGGCATGGTGCGGATGATGGACATGGTGGCGAACACCATGATGCGTTTGGCGGTCAACCGGGTGAGGGGGCGTTGTTTTTCGGCCCTGACAACACGGTCCTCGAAGACGCCCATGACGCGCCTATCTGGGTCAAGCTAAGCCCGTTCATCGCGATGGTCGCGGGCTTTATCATGGCAATGTGGTTCTACATCTGGAATCCCAGCCTGCCGCGTCGATTGGCCGAGAACCAGCAGCCGCTTTACCAGTTTTTGCTGAACAAATGGTATTTTGATGAACTCTACGATGTCATCTTTGTACGGCCAACCAAGGCAATCGGCCGCTTCTTGTGGAAGCGCGGCGACGGTAATGTCATCGACGGCACGCTGAACGGCATCGCCATGGGCATCATTCCGTTCTTCACGCGTCTGGCCGGTAAGGCGCAGTCCGGCTACATCTTTACCTACGCGTTCGCCATGGTGATCGGCATTGCGGTGCTGATAACATGGATGACGATGACCGGAGGGTCAAAATAATGGACACCCATTTGCTTTCCATTATCACCTTCATGCCTGCAGTTGCGGCGGTGATCCTCGCGGTTTTCCTGCGCGGCGATGATGAGGCCGCGCGGCGTAATGCCAAGTGGCTCGCGTTGATCACGACGACTGTGACCTTCGTGATCTCGCTGTTTGTGTTGTTTGAATTTGACCCCAATGACACCGGTTTCCAATTCGTGACCGAAGCCGACTGGCTGCTGGGCCTGAAATACCGGTTGGGTGTTGACGGTATTTCGATCCTGTTTGTGATGCTGACGACTTTCATAATGCCACTGGTGATTGCCGCGTCTTGGGATGTGCAGACGCGGGTCAAGGAATACATGATCGCGTTTTTGCTGCTTGAGACGCTGATGCTGGGCGTGTTCATGGCGCTGGACCTGATCCTGTTCTATCTCTTCTTCGAGGCGGGTCTGATTCCGATGTTCCTCATCATCGGCATCTGGGGCGGGGCGAACCGTATTTACGCCAGCTTCAAGTTCTTCCTCTATACCTTCCTTGGCTCGGTGCTGATGCTGGTCGCGATGGTTGCGATGTTTGCGGATGCAGGCACGACCTGCATTGGCGGTTGTGATGTGAGCCTGCTGAACCACCAGTTCGGGTCAGAGACTTTTAGCCTGATGGGCATCCAGGTCGTTGGCGGCATGCAGACGCTGATGTTCCTTGCTTTCTTTGCCAGCTTTGCGGTCAAAATGCCGATGTGGCCGGTCCATACATGGTTGCCCGATGCACACGTTCAGGCCCCGACGGCGGGTTCTGTGGTGTTGGCTGCGATCCTGTTGAAAATGGGCGGTTACGGGTTCTTGCGCTTTTCCTTGCCGATGTTTCCTGTCGGGTCGGATGTTATGGCGAACTTTGTGCTGTGGATGTCTGCGATTGCGATTGTCTATGCCTCGCTGGTGGCATTGGTGCAGGACGATATGAAAAAGCTGATTGCCTATTCATCTGTTGCGCACATGGGTTTCGTGACGATGGGTATTTTCACTGCCAACCAACAGGGTGTGGACGGTGCGATTTTCCAGATGATCAGCCACGGCTTTATCTCGGCGGCGCTGTTTTTGTGTGTCGGGGTCATTTATGACCGTATGCACACTCGCGAGATTGACGCCTATGGCGGGCTTGTGAACCGGATGCCGGCCTATGCGCTGATCTTTTTGCTGTTCACGATGGCGAATGTGGGCCTGCCCGGCACATCTGGTTTCGTGGGTGAATTCCTGACGTTGATGGCGACATTCCAAGTGAACACGTGGGTGGCGGCAGTTGCCACGACGGGCGTGATCCTGTCGGCGGCGTATGCGCTGTGGCTCTACCGCCGGGTCGTCATGGGCGATCTGATCAAGGAAAGCCTGAAAGCGATCACCGACATGAGCGGGCGCGAGAAGGCGATCTTTGCGCCTCTTGTGGTGATGACCCTGTTGCTGGGTGTCTACCCGGCCTTGGTGCTGGACATGATTGGCCCGTCTGTTGCGGCGCTGGTTGAGAATTATGCAACTGCACTGGACGCGGCCGAGGCCGCTGTTCAGACCGCTGACGCGTCGAATTAAGGAAGCTCCCGCGATGATACCCGCTGATCTGAATGTCATCCTGCCCGAAATCCTGCTGGCCGGCTTTGCGCTGGTCGGGCTTTTGGGGGCTGTTTACACCTCCAAAGACAAGGTCGGGGGGCTGTTGGTCTGGCTGACTGCGCTGGTGTTTGTCCTGCTTGCCGCTTGGATCGGCCTGACGGGCGAGGGGACGCGCGTTGCTTTCAATGGCATGTTCATCGAGGACAGCTTTGCCCGCTTTGCCAAAGTGACGATCCTGCTGTCCGCCGCAGCGGTGCTGATCATGTCCGAAAATTACATGCAGTCGCGCGGGTTGTTGCGTTTTGAGTATCCGATGCTCGTGGCCCTCGCGGCGGTCGGCATGATGATGATGGTCTCTGCCGGTGACTTGATGGCCCTTTATATGGGATTGGAACTGCAATCTCTGGCGCTTTATGTCGTGGCGTCCTTGCGTCGGGATTCGGTCAAGTCGACCGAGGCGGGTTTGAAGTATTTTGTGCTTGGCGCGCTCAGCTCCGGTGTGCTGCTTTATGGGGCGTCGTTGGTGTACGGCTATGCTGGCACGACGCTGTTTTCGGGCATTATCCAAACGGCGCAGGCGGGCGAAACTTCGCTTGGGTTGCTGTTTGGCATTGTGTTCCTGATCGCTGGCTTGGCGTTCAAGGTGTCTGCGGTGCCGTTCCACATGTGGACGCCGGACGTTTACGAAGGGTCGCCCACGCCCGTGACGGCATTCTTTGCGACCGCACCAAAAGTCGCCGCGATGGCGTTGTTCGCGCGTGTGCTGCATGACGCGTTCGGTAATGCGGTCAGCGACTGGAGCCAGATCATCGCCTTGCTGTCGGTGCTGTCGATGTTCCTTGGGGCAATCGCAGCGATTGGCCAGACCAACATCAAACGTCTGATGGCGTTTTCGTCCATCGCCCACATGGGTTATGCGTTGATGGGTCTTGCGGCGGGCACGGCCTTTGGTGTGCAAGCGATGTTGGTCTACATGGCGATCTATGTGACGATGAACGTCGGCACCTTTGCGTTCATCCTGATGATGAGCAAGGACGGCGCGCCGGTCACGGATATTTCTTCGCTCAAGATGTACTCCAAAACCAGCCCCGGACGTGCCTTGGCGATGCTGGTCTTGATGTTCTCGCTGGCGGGCGTGCCGCCGATGCTGGGCTTTTTTGGCAAGCTTTATGTGTTGCGTGCCGCCTATGACGCGGGCCTTGCATGGCTTGCGATTGCGGGTGTGATCGCGTCGGTGATCGGTGCGTATTACTATCTGCGGATCGTGTTCTACATGTACTTTGGCGATGAACAATCTGAACCTTTGGACAACAATGTGGGCGCGATCTTGCCGACTTTCCTGATCGGTTCAGCGCTGATCATGGTGCTGGGCATTGCGAATATGTTCGGGGTTGAAGCCGCCGCACAGGCGGCAGCCGGTGCTTTGGTTAATTGACGGCACTCCGGTCTGTACCATTGATCGAATTGCCTAACAGGACGATGATGTGAGCGGCTGGCCGCAGGGCTATGCGCGCTATGTCTTTGATGTTCTTGACAGCACACTGGCCCAAGCTGCGCGGATGGCACCGAGCTTAAACGGGCCTGCGTGGATATTGGCGTTGGAACAGACAGCTGCGCGCGGCCGGCGGGGGCGGTCTTGGGCGACACCGCGCGGGAATTTCGCAGGAACCCTGATTATGGAACGGCGCGAAGGGCCGGGCGTTGCGGCGTTGCGGTCGTTTGTGACCTCATTGGCGCTGTACCGGACTTGTGTCGCCGTGACGGGGCAGCCTGATGCCTTTGCGCTGAAATGGCCTAACGATGTGCTTTTGCAGGGTGGCAAACTGGCTGGTATTTTGCTTGAAAGCGTGGGACCGCATCTGATCATTGGCGTAGGCGTGAACCTTGCCCATGCGCCGGGGCGTGACGCTGTTGAGGCGGGAGCACTGACCCCGGTGAGTTTGAAGTCTGCGTTAGATGTCGATGTGACTCCCGAGGTTTTCTTTGACATGCTGGCATCGGAATACGCGGTGGCAGAGCAGCAGTTCGTCACCTTTGGCTTTGCCCCAATCCGCGAGGCGTGGTTGCAACACGCCGCACGGTTGGGCGAGGTGATCACAGCACGCACCATGCGGGATGAGACAACAGGCACCTTTGAGGATGTCGATGAACACGGTAATCTTATTCTAATGGCAGCACAGGGCCGCGTGGCGATCACGGCGGCGGATGTGTTTTTCTAAGGGGGACAGTCATGCTTTTGGCGATTGATTGCGGCAACACGAACACGGTTTTTTCGATCTGGGACGGAACCGAATTTATCGCCACATGGCGCACCGCGACCCAATGGCAGCGCACGGCGGATCAATACTATGTCTGGCTGTCCACGTTGATGAAACTGCAAAACGTCGAGGCGAATATCACGGATGTGATCGTCAGTTCAACCGTGCCGCGTGTGGTGTTCAATCTGCGCGTTCTGTCAGACAAATATTTCAATACGCGGCCCATGGTCGTAGGCAAACCCGAATGTGCGCTGCCCGTGGACGTGCGGGTGGATGCGGGCACTGCGGTGGGACCGGACCGGTTGGTCAACACCGTTGCGGGGTATGATCTCTTTGGCCCTGACCTGATTGTGGTGGATTTTGGCACGGCGACGACCTTTGATGTGGTGGCCTCTGACGGGGCGTATGTCGGCGGTGTGATTGCGCCTGGGGTCAACCTGTCGCTTGAGGCGTTGCATAATGTCGCCGCCGCCTTGCCACATGTCGATATTTCCAAACCGCAAAAGGTGGTGGGCACCAACACTGTGGCTTGCATGCAGTCGGGCGTTTTCTGGGGTTACGTTGGCCTCGTCCGTGAGATATGTGCGCGGATAAAGGCGGAACGGGAACGCGAGATGCGCGTTATTTCCACCGGAGGGTTGGCGCCGCTGTTTCAGCAGGCCGTGGACCTTTTTGATGAATACCAAGATGACCTAACAATGCACGGCCTGACCGTGATTTATAAGTATAATAAGGACTTAGCTGAATAATATGAGCAGCGAGAGATTGATCTACCTTCCCCTTGGCGGGGCGGGTGAAATTGGCATGAATGCCTATGTGTATGGCTACGGCAAACCCGGCAAGGAACGTTTGATCGTTGTTGATCTGGGCGTGGCATTTCCGGATATGGACGGAAGTCCCGGTGTGGACCTGATCCTGCCGGATATTGCATGGCTGAAAGAGCGCAAAAACCAGATTGAGGCGGTGTTTATCACCCACGCCCATGAGGACCATGTGGGCGCTGTGGCGCACACTTACGAGATGCTCAAAGCGCCGATCTATGCCCGCAAGTTCACCGCAAACATCGCGCGCCGCAAGATGTCTGAACACGGGTATCCAGATGAAGCTGTGACCACGGTGCAGCCGTGGCCGGAACAGATCAAGGCGGGGCCGTTTACCGTTGGCTTCTTGCCGATTTCGCATTCGATCCCCGAAAGCTCTGCGATGGTCATCGACTGTCCTGAGGGCCGTGTGATCCATTCGGGCGATTTCAAAATCGACCTGACGCCGGGCGTCGGTGAAGCGTTTGATCCCGCGTTGTGGGCAGATGTTTGTAAGGACGGCGTCAAGGCGTTGATCTGTGACAGCACGAACGTATTTTCCCTCAACCCTGGCCGCTCTGAAGCGACGCTGGGCGCCGAGATCGAAAAACTGGTAAGTGGTGCCAGCGGGATGGTTGTGGCGACAACATTTGCGTCGAACGTGGCGCGGGTACATACGCTTGCGGTCGCGGCGGAAAAGGCGGGGCGCAGCGTCGTTCTGCTGGGGCGTGCGATGAAACGGATGGTCGAGGCCTCGCTTGAGACAGGTGTAATGACCAAGTTTCCGCATACAGTCAGCCCCGAAGAGGCGCGCGGTATTCCACGCGAAAATCTGATGCTGCTGGTCACGGGATCGCAGGGCGAACGGCGCGCGGCGTCGGCGCAGCTGGCGCGCGGCAAGTATCAGGGAATCGAGATGAAAGAGGGCGATTTGTTCCTGTTTTCATCGAAAACCATTCCCGGCAACGAAAAGGGCGTCATTCGCATCATCAACCAGTTCTCGGAAATGGGTGTGGATGTGGTGGACGACAGCACCGGACAATACCACGTGTCAGGCCACGCCAACCGCCCTGATCTGGAAACGTTGCATGATGTGGTGAAACCGCAGATCCTGATCCCGATGCACGGCGAGCATCGTCACCTGCGCGAGCACGTAAAACTGGCAGATGCCAAGGGCATTAAAGGTGTGCTGGCTGTGAACGGCATGATGATTGATCTGTCCGGCAATACGCCAAAAGTGGCCGAATATGTCGAGACCGGGCGGACTTATCTGGACGGTTCGGTGCAAATCGGTGCAATGGACGGCGTGGTGCGGGACCGTATCCGCATGGCGCTGAACGGTCATGTGACTGTGACTGTGATCATGGACGAAGAGGATGAGCCGTTGGGCGATCCTTGGGTCGATACTATGGGCTTGCCGGAAATGGGCCGTTCGCGCGCGCCGCTGACGGATGTGCTGGAAGAGGATCTGAGCCAGTGGTTGGGTCGGTCAAAAGCGTCTGTGTTGAAAGACGATGGCAAGCTGAACGACGGTCTAAAGCGGGTTGTGCGCCAGTCAGCACAAGACGAAATTGGCAAGAAGCCCGAAGTGACGATTGTGGTCAGCCGGTTAAGCTGAAACGCTTGATAGTGAAATAGAGAAAGCCCCGCCGTTGAGCGGGGCTTTTTGCATTCTGGGCCAAGTCTAGGCCAGCTTAGTTTTCGGGACGGTCCGCAAAGCTGAGGCCGATGAATTCAGGCGTGTGATCACCCAAACCAACAACAGGGCCACCGCCACGGTTGTCGTTGTTACGACCGCCGCGGTTATTGTTGTCCCGGCTGTTGTTGTCCCGGTTATTATTATCGCGATTGTTGTTGTCGCGATTGTTATTCCGCCCACCGCGGCTTCTCCCACCGCGATTGTTGTTGTCGCGGCCCTGCGCCTCTGTCTGTGCGGGCTCTGGGGTTTCGACAGCCTCGACCTTGGGCTGCTCGGCAGGAACTTCAACAGGCGCGGCTTCCACTTTGATGGGGGCGGTTACGGGCTCTGCCTTGGGTGCATCATCGGGTTTGCGGTTGCGCGACCGGCTGCGCTTGGGCTTTGCCGTCTCGTCGCGCGGGGTTGGCTGTTCTTCGGGTTTGGGTTGTTCGCCACCAAGCGGATTGTCCAGACGTGGTATTTCGCGCTGCACCAGCCGTTCGACATCTTCAAGGTTTTTCTCGTCACGCGGGGTGCAGATCATGATCGCCTTGCCATCACGGCCGGCACGGCCCGTGCGGCCAATGCGGTGAACGTAGTCCTCTGCGTGGCTGGGCACATCAAAGTTGTAGACGTGGCTGACCGATGGCACGTCCAAGCCGCGCGCGGCAACGTCGGAGGCCACCAAAAAGCGCAGTGTGCCCGCACGGAAACCGTCCAGCGTGCGCGTGCGGTGGCTTTGGTCCAGATCGCCGTGGATGGCGGCAGCATCATAACCGTATTTATTCAACGACTTGGCAACAATATCGACATCGACCTTACGGTTGCAAAAGATGATCGCATTGGTGCAGGCATCGCCTTCGGCGTCAATCAACGCGCGCAGCAGCTTGCGCTTTTCTGTTGCTTCGCGGTCTTTCTTGGAGGCTTTGAATTTAACCACGCCTTGGGTGATGTTCTCACCTGTGGTGGCCTGACGGGCAACCTCGACCCGTGCAGGATTGCTCAGGAAGGTGTTGGTGATCCGCTCGATCTCGGGGGCCATTGTGGCCGAAAAGAACAAGGTCTGGCGGGTAAAAGGTGTCAGCCCAAAGATCCGTTCGATGTCGGGGATGAACCCCATGTCAAGCATCCGGTCAGCTTCGTCCACCACCATGATTTTCACGTCATTCAGGATCAAACGGCCGCGTTCAAAATGGTCCAGCAAACGACCGGGCGTCGCGATCAGAACATCGACGCCCTTGTCGATTGCGATATCCTGTTCCTTGAACGACACCCCACCGATCAGCAACGCTTTGCTCAGCTTCACGTGTTTCGCGTAGGTGTCAAAGTTTTCGGCGACCTGTGCGGCCAATTCGCGTGTCGGGCAAAGCACAAGACTGCGCGGCATGCGTGCGCGTGCGCGGCCCCGCGCCAGCATTGTGATCATCGGCAGTGTGAAACTGGCGGTTTTGCCTGTGCCGGTCTGGGCAATGCCCAAAACGTCGCGGCCTTCTAGGGCGGGGGGGATGGCACCCGCCTGAATGGGGGTGGGAGATTCGTACCCTGCCTCTTCGATGGCTTTGAGTACTTTAGGGCTGAGCTTCAGGTCAGAGAATTTTGTCATATTTGTCCGTGCTTTGCGGACGATTACTGGCCCGCGGCATCAATCCATGCAGGTCCGAATGACCTAGTATGGCGTTTGTCGCCAAAACATGTTGCGCCCGCATAGCAACTTGGGGGGCAGAGGTCAAATTAATCGCTGTTTAGAGCGTCTTATATGGGAAATATGTGTCTATTGGGGCGTTCAAGGCCAGATTGACCTGCCGCAAAAGCCCGTGTTTGGTCAGACGCGCGCGCAAATCGGGGCTATCCTCGCATACCTCTTCAAAGAACGCGCGCAGACCCGCCTCGCCGTTCTCGGCCTCGATCATGGTGAATAGATCATGCATCGAAAGCCCCCCCTTGTCGTAGGCTTTGTTCGGAGCAAGCTCTGCCCGGTAGGACCCTTTTGTCAGACGGTAGCCATACGCAGCAAGCCAGCTTTCCCAGCTTGTGGCATGCGCATGGGCAAGGTCAATGTGTGGCGACAGTTCAGTGGTCGGGACCATCTGGCCGGCTTGAAACACATTGTGGATGCGCACATGGATCTTGTCGTGGCCTGTCCGGGCAAAGACCTTGCCGGCCAGATGGCTCAGAAATCCGCCTTTGAGATAGGCGCCATATGTCGGATAAAGGTCGGCCACGATGGGGGTGCGGTCGGGGCTGTTGGGAATGAACGCCTTGAACGCCTTGAACGCGGTGGGCGTGCCGGAGAGTTGCTCCATCGGGCGGATACGCGCGGTAAATGTACCGTTTGGCAGCGTCGACAGAGTTTCGCCAATGAGCTGGTCCGCGATCAGAAATTCATCGACGTCGATGTGGATCAACCAATCCAGATCATGCGCGTTGCGGTACGCATGTGTGGCATTGACCGTCTGGCGCACTTGATGGGTGGGCGGGCGCGTCCCTTTGCGCCTCTCCCAATAGCGTTCATCACACAGCGTGACACTGACCTTTGGGTGCGTTTTCAATGCGTTAAATGCGTCGCGATTGTCATCATCAAGATAGATGTGCAGACAATCGGCACCCGCCTCCAGATGAAACGCGGCCCAGTGCAGGATCTGGGCGGCGGGGGCTTTGATCGTGGCTGAGACACCCCATGTGGCCATCAGACCATCATTTCCTTTGTCGCGGTCAGGCGCACATCCGGGTAATCGCGCTCTACCCGGTCAATGTCCCATTGCAGGCGCGTCAGATAGACAATGTCGCCATCATGGTCATGCGCGATGTGCTGCTTGTTGGTTTCCGTAAATTTATCAACGGCTTGCTTGGGTCCATTGACCCAACGCGCAGAGGTGAACTGGGATTGTTCAAACCGCACGGGCAGGCCGTACTCCAATTCGATCCGGCTGGCGAGCACTTCAAACTGCAACTGCCCGACGACACCCACGACAAACCCTGAGCCGATGGAGGGTTTGAACACCTTGGCGGCGCCTTCTTCGGCAAATTGCATCAGGGCCTTTTCGAGATGTTTGGCCTTGAGCGGATCGCCCGCGCGCACCACTTGCAGCAATTCGGGCGCGAAAGACGGGATGCCGGTCACGCGCAGCATCTCACCTTCGGTCAGTGTGTCACCGATGCGCAATTGCCCGTGGTTCGGAATGCCGATGATGTCGCCGGCCCATGCTTCTTCGGCCAGTTCCCGATCAGAGGCGAGGAACATGACAGGATTGCTGATTGTCATCGGTTTTTTGCTGCGCACATGGGTCATTTTCATGCCGCGCAGAAAATGCCCCGAGGCGAGACGCACGAATGCCACGCGGTCACGGTGCTTGGGGTCCATGTTGGCCTGCACTTTAAAGACAAAACCAGTAACCTTTGTTTCTTCGGGTAAAATCTGGCGTGGCTCTGCGCGTTGTATCTGCGGCTCTGGCCCAAACCGAGCGATGCCTTCCATCAGTTCCTTGACCCCGAACGAATTGATCGCAGACCCGAACCAGATCGGCGTAAGCGAGCCTTCAGCCATCAGTTCCGCATCCAGCGGCGGCATCAGTTCGCGCACCATTTCAAGGTCTTCGCGCAGTTTTGCCAACAACTCGGCCGGCACATGTTGGGCAAGCTTTGGGTCATCCAACCCGTTGATTTCAATGCTGGCAGAGACCTTGTTGCGGTCGGCGCGGTCCATCAGTTCCAGCCGGTCGCGCAAGATGTCATAACAGCCGATGAAATCACGGCCCACGCCGATGGGCCAACTTGCGGGTGTCACGTCGATGGCAAGGTTCTCTTGAATTTCGTCAATGATCTCGAACACATCCCGGCTTTCGCGGTCCATCTTGTTACAAAAGGTCAGGATCGGCAGGTCGCGCATGCGGCAAACCTCAAACAGCTTTTGGGTTTGGCTCTCCACGCCCTTTGCGCCGTCAATTACCATGACAGCGGCGTCGACGGCCGTCAGCGTGCGGTAGGTATCTTCAGAGAAATCGGAGTGGCCAGGGGTATCCACCAGATTGAACCGGAAGGTCTTTTCTTTGGTGGTGAAATCGAACGACATGGCAGATGCAGAGACGGAAATGCCGCGGTCTTTTTCCATCGCCATAAAATCGGATCTGGTGCGGCGCGCCTCGCCTTTGGCGCGGACCTGACCCGCCATCTGGATCGCACCACCGAACAGCAGGAATTTCTCTGTCAGTGTGGTTTTACCTGCGTCCGGGTGGCTGATAATCGCGAACGTCCGGCGGCGCGCGATCTCTGCGGGCAGGGCAGGGCGGTTATGGTTTGTATCCAGCATCATCACACTCGTTCTTGACGTGACATCGAGGTGCTGAACGGGCGGCGCTCCGCCCTGCACGTCTATCACGCGGTGTTTGTCGAGCGTACACATACCCTACATCTGCGCGGGTACAAGTCTGACGCTGATGTCGGTATGGCTTGGCCGGTCATTGGTTTCAGTATTTAAAGCGAAAAGAAATGCGGGCGGCTTTCATTTCTTTTCGCTTTAAATACTGAACTGAACGGATGCTTCAAACGGCGTCGTTCATGTTCGGGCCGAGTTGTCCGAGGCCTTGCGAGCGACATCATGCAGGTAAACAGTGTAGCCACAAAGGCGGCGAGGTTCCCCGCTGACATGGTGAGCCAATGCTTCATTTGGTTCCTTTGGTCGGGGACATGTTCAGGCAAGCGCTTTGGCGAAATTCTATCCGCCGTGGGTCAAGGGTGGGGTGTTTTACTGGCAAGCGCGGCGCGGTCTGCTAGGTCTGGGGCAGAATAGAAAAGGAATCGAAAAATGGATTTGGGAATTAAAGGCAAAAAGGCGCTTGTCTGTGCGTCCTCCAAGGGACTTGGGCTGGGCTGTGCAGAGCATCTGGCTGCTGCTGGTGTTAACCTTGTGATGAATGCACGCGGCGCCGAGGCGCTTGAGGCCTCTGCGGCGCGGTTGCGCGCCGAATATGGTGTCGAGATCACCACCATTGCTGCAGATGTCGCCACCCAAAAAGGGCAGGCGGCGGTGATTGCTGCGGCGGGTGACGTTGATATTTTGGTGAATAACGCGGGCGGCCCTCCTCCGGGTATGTGGCAAGACTGGGACCGCGAAGATTTCATCAAGGCGCTGGATGCCAACATGTTGGCACCGATTGCGCTGATCAAAGCGCTGGTGCCGGGCATGATGGACCGGGGTTGGGGCCGGGTGGTAAACATCACCTCGCAATCCGTGCGCGCGCCCATCGGTGTTTTGGGGCTTAGCAATGCGGCACGGACGGGTTTGACCGGATATGTTGCGGGTACAAGCCGTCAGGTGGCGGGCAAGGGTGTGACAATCAACAACCTTTTGCCAGGCATTCACGCGACCGACCGCGCCGATGCGTTGGATGGTGCCGTGGTCAAGACGCGTAACATCACGCTTGATCAGGCCCGAGAAGAGCGGTCGGCAACCATTCCGGCGGGGCGGTACGGCACGCGGGATGAATTTGGCGCGGCCTGTGCGTTTTTGTGTTCGACCCATGCGGGTTTTATCGTCGGGCAAAGCATCCTGCTGGATGGCGGGGCTACCAACATCACGATGTAATCGGGACTTTCTTTGTTCACGATTAAGAGAAGGGGCCGGTTCTGCACTGGCCCCTTTTTGCTGACCGCCCTAAGGCTTGGACCCGTTACAAACACAGGTCAAAGCCCATGCAAACCACCCTATTGATCGTCATTTTCGCGGCCATTCTGATTGTCAGCCTGCTGGCAGCACCGCGCCGCGCCTCTGTGGACGGTTTCTTTGGCGGACTGAACGCGACAGGACAAGCGCCGGGTCTGTGGGTGCTGGTTTTGAGCCAAGTCACCACCTGGATATTCGCCCGCTCGCTGATGAACGCCGCCATTTTGGGGTATTACTACGGGATTGCGGGTACCTTGGCCTATGCGGCCTATTACGGATCGTTTTTGAGCGGGGCATTCATTGTCGGTCACCTGCGGGCTCAAGGCGCGCGTTCGATGCAAGACTGGCTTCGATTGCGTTTCGGGCGCAGCGGGACGGGGTGTTACAACATCGTCATCGCGCTGCGGCTGTTGTCTGAGGTCTTTGCCAACCTGCTGGTGGTCGGGCTGATCTTTAACGCGGTTCTGGCGGGCAGTGGGACAGCGGCGACTTTGGTCGTTGCGGCGCTGGGGCTGGCTTATTCCGCATGGGGCGGGTTGTCTGCGGCGCTGCGCACGGATGTGGTCCAGATGGTGGTTTTTCTGGTGGTTTTTGGCGTTGCCTTTGTGGCGTTGGTGGCCAGTCCCGGGTTTGATTTCGGCGCGGTCATTACTGCACCGGGTGCTGCGGGGGCCTACAACGGGTGGATTTTGCTGGCGGTGGCGGCGTTGCAGGTGTTTTCCTATCCTGCGCATGATCCGGTGATGATGGACCGTGGATTTATCGCGGACCCGGCCACGACGCGGTCCTCTTTCCTCCACGCGTTCTGGATATCGACGCTGTGTATCATCGGCTTTGGGTTCTTTGGCATTCAGGCCAGCCTGATCGGTGCCGCCTATGAGGGGGAACTGATCGGCACGTGGTCCACGATGTTCCCGACATGGGTTTTTGTGGCGCTGATGATTTCATTGCTGGTCTCGGCGCTTAGCACGCTTGATTCTGCGCTGGCGTCATCGGCGCGGTTGGTGGTCGAGGAATTGCGTCTTGCGCCCAGAACGCTGGTAGGTGGGCGCGTGGTGATGGTGGTCTTTATGGTCGCAGGTACGGCGCTGACATTATGGGGGAATGCCACGCTGTTTGACGCGGTGGCGGTGTCTGGCACGGCGTCGATGTTTCTGACGCCGGTGTTGATTGTCGGGCTGGTGGCGCGCAGGGATGTGGCGCTTTGGGCTTATATGGTGGCGTTTGGCTCAGCGATGTTGGGTGCGTTCGCCTATTTTGGGCGCAGTTGGCCGATGGTTGCGGTAGCTTTGCCAGAGGGTCACAAGTACGAGCAATTGCTGGTGATCTGCATTGTGGTTTTGGCTGTTGGATTTGCAGCGGTGCTTGCGGGGCTGCGGCGGGGCTGATACCTGAAGTCTGATCAATTTTGTCGGATACCCATGCCCCTTTCTACGCCACGCCTCGAGATCAAAGATTTGCAGCGCACCTATGCGGGCCGCAAGGTCGTGGATGGCGTGTCGTTGCAGATCATGCCGGGGCAGGTGACGTGTTTGTTGGGCCCGTCGGGCTGTGGCAAGTCGACGACACTGCGGATGATCGCAGGTGTTGAGATGCAAGACAGCGGCACCATTCATGTTGATGGCAAGCTGATCTGCGATACCGTTTTCCGTGTCCCGCCAGAGCGGCGCGAGATCGGGTTGATGTTTCAGGATTTCGCGCTGTTTCCGCATTTGTCAGTGGGCGACAACGTGGCGTTCGGGTTGAAAGGCACCAAGGCCGAGAAACGCGCGCGGGTTGAGGAATTGCTTGATCGGGTGGCGATGCGGCGGTTCATCGACGGCTATCCGCACCAGTTGTCGGGTGGAGAACAACAGCGCGTCGCGCTGGCGCGCGCATTGGCCCCCAGACCGCGTATTATGTTGATGGATGAACCGTTTTCCGGCCTTGATAACCGTCTGCGGGACGGCATCCGCGATGAAACGCTGGCGATCCTCAAAGAAGAAGACACTGCCGTGTTGCTGGTCACCCATGAGCCCGAAGAAGCGATGCGCATGGCCGATGAGATCGCCTTGATGCGCGATGGCAAAATCGTCATGCAAGGTGCGCCTTATAACGTCTACACGCGGCCGGTTGATAGGGCGGCTGTGCTGTTCTTCTCGGATGCGAATGTGATCCGGGCCGAGGTCACAGGCGCCTTGGCGCATACCCCGTTCGGGCGGTTTCTGGCGCCTGGTGTGCCTGATGGTACGGCGGTGGATATCGTGTTCCGGCCCCAGCATGTACGTATTGATTTTGACCGTGCGGGAAAGGGGCCTTTGCCCACAGCCAGCGACGGCACCCCCGCGCGCGCAGTCGTGTCACGCGCAAGGTTCATGGGGCATGAAAGCCTTGTGGAGTTTGTGATGGATCATGACGGATCGACGCTCAAGGCCACCGTGCCGAATGTGTTTTTGCCCCAACCCGGTGCGGTGATGTGGCTGACGATCCGGCGGGACAGGTGTTTTGTATTTCCGGCCAAGGAGGGGGTAACCCATGGGTAACCATAAAGCGGCGCAGACATTGCTGGTGGAGTTCGGGATGGGGTCGTCCCTGCGGCGGGGCGATTACACCCAAGCCGCCGAGCGCGCTGTGCGCGACGCGCTGTGGCACAATTCGATCAATCTTGCAGAGCTGTTCGGCTTTGATAAGACAGACATGCGCATTCGCCTGGATGTCGGGGTCCAAAATCCGGGTGAAGTGGATGTGGAGCGTCTGAAAGCGGTGTTCCCCTACGGGCAGGTGACGGTCAATGTCGTCAAGGGCGGGTTGGATATCGAACGCCCCGAGGGCGAAGGCAACCCAACGATCATGGCCAACGCGGCCCTGTCTGTTGGCTTTGATATGGAGCGTGCCGATGTCTGAGCAACGGTTGATCATCGAGATGGGCATGGGCAACGACCTGCACGGCATGGATTATACCAAAGCCTGCATGCGCGCGATTGAGGACGCTTTGCGGCATTCGTCCTTGCCGATTTTTGGCGTGACGGGCATGTCGCATGACCAGATGCGGGTGCAAGTCACGGTTGCGGTTCAAGAACCTGACAAGGTGGATGTCGATGCGCTGGTGGCCAAACTGCCGCGCGGACGGGCCAAGGTGCGCGCCGTGTTGGGTGGATTGAATGTGGCGTCCGGCGAGGAGACGATTGTCGTCGCACAAGCCAGCGTGGAGGCCTTTCTGCCTGCCCAAACCGGTTGGATTTTGCGCGGCTAGAAGAGTTCCGGCAGCGCTGTTGCATCCTCGATCAAGTCAAGGCGCAAGGTCTCTGGTCGACCGGTTTCCTCTGAGTAGGCGGTCAGGAGCCATGACCTTGCGTAATGCGTCAGCGACAACGGATGTGCGGTATGTTGCTGCACAGTTGCGTCCTCCCTGTTGTAGATCACGCGTAGTTTTTGGCGTGCTTTTATGGCTGCTCGCAAGATCGGGAGGTGCCCCAGCCCGCGCGCCGCATCTGCGAAGGGATTTGGTATCTGTGCCCATTGGAGCGCGTCAGGCTGCGCCGTTTCGGGCAATGCCGCGTCGATTTTCGCGGCGAGCGTTTCTGAATGGGTCCGCAGATCGGGATCCGGGCTTTGCAGGACAATGGCAAGGCCAAGCTGGAGCGCTTCGACTTCGTCCTCCGTCAGGGTTAATGGCGGCAGGGTGACTGCGGGTGTAAGACGATAGCCCGCACCACGCGTTCCCGCGACGGGCACACCGGCGGACTGGAGTCGTACAATATCCCGGTACAATGTGCGCAGTGACACGCCCTGCGCCTGCGCAAGGTCCTCTGCACGGTGCAAGGCATAATCGCTGAGGGTCGAGACCAATTGAAAAAGACGATCTGAGCGGCGCATGCGCCTAGCACTACACCACTGAGCCGGTTCTGCGCAAGGCAACTGCCAAAAATCTGTCAGTTGGGATGGGAGGGTGTTATTTGAATCGTCTTTCGAGCTCTCCCGCGCGTGGCGCGGCGGTGTTTTCCCTTTTGCGGCTCCAGCACCTGATCTAAACGAAAGTGGAACACCTGCGCGTTTGGCGCGGATAACTCTGGGAGAATGAAATGGGTATTGGTAATATTGGACTGCCGGGTCTGCTGCTGATCGCTATTGTGGTGCTGGTGCTGTTTGGGCGTGGCAAAATCTCTAGCCTGATGGGCGAAGTTGGCAAAGGCATCACCAGCTTCAAAAAGGGCATTAGCGAAGGCGAGAAAGAGTTGACCGAGGACACTCAGGCGACGACCTCCGTTGAGAGCGACACGAAAAAAGACAAGGTTTAAACGATGTTCGATCTCGGTTGGGCGGAACTGCTGGTCATCGGGATTGTTGCGCTGATCGTGGTGGGCCCTAAAGATTTGCCAATCCTGTTCCGCAGGGTGGGCCAATATGTGGGCAAGGCAAAAGGCATGGCGCGCGAGTTTTCGTCGGCGATGAACGACGCCGCGGACCAGTCGGGCATGCGCGAAGTGTCAAAGACCCTGAACACGTCGCTGAAGGCTGCGACCAATCCGATTGGCACGGCGATGGACGGGGTCAAATCCGCTGCGTCGTCTTTGACCGAAGGGCTTGATCCAAATTCCGAGACTGGCAAGATGTCAGCGGAACGCACTGAAAATATGAGAAAAATTCAGGCGGCCACCGCGCGCACAGCCGCAGAGCGCAAGCAGCGTGAAGCAGCCGAGGCGATGGCCAAGGCCGAAGAGCTGGAGGCGAAAGTAACGCCGCCGAAAGCGGTAGAAAAAGAGTAATTCATGAGCGCGAACGACGATATTGACGACATTGACGGCAGCGCCGCCCCGCTGATTGAACATCTGGCAGAGCTACGCACACGGCTGATCCGGTCGGTTCTGGCGCTTTTGGTCACGATATCGGTGTTTTTTATCCCGATTCAGGGTGATTTCATCGCAGAACATGTGATGAACTTCCTTTTGAAACCTGTGGTGGATACGCTGCGCTCGATGGGCGATGACAATCCCGCGTTGCAGTTTACCAGTCCGCAAGAATATCTGTTCACCCTGTTTCGCGTTGCAATGGTCGGTGGCTTTGCGCTGGCGTTTCCGGTGATCGGCTTTCAGATGTGGCGCTTTGTGGCGCCCGGTCTCTACCGCAATGAAAAGAATGCGTTTTTGCCGTTTATGATCGCATCTCCGGTCATGTTTTTCATCGGCGCCAGCTTTGCACAGTTCGTGGTGACGCCGCTCGCGATGAGCTTTCTTTTGGGGTTTGCGGATGCGTCGTCAATGGTGACAAACTTGCTGTCCACCACGACCGGGGGCATGATTGAAGTCGCAAGGGAATCCAGCGGGCCGACCATTACCTTTTTTGGTAAGGTTAACGAGAGCCTCGATATTTCGTTGAAATTTATCATGGCCTTTGGGCTTTGTTTTCAGCTCCCCGTGCTGCTGACCCTGATGGGCAAGGCGGGGCTAGTCAGCGCAGAGGGCCTTGGCAACGTGCGCAAATACGCGATGGTTGCGATTCTGGTGCTGGCCGCACTGGTGACGCCGCCCGATGTGATCACGCAATTGATCCTGTTTGTGGTGGTTTACGGGCTTTATGAAATTTCGATCCAGCTGGTAAAGCGGGTGGAGCGCAAGCGCGAAGCCAAGCTGCGTGCCGAAGGGTATTATGATGACGACGAGGATGACCTTGGCGATCAATTTGAGGACAAGGACACCCCTAAATGATTGACGATCCGATGGACCGGATTGCAGCGGCGCTGGAGCGGATGGCTCCTGCGCCGCTTGCCGCTCCGGACTTTGCGCAGGCGGCGGCGTTTGTGTGGCACACCGGCCCCGACCGGTTGGAGTCTGTGGCCAAGGTGTCCCGCGTCGCGCTGGACTTGCTGGTTGGAATTGACCGGTCCCGTGACACCCTGTTGCAGAACACCCGCCAGTTTGCTGCGGGGCTGCCTGCCAACAATGCGCTGTTGTGGGGCGCGCGGGGCATGGGAAAGTCCAGCGTTGTCAAAGCGATCCACGCTGCTGTTCAACAAGAGCATCAAGCGTTGAAGATTGTTGAATTGCAGCGCGAAGACCTGCCGTCTGTGGGTCGTCTGCTGAACCTGCTGCGCGGCGCGTCAGAGCGGTTTATCCTGTTTTGCGATGATTTGAGTTTTGGCCATGATGACGCGCATTACAAATCGCTCAAGGCGGTGCTGGATGGCGGGATCGAAGGGCGGCCAGAGAATGTCGTGCTTTATGCCACGTCGAACCGGCGCCATTTGATGCCACGCGACATGATCGAGAACGAGCGCGGATCGGGTATCAATCCGGGCGAAGCGGTCGAAGAAAAAGTCTCGCTATCGGACCGTTTTGGTCTGTGGCTGGGTTTTCATGCCTGCGATCAGGATCAGTATCTGGCGATGATCCGGGGGTATTGCGACGCGCATGACGTCCAGATTGACGATGCGACCCTGCGCGCCGAAGCCGTTGAATGGCAGGCAACACGCGGATCGCGCTCTGGCCGCGTGGCGTGGCAGTATTTCGTTGATCTTGCGGGCCGGAAGGGCGTTACGCTTAGTTAATGAACGGCGCGGGATCGACGCTGTCAAAGCCCTGACGGACCTCAAAGTGGACATAGGCGTCATCGCCGCTGCGCAGTTTGGCGATTTGCTGACCGCGTCTGACGCTGTCGCCCTTTTTGACGTTCACATCTGTGACATTGGCATAGACCGTCAGCAGATTGTCGGGGTGGCGGACCACGACGATGGGGATGCCGTCCGCGCTTTTGGTGATCGCAGCGACGGTCCCGCCCTCAGCCGCGCTGACGGGCGCGCCGGCGGCGGCTTTGATGTTGATGCCTTCGTTTTTGCCCTTGGAGTAACCGCGAATAATTGAGCCGGAGACCGGGATAGCCATCTTGGTGGCTTTGGTCGCTGTGGTGGTTTGACCGACATTCGCCACAGGTTTGGTCTCTGCCTCCGGCTTGGCGGCGGCAGGTTCAGCCGGTTTGGTCGGGGCCTCGTTCGCGGGCAGTGGTTTTACCGCAGAGGGGGGCGTGGGTGTGGGGCTTCCAACACCGGGCAACGGAATTGGCGGTAGGGCTGTTGGTGCGGGCGCGGCACTTGCTGTGCGCGCAGGCGGCGCTTGTTGTGGCACGGGTATCAACAGATATTGACCTGCGCGCACCGCAAAATCGGCACCAAGACCGTTCCATTCCGCAAGTGTTTTCACCGGAATATTATAAAGACGCGCGACGGTATAGGCAGTTTCGCCCGGCTCAACCTTGTGGCGGATCGGTTCTTTGCCGGTTTGACCTGCCGCAGGAAGGGCTGCGGTTTGCACGCCCGGCGTGGCTGGTGCGCGGTCGATGGCACCGCCTGCAAGGCTGGAAATATCAACGGGCTGGATCGGACCGCTGGATGCAGCGCCCGTCGCGGGCGAAGGTTCTGCCACGCGGCTGGGAAGGGCGATGATTTCGTCTTTGCGCAGCGGCACATCGGCATCAATGCCGTTGTAGCGTGCCAGTTGGGCCGGGTTTGCCCCGACGCGCGCCGCGACATCCTTTAGCGTATCTCCGCGACGTGCGACTGCGACTTGGTAGTTGGGGTAGGAAATAACGCCCCGGTCGTCGGGACGCGGGCGGCTGGCAAGGGGGGCCGTTGCGGCCTGCGCGGTGGAGAAACCGCCACCGATGCCACGCAGATCAAAATCCAGCGGTCTTTCGCCACACGCGCTCAGCGTTACGGCGCTTGCGCCCGCAAGAAGGGTAAGCCGCAGATTGCGGCGCGAATAATATGGGGTCATCTGCACGTCCTCGTCACCGGTCCACACCCCCTGTTGCCGGGGATTTGGCGCATGCATACAGTATTATGCTTCTTTTCCCAACCCCTCCAGAAGCGGGACAAAGCGAACGGCGCGCATTTCGTCATATTCCAGCCCATCGGCGGTTTTTCGCACACGAATAAGGTGCTGAACGGTGTCGGATTGGCCGACAGGCAGCACCATAATGCCACCTTCCTTGAGCTGGGCGAGCAAGGGTCCGGGCGGGTCTTCGGCGGCAGCGGTCACGATGATGCGGTCGAACGGGGCCTGCTGGGGCAGGCCGTGGCTGCCGTCAGCGGCCAGCGTCGTGATATTGGTCAGGCCCATTTCATCAAATATAACGCGCGCCTCGCGGACCAAACGGCGGTGGCGGTCGATGGTATAGACCCGGCGCGCCAGTTTGCTGAGGATCGCGGCCTGATAACCGGAGCCGGTCCCGATTTCGAGCACCTTATCGCGCGGTGACACCTCAAGCGCTTGAGTCATCAGCCCGACAACCGATGGTTGGCTGATGGTCTGGCCGCAGGCGATGGGCAGGGGCATGTCCTCGTAAGCGCGCGCCGCGAAAAGGCCGGTGATGAACGGACCACGGTCCACACTCTCCATCGCTGACAAGACACGTGCATCTGTCACCCCTTTTGAGCGCAGGGCATACAGAAATTGCATCTTGCGTTCCGCATCAGAGAGCGGGGCGTCGTTCACGTGCTGATGCCTTTCAGGCTGTCCATGACATCATGTGCGGTCAGATCAGCGCGCATCGGTGTGACGGAAATGTACCCCTCAAGATTCACCGCAGCGTCCGAGCCGGGTGCGGTTTTGACCTGCTGGTCACCGCCGCTGATCCACGAAAACCGGCGCCCCGAAGGCGCGGTGTGGGCTTGCGTGCCAAAGACAACTCCGGGGCGGCGGCCTTGGGCGGCAAGCTGGATACCCTGCACATCAGCACCTGCAACGGGCGGAAAATTTACGTTGTAAAACAGAGGGTAGTCATGTGTTTCAACGGGTGTGGCCGCCAGAATGCGGCGTAAAACGTCAGCGCCATGCTGTGCCGAGGCTTCAAACGGTTCGTCCAGATCGCGGTTGGCAGGGCCGTAATACTGCGACATCGCAATGGCTGGAAAGCCTTGCAAGGCCGCCTCCATCGCGCCGCCGATTGTGCCGGAATAAAGTGTATTTTCTGCAGAGTTGTTACCACGGTTCACGCCCGAAAGTACCAGATCTGGCGGGCAATCCGCCATAATGTCGTGAACGGCGATCAACACACAATCGGCAGGCGACCCTTCGGCGGCAAAGCGCCGCGTGCCCATTTGGGTCATCAGTGTCGGATGCACGTAATTGATGCAATGCCCGACACCTGATTGTTCAAAAGCAGGCGCTACCACCCAAACCTCGCCTGTGGGTCCCGCCAGGTCGTTGGCAATTGCTTCGAGAACCACAAGACCGGGTGCGGTGATGCCGTCGTCGTTGGTGATGAGTATGCGCATAATGTGCCCCTTTTCGCCTTGATAGGCGAGGGGGCAATGCGCGGCAAGGTCATGCGGTGCGTTTGGCAAGAGGTCAACCCGTTAGAGTTGCGCGATTATCGCAGCCGCTTCAGTGTGTTGGTCGTTCAGCCCTGTGCGGTCCTCGCCGGGAAAAAAGCGCGCGCGCGTTGCACTTGGCATCGGGTTCGGCGTGAGAATTTGCACCTTGGGGCCCATCTGCGCCGTTTCGGCCGCCCATGAACGGGCCAGCGCGATCTGTGCGGCTTTTGTGGCACCGTAGCTGCCAAAGAACTTTTTGCCTGCGCGCGGATCATCAAAGAAAACGGCCTGACCGGTTTTGCCCAAGAGCGGTGCAACGAAGGTGATCAAGGTGGCCGTCGCAGTGATGTTACACGCAATCGACTTGGCCATATCTTTTGTATCAATATGGTCGGTCGGGGTAAGGGGGGCGGCGTGAACGGCGCAGTGCAGCCACAGATCAAGGCTGCCCCAGCGGTCATAGATGCCACGGCACAGCACCGCCATCGCATCAGGGTTGGTGATGTCCATCGGCGCCAGCGTCGCAGAACCGCCCTTGGCCTGAATGCGGTCGTCCAGTTCTTCGAGCGCGCCGGTGGTGCGCCCCACCGCGATAATGTGATGCGTGGGCGCAAGCGCCTCTGCCAATGCCGCGCCAAGGCCGCGCGATGCGCCGGTGATCAATGCAGTTTTTGTCATGTTTTTGATGTGCCTGCCCGTCGCGCCTGCGTCAAGGGAATTAGCCTTGTGGCAGGATCAAGACGCGTGATCGCGCACCACGCGTCAGGATAAGGCGGTCGTCACCGATCGCAGCGACACGGTATCTGTCGATCGCATCACCCGGCACAACACGTGTGGTTTTGCCAGAGGTTTCGCGGACCAAGGCGGCGGGTGCATCAATGCTGCCGAAAATGCCCAACAGGGCAAGCGGGGGCAAGTTGACTTGCTGGGTTGCGATTTCAGCGATCTTGCTGGGTGTGGGTTCTTGTGGGGTATCGGCGGTCATTTTGGGTTTGTCCTGTTGGTTTCGCGCGGCGGTTAACAACAGGGTGAGACCATTGAAAGAGGTGCTGACCGGATCGGCCAAGTGCTGCCGACAGGGCGGCGGAGGTTAGCCGGTCTGTGTGCGCTGCTTGGGCGAAAGATGGTAGCTGAACGCCATTTCCGCGAGGTGGGACAGTGCTGCCTCTGGCAGGGGGGCGGTCAGATCAATCGCGATATGCCGACGGCCATCGTTGACGGGCAAATCCGGGTACAGCGTTTGCATCCGCGCGGCGAGATCGGTTTTGCAATCCATGAAAACACCCAGCTTGCCCGGATCATCCGCGCGCCAGTGCAGACGCAAAGTGACGCCGGTGCGCGGCTTTTTTGGACGCCAAGCGGCTTGGCCCCATTTCAGCGTCTCATCCAGTGGGATTACATCCAATGCCTTGGCTCTTGCGCGAAAAAGTCTGCGGCATGCGTGAAAGGCAAGTTGCGCGGGATCAGGCCAGTTGTGGATGTGGTCGGCGAAAAGGGCGGGCATGTTTTCCATGCTCTTACCCTATCACACACTGCTGACGAAAGTTGTCAGTAGCCTATTCAGCCGCAGGTTTCATTTGGAAACCCTGATTAATCTGATCGCTTGGGATCACGGGGTATTCGCCAGAGAAACAGGCGTCACAATATTGCGGGCACTTTGCATTGCGGCCCTCAGCCTCTCCCACAGCGCGGTAAAGACCATCGAGCGAGATAAACTTGAGGCTGTCCACAGCAAGGTGTTCGCGCATTTCGTCTTCGGACATTGTCGCAGCCAGCAGTTTTTCACGTTGCGGTGTATCCACGCCATAAAAACAAGGCCAAGCCGTGGGGGGGGATGCGATGCGGAAGTGGACTTCGGCGGCACCTGCGTCGAGGATCATTTCCTTGATCTTGCGACTGGTGGTGCCGCGCACAACGCTGTCGTCGACCAAAATCACCCGTTTGCCTTTGATCAGCGCGCGGTTGACGTTCAGTTTCAGGCGCACACCCATGTTGCGGATCTGTTCGGTCGGCTCAATAAATGTCCGGCCCATGTATTGGTTGCGAATGATGCCCATCGCGTAGGGAATGCCAGACTGCAGGGAGTATCCAATGGCGGCGGGCGTCCCCGAATCAGGGACAGGGCACACCAGATCGGCGTCTACTGGGCTTTCCTTGGCCAGTTCGCGGCCAATCGCTTCGCGGGTTTCATAGACTGAGCGGCCACCAAGGATGCTATCGGGGCGCGAGAAGTATACATGTTCAAAGATGCAAAAGCGTGAAGGCTGGCGGCGGAATGGGAAGTGCGATTCGACCCCTTTGGAGGTGATCACCACCATTTCACCGGGCTCGATTTCGCGCACGAATTCGGCACCGATGATATCAAGCGCGCATGTTTCAGAGCTAAGCGCCCAGCCATCTGCGACCTTGCCCAAAACCAGAGGTCTGACGCCAAGTGGATCACGTACACCGATCAACTTGGTGCGCGTCATCGCAACGATTGAAAACGCCCCTTCGACCCGGCGCAGCGCGTCTTCCATCCGTTCGGGGATGTTGCGCTGCAGCGAACGGGCCATCAAATGGATGATGCACTCACTGTCGGACGAAGACTGAAAAATGCTGCCACGTTCGATCAATTCGCGGCGCAGGGCGGTTGCATTGGTGATGTTGCCGTTGTGGGCAATCGCCGCGCCGCCCATGGCGAATTCACCAAAGAAGGGCTGCACGTCACGGATCGCTGTTTGCCCCTTTGAGCCGCTGGTGGAATAGCGGACGTGGCCGATGGCCAATTCGCCCGGCAGGGTTTCCATGATCTTTTGCGAAGTGAAATTGTCACGCACATAGCCAAAGCGGCGCGCGGACTGAAAACCGACGGTTGGGTCATAACTGACGATGCCGCCTGCCTCTTGACCGCGGTGCTGTAACGCGTGCAAGCCAAGTGCTACAAAATTCGAAGCATCTGCCACACCAACAACGCCGAAAACCCCGCATTCTTCCTTTAGTTTATCCTCATCGTCTGCGTCGCGCAGATAGGATGTGTCGAACGGATGGGCGGGGGGCATGATCTTGGACAACGGGTGGCTCCGAATCCGGGAAAGTTACTGCAACCCTTTACGGGTTCTGTCCGGCGGTGTCACCCCGCTCGCAACGTTCCCGCACACTTTGTTTGCGCTATCGCTAAAAAGTTGCGCTTGTGGTTCCGCCCCTTTTGATCTGGGGCACCGGGTATCATCATCGCTGCGCAAGTTCGGCAAATGTGGCAGGCGGTTGAGAACACAAGATTAAAGCCGGGTGTGCTAGGCCCGGCGGTGCGACAAGCGGGGGGCATTGTTTTTGGCAGGGGCAAAGCGTGCACGGGGCAAAAAGGGGTGACGGTTGGTGATGATGGCACCCGGCAAAGTGATCTCAACCACAGCGCCGGAGCCGTCGATCAAATTATGCGTCCTGATCGCGCCGCCATGGTCATTGACCAACTGCCTGACAGCAAACAGCCCATACCCGCTGTCGATCCCGAAGGTGCCGCCATCCAGAAACGCCAGTGCGCCGGGCGAAAAACCCTTTCCGTTGTCACGCACCCGAATGACGACCATGTCGGGTGAACTGGATTTAACGGTAATGATGACCTCAAGCTTGTGCCGCCCGGCGTGTTTGATCGCGTTCTCAATGGGGTTGCGCAAGGCAATCTGAAGCAGGCGGCGGTCGATGCGCAACAGCACAGGTGCAACGGTCAGGGTCAGCCGGTTTTTCGGGTCGAGTACCGCGCGCAGGTTTTTGCAATGGTCCCTAAGGTCAACGATGCGTGGTGGTTCTGTTGGACGAGAAAGTTCTGAATTGCTCAATATGTCTTTGATCAGGTCCTGCGAGGTCCGTGCAACACTGTCCAGCAAGTCGATTATTTCCAGCTGGCCGTTGTCAGGGGATTGATGCGCATCCCGCAACATGTCGGCCAAGGCCGCGACGTTGCGCATCGGCGCGCGTAAATCATGTGCTGCGATGGCTACGTATTGGCTCATCTCATTGGATAGCCGTTCAAGCGTCTCCGGGGCTTTTCGCGCGCTGTCAGAAGATGTCAGATCATGACAACTGCCGAACAGCCACTGGACCTCACCCGTTTTGTTGCGCACGGGGCTAAGGGTTGTGCGAATAAGCCGGTGCCCCCCATCAATTGGAAGCTCTTGCTGGTAGGTGGTTTTTTCACCACGGCGAACCGCTTTGCAGTGCATGGCAAAAGCCTCGGTGCCTTGTGTGCCTGCGGTGACATCTTGCGCGGTGCGCCCCAAGTAGTCGCGCAGCGGGCGATTGGAGAGCTTGCACGCGGTGCTGTTGAATGCGGCATAGCGCGGCACCCCGAGTGCGTCGATCTCAAGCACAAAGATCGGAAACGAGAAATGGTCCAGATAGGCAAAATCAAACATCGACAGTCCCTGTTCAAGGTGACTGCCTTCTTAGCGCCATAGCCCCTAATGTTTTGCTAACAGGGGCGTTATGCGCCGCAGCTTCCGACGAGTGCCTCATAGCGTGATGTGATCCAGCCCAATGCGGCCTCTGGATCCTTGTCTTCGATCTGGCCGGTAAAGCGGCCAAACACCACTGCTGAACGGCTTTCGTCCACGATTGTGAACTGCTGGCCGGTGATGACCGTGTCATAGACAAAGAAGGCGATCGCCACCAAAAGCACACCGCGCGCGACGCCAAAGACAAAGCCAAGGCCCTGATCCAAACCGCCCAAAACAGAGCGTTGGACGAGCGAGGAAAACAACGGTGTAAAGAGCGACACCACGATCAAGGCAACGGCAAAAACCAAGGCAAAGGCGCCGATGATCGACAGTTCGCAACTGTCCGCCAGAAATGCGCCGATGACGGGGATTTCGCTGACCAAAGGCTCAACACGGGGGGCAAAGAGAAACGCCAGCACCGCGGCGGCAATCCAGCCCACAATCGCCATCGCTTCGCGGACCAGACCCCGACCATAGGCCAAAAGCGCTGACAGAACGATGACCAGCGCCACCACCCCGTCAATAATTGTAAAGCCTTCCATGGTCTCGCCTTCCTGATGCGCTAGCCCGCGCCAAATATTTCACCGACAAAGCCGGTCAGATCGCTCATCTGGTTAAGTTTCATACCAGAGGTTTGCGCGGGTTTGCCGCCCCGAGGAGCGATTGCGGTGGTAAAACCAAGTTTTTGCGCTTCTTTCAACCTGTTTTCGGTCTGGGAGGCCGGGCGCAAGGCACCCGATAGGCTGATTTCCCCGAAAACCACCGTTTCGGCGGGTAAAGCGACATCTTCGCGTGCGCTGAGCAGGGCCGCTGCAACTGCAAGATCGGCGGCAGGTTCGCTGATCTTCATGCCGCCTGCAACGTTGAGATAGACATCAAGGCCTGCAAATGGGATGCCGCAGCGCGCCTCCAGCACGGCAAGAATCATCGCCAGACGGCCTGAATCCCACCCGACCACCGTGCGCCGCGCTTGTGAATGGGGCGAGGGGGCGACAAGCGCCTGAAGTTCGACCAGAACCGGGCGTGTGCCTTCGATGCCTGCGAAAACCACTGATCCCGCAGCGGGTTCGCCGCGCTCTGACAGGAACAGTGCGGAGGGATTAGTGACTTCGGCAAGGCCCGCGCCGGTCATCTCAAACACACCGATTTCATCGGCAGGACCAAAGCGGTTTTTCACGCTGCGCAGGATGCGGAACTGGTGGCCGCGCTCGCCCTCGAAATAAAGGACGGTGTCGACCATGTGTTCCACGACACGGGGACCTGCGATCTGGCCGTCTTTGGTCACATGGCCCACAAGGATCACCGACGTGCCGGTGCGTTTGGCAAAAGCTGTCAATTCATGGGACGCGGCGCGCACCTGAGAGACCGATCCGGGCGCGCTTTCGACGTTGTCGGCCCACATGGTCTGGATCGAATCGATGATGGCCAGTCCGGGGCGTTCCTTGTCCAGCGTGGTCAGGATGTCGCGCAGATTGGTTTCAGCGGCGAGTTTTACCGGCGCGTCGGCAAGACCAAGGCGCTGGGCGCGCATACGGACCTGCGCGGAGGCTTCCTCGCCACTGACATAGATGGTTTTCAGACCCGACTTGGCAAAATGTGCAGCCGCTTGCAGCAGGAGGGTGGATTTGCCGATGCCGGGATCACCGCCAACAAGAATAGCAGAGGCCGCGACCAGACCACCGCCAAGCACGCGGTCCAACTCACCGATACCAGATTGGCTGCGGGGCGGGGGGGCTTCTTCGGTCGACAGGTCCGTCAATTCGAGTGACGATCCACGCCTTGCGCCCAGCGATTTGCTGGGCGGACCGGCAGAGATGCCTTTGTCTTGTTGGATGCTGTTCCATTCGCCGCAGCCGTCACAGCGGCCGGACCACTTGTTAAAGCTGGCCCCGCAGGCGGTACATGAAAATGTGGTGGATGCTTTTGCCATGACGCCTTGTGACCGAGGCACCTGAGCAGGTCAAAGGAAAAGCGTCTATTCGGCAGCCTTGGCGGACAGGTCCAAAACAGTAGTCGCAGGCGTGTTGTCGAGGGTCGTGGGGTCTAGCGCCACTTTGGTCTCCAAGCCCAGTTCGGGCAGGACTTCGCGCAATTCAGCGCGCAGGCGGTCAAGTTGTGCGGCGGCGACGCTTTCGTCCAGATCAACCTGTTGCGCCCAGTGTTTAAGGTCGTTGGAGATGGCTTTCGCCTCGTCCAGACGGTTGTTGAACAGATCGGTTTCCTCTTGGCGTTGCTTGAGGAAACTTCGCGCACGGGCGACTTTTTCGTTGGAATAAACGGTGGCAAGTTCGCTTGAGAGGTGGCTCATCTGCGCGGCTACCGCCAGCAGTCCGGGCTCAAGCGTGCTGAGATCGGGGTGGTTGCGCATGAAGGCAAGGCGTTCGCGCACGGAATCAAATTCGGAGCTGAGCTGGAATGCCGCACTGCGGTCATTGGCGTGAGCCACGGCGTAGGCGCGTGCGATGTCATGCATGCCGACTGTAAAAGACCGATGCGAGTTTTCGAGTTGCATGATGCGGCGGTTCGAGGGCAGGAAAAAGCAAATGCCGATGGCAAGCACGGTCAGCCCGATCTGCACGTACATTCCCGCATTTTCAACGGGCTGACCGTCATACTGCAGGGGTAGATCAATCCAGGACCACTGTCCGAAGGCGGCCATCAATGTCGCGCCCAGCAGTGCAAGGGCCGCAGCGATGAAGGCCAAAAAAGCCAAGCGCTGAAAGCAGAATTGAATAAAATAGGCCAGAGCCTGTACCGACTTCACAGTCTTTCCCCCAAGAAAGCTATACCGGCGAGTTTATGCCGATTTCACTTACGGAACAGATAGCTCATTAAATTGATGGCAGTACGGTGAAAGTTTGTTACTTTTTGCAGCTTTAAAGGCAGTATTTATTGCGAAATGAGACTAATCGTCTTGGATTGGCGGGATTGTTTCCGTTTTGAAGCTAATCCAGAGCGACGCAAGGATGCAAAAAGTAAACAGATAGAGCCCCTGCGCGACCTCAATCCGGCCCACACCGATTCCCTTGGCCAGCGTGATATAGAGCGCAATCAAGAAGATATCGGCCATTGCGAACTTGCCCAGCAGGTGCAGCACCGGCAGGGCGCGGCGGCTGAGCAGGTCGAAATGCACCAGCGCCAGACCGATGGTTTTCAAATAAGGCGCAAAGAGCGCAAAAACCGTCACGATGAGCGCCAGAAAAATGTCCGTGGCCCACAGCGATTGTAGTCCGGTCAGCACCGAAATCTCGTTCAGCGAAAACAGTGGCAGCAGGCCTGCACGCATCAAGGGCAGATACCATGCCAGCGGATAGAGGATCAGCAGGCCGATGTTGGCGAGTTTGAGATAGAGCGGCGTGTTCACGCGGTCAGATAGACGCGGTCATAGCGCGCGCCAAGCGAGGTCAAAATTTCATAGCCGATGGTGCCTGCAAAAGCTGCGACCGTGTCCACGGATTGATGAAGCCCCAGCAGTTGCAGATGTTCGGGCGTGCCCTTGAGCGCGGTGATATCAACGGTGATCAAATCCATCGACACCCGGCCAATGACGGGCAGTTTGCGGCCCTCATGCGTCATGGTTGCTTTGGCGCCCATCGCACGGATCAGCCCGTCAGCATAGCCAGCCGAAACAGTTGCCACCCGCGTCGGGTTGCGCGCGACAAATGCATTGGCGTAGCCGACAGATTCGCCCGGCGCCACATCGCGGATCTGTATGACAGGCACGTCCAGACTGACCACAGGGGTCGCGTCCAGAAAGGGCAGACCACCATAAAGCCCAACGCCCGGACGGGTCATGTCAAAGTGGTAATCCGGCCCCAAAATAATGCCACCCGTCGCTGCCAACGAGCGCGGAACTTCGACGCCTTCGGTCATGTCGGCAAAGTTTTTGAGCTGGGCTGCGTTCATCGGATGGGACGGATCATCGGCACAGGCCAGATGCGACATGATCAATGTCGGACGCTGGGCCAATGCGATATCGCGCAAGGCGGCCCATTCGGAGGGCTCCATTCCCAGCCGGTTCATGCCGGTATCAAGTTGCAGTCCGAAGGCATGGCCGGGCAGGCTTTCTACATGGGCCAACAGTTGATCAACGGAGTTAATCATAGGGGTTAGGTTGCCCTCGCGGATCATGTCCGCATCGCCCGCCATGTGACCCGAAAAGACATTGATCGTCGGTCCCGGACCAAGCGCGCGGCGCAGGATTACACCTTCTTCGGCAACGGCGACAAAGAACTGCCGCGCCCCTGCGGCGGCCAGTGCCGGTCCCACCTTGGCGACGCCAAGGCCGTAAGCGTCTGCCTTGATCACGGCGGCGGTTTCGCAGGCTGTTTGGCCATCCAGCGCGCGCCAGTTGGCGCAGATGGCGTCAAGATCAATGATCAGCGTGGCAGTGCTCATGATGTGTGTCCTTTGGGTCGTCCAAGTTCCCTTTAGCGCAACGTTCCTTGGCAGGGAAACCCCCTGTGCGCGCAGCCATCTACCGTAACGTCATGTTTGGATGGCTTGCGTCACGCCCGATGCCCGCTAGGCTGCACGAGAATGTAGGAGGAGAGATATTATGAAGCGACATATAAATGCGGCGATCCCCTTGGCACTGGCCGCCACGATTTCAGGTGGGGCTGTGATGGCAGAAAATCGGATTGATACCCAATTGCCCGGTGCGCCCGAGCTTGCGGCTTATGGCGATCTGGCCGTTGGTGTGCGCCAGCTAGAGATGGTCAACCCCGGCCAGATCAACATTCTGGCGATTGATCCCGCAGTGGACAAGCCTGAGGTGCTGCCCACCTATGACCGTCCTTTGACGGTCGAGATGTGGTATCCGGCCGAAGCAGGCTCCACCGGCGACACCACATTGCGCGCCTTTTTGCGCGATGGCACGACCGAAGTGGGTCTGACGGGCCGCGCGGTACGCGATGCTGCACCCAGCGGGACGGGCTATCCGCTGGTGTTGATCAGTCACGGTTATCCCGGCAACCGGTTCTTGATGTCGCATCTGGCGGAAAATATCGCCTCCAAGGGCTATGTGGTTGCGTCGATCGATCATACTGACAGCACCTACCGGACACAGGCGGCGTTCGGCTCAACTTTGGTTAACCGGTCGTTGGACCAGCTTTTTGTGCTGGAAGAAATGGCGCAGATGGCGGGTGAGGGTGGCGATTTCGCGGGTCTATATGACGCAAACAATACCGGTTTGATCGGCTATTCGATGGGGGGATACGGCGCGATCATCACCGCAGGCGGCGGTGTCACGGAGGCGTCAGTGGCGTACCCTTGGGGTGGGCCGCATGGCACGCTTGGCATTCACCAAGCAGGGTCGGAGACGCATAATGCGTTGCCTGATGAGCGGATCAAAACGGCGGTCGCATTCGGGCCTTGGGGCATGAACACGGGGTTCTGGAACGCCGAAGGTCTTGCGGGCATTCAGATCCCGATGATGTTTATTGCAGGTTCGCAGGATGATGTGTCGCTTTATGAAAACGGGGTGCGCGCGATCTGGGAGAATGCGTCCGACATGGGTCATGCCTTGGTCACTTATGTGAATGGCGGCCACAACTCTGGCGCGCCGATGCCGGCACCCGCAGAGAGCTTTTACTTCAATGAAGACAAGGGCTTTGACATCTCGGAGCATTATACCGACCCGGTGTGGAATACGGCGCGGATGAACAACATCTCGCAGCATTTCGTGACCGCCTGGTTGGACAACCAGTTGAAAGGCGACGCGGGTAAAGCGGCTTATCTGGAGCTGATCGAGGACAGCAACGCCGGTGTCTGGTCGATGAATGAAGATGGCACGCCCAAGGAAGACCACACCTATTGGAAGGGATTTGGTCAGGGCACAGCCAAAGGGTTGAAGTATGAGGTGAAGGGCCAGTAAGCGGCCTTTTCAGTCTATGCGAATGGAGCGCCCCAGCCGTTGGTTGGGGCGTTTTTTTGGGATTGAACACAGGTGGTGCGGTTGGGGCGGCTGCGGGATTGAGTTTATTTGGAAAATTGAAAGGGATTGGGGCGCGGATCACGGCGGCGTGGGTTTGATTGCCGATAGGGATACGCCGCCTTAGAATTCCTGGTCGCTGCCTTGTTGCCATGGTTTCACGAGGTTGCCAAAGCGGGTGAAACGGCCCTCGAAGCTTAGCTCGACCGTGCCGATGGGGCCGTGACGCTGTTTGCCGATCACGACCTCGGCTTTGCCGTGCAGGCGTTCCATCTCTTCTTGCCAGCGGGCCATCGCCTCAAGATCGTGATCACCGGGTTTTTCACGCTCTTTGTAGTATTCTTCGCGGAACACGAACATCACGACGTCAGCATCCTGTTCGATAGAACCGGATTCGCGCAAGTCGGAGAGTTGGGGACGCTTGTCTTCGCGGTTTTCCACTTGGCGCGAGAGCTGCGACAGGGCGATGACGGGGATGTCGAGCTCTTTGGCGATGGCCTTGAGGCCCATGGTGATTTCCGAGATTTCGTTGACGCGGTTTTCGTTTTTTCCGGTGCCGCGGACCAGTTGCAGGTAATCGACGATCAGCACATCAAGGCCGTGGGTGCGTTTGAGGCGGCGGGCGCGGGCGGCAAGTTGGCTGATCGGCAGCGCGGGCGTGTCGTCGATGAAAAGCGGGCAAGCCTCAAGCGATTTGGCGGCGTCCACAAAGCGGCGGAATTCGGTTTCGGACATGTCGCCGGAGCGGATTTGCTGGGACGGGATTTCGGCGGCTTCCGACAGGATTCGCGCAGCGAGCTGTTCGGCGCTCATTTCCAGCGAGTAGAAACCGACGACGCCGCCGTCGATGGCGCCTTCAGAACCGTCTTGTCTTGTACCGCGTTTGTAGGCTTTGGCCACATTAAAGGCGATGTTGGTGGCGAGCGATGTTTTGCCCATCGAAGGACGTCCGGCAAGGATCAGCAGGTCGGAACGGTGCAGTCCGCCGAGTTTCTTATCCATGTCGATAAGACCGGTGGAGACGCCCGAGAGCCCGCCATCACGCTGGTAGGCGGCGTTGGCGACGTTAACGGCGTCTGTTACGGCCTTGAGAAAACTCTGAAAGCCGCTTTCGGACTGGCCTTGTTCGGCAAGTTTATAAAGGTGCTGTTCGGCCTCGACGATCTGCTCGCGTGGCTCTGACGCGATGTCGACCTGTGCCGCTTTCGCTGAAATGTCGCGCCCCAATTGGATCAGATCGCGGCGCACCGACAGATCGTAGATCATCTGGGCGTAGTCGCGCACTGCAAATGCCGAAATCGCGGCACCGGCAAGACGGGCGAGATATGCGGGGCCGCCAAGTTCTTTCAGGCCTTCGTCGTCTTCCATGAACGCCTTGAGCGTGACCGGCGAGGCGAGGTTGTTCTTGGCAATGCGCTGGGCGGCGATGTCGTAGATGCGTGCGTGGACCGGATCGTAGAAATGTTTTGCTCCGATGATGGATGCAACACGGTCGTAGATGTCGTTGTTGGTCAGGATCGCACCCAGAAGCTGTTGTTCAGCCTCAATGGAATGCGGCATAGTTTCGGGTGCCTCGACGGCCAGTGTATTCGCGTTCAGTGACGTTATTTCGTTCATTTTCTCACCCGTATGTTCCCGCTGCCGGTGATAGCGAGCGGGGCGGGATGGCGCAAATTGTATGTTTTGTGGATATGTCTGCAAAGCGCCTGTGCCACACCACATCTTGGCCCAGAGCGGTGTGCCGGGTCAACATCCAGTGTCGAAATGGGCGGATTATTTCCGGGCGTCTTGCCATTCTGTTGGGGCGTTCAAGAAGGCTTCGACTTCGGTCAGGGTGGCGGTATCAAACGCACCTTGCGCCTTAGCCTCTGCCAGAACGTCCCACCATGTGCATAATGAATGCAGGGTAATGCCATGATCGCCCAGCGTCTTTTCGGTCTGGGGGAAGATGCCGTAGTAAAAGATCACAGCCGTATGCCCGCAGGTCGCGCCCGTTTCACGAATCGCATCCACAAAGCTGAGTTTGGAGCCGCCATCGGTGGTCAGGTCTTCGACCAGCAGCACACGCTGGCCTTCGGACATGTCGCCTTCAATCCGGGCGTTGCGCCCGTAGCCTTTCGGCTTTTTGCGCACGTAAGTCATCGGCAGTCCCATGCGTTCAGCCACCATCGCGGCAAAGGGGATGCCTGCAGTTTCGCCGCCCGCGATGTTATCAAACGCCTCAAACCCTGCGTTGCGCATGACGGTGACGGTGAGGAAATCCATCAAAGTGCTGCGGATGCGGGGGTGCGAGATTAGCTTGCGGCAGTCGATGTAGGTCGGGCTGGGCAGGCCGGAGGCCAGGGTGAATGGTGTTTCGGCGTTGAAGTGGACCGCTTTGATTTCCAACAGCATCCGCGCGGTAAGGCGCGCCATTTCTTGCGGAGCGGGGTAGCTGGTGGGAAGCATCATGGTTGGGGTCCTTTGGGTCGGGCAGGCGGGTATCTATGTAAATGGCAGGGAGGTTAAGAGACGCTCCAGTTGAGCGGCATGTCCGGATCAAAGACGGTGACAGGCCCCTCAACGGTGTCAATATGCGCCGGATAGTGCGCAGGCGTGCGGGTCAGGGTCGTTGTTGCTGCGTTCACCGGCAACCTGTAATACGCTGGGCCGTTCAGCGAGGTAAACGCCTCCAGACGCTCAAGCGCGCCGTCGTGTTCAAAGACCTCGGCGAGGATGGACAGGGTGTTTGGCGCGGTAAAACAACCCGCACAGCCGCAGGGCAGAAGTTTGTTGGCATCCGTATGGGGCGCACTGTCTGTGCCAAGGAAAAATCGCGCATCGCCCGATGTGGCGGCTTTGCGCAGGGCAAGGCGGTGTTCTTCGCGTTTGGCAACGGGCAGGCAATAATAATGCGGCTTTATCCCGCCTGCGAGGATATGGTTGCGGTTGATCACCAGATGGTGTGTCGTGATCGTCGCGGCGAGGTTTTGCGCGGCACCTTGTACATAGTCCACGGCATCCGATGTTGTGATGTGTTCCATCACCACGCGCAGGTCGGGGTGGCGGGTACGGATCGGGTCCAGCACACGGTCGATGAACACCGCCTCACGGTCAAAGATGTCGACGTTCGGGTCGGTAACTTCGCCGTGGGTGCACAGTGGTAGACCGATTTCGGCCATCTTCTCTAGCACGGCGTCGACCTTGTCAAAGTTGGCCACACCGCTGGCGGAATTTGTGGTGGCCCCGGCAGGGTAGAGTTTGACGGCCTTCACCAGACCGCTGGCATGGGCGGCGGCGACATCTTCGAGGTCGCTGTTTTCTGTCAGATAAAGCGTCATCAGCGGGGTGAAATCTGCGCCATCGGGCAGTGCGGCGATGATCCGGTCACGGTAGGCTTGGGCCTGTGCGTGGGTCACAACCGGTGGCACAAGATTGGGCATGATGATCGCGCGGGCGAAATGCTGGGCCGTATAGGGCAGAACGGCGCGCAGCATATCGCCGTCGCGCAGATGCAGGTGCCAATCGTCGGGGCGGCGGATGGTGATGCTTTTTGTCATGCCGCGGCCCTAGCATGAGTTGGCGAAACGGGCCAGACCCTTTAGATCAACTGTTGACGCGCGCTAGCCTGCTTCGGCGGCGTCATCGGCCTCGTATTTCGCCATTGCGCGACGGAATCTGCGCACACGCATACGGCTGTTCACATTGCGGCACAGCGCTTTGGCCAATGTCCGGCGGTCTGACCTTTCCAGTTTGGCAAGCAGGTTGAAAAGATAGGGCTGGTAGTCACGCCGCGCGCGAAAGAGGTCCGCGAAAAATGCATCTGTTAGATCGCCTTCGGCAGCGGCGCGCAGCAGCGGCACCCATTGGTCCATCTCGAGCAAATCTGTCTGTAACGCGTTGCCCATATGGCGCATTCTGTACTGCGTCACGTTTTGCCGCGTGAACAGCGCAGCTTGCATCGCATCCAGTTGCTCGCAGGGATCGTAAAGTACGAATGCCCGGTCCGCGGCATCCAGCATGTCCGGTGCATACCCGTAGCGCGTGGTAAAATCTGTGCGCCGCATGTCTATGAACCGGTCGTCCCATTCGGCAACCCTTGGATCAAGGGTGGCTTGCGGCTGGATTGCCAGAACCCGTGCGCCGGGTGACGCAACAGAAAACGCCGCAGCTGCATAGCCGCAGGGTCCCGCCCCATAAAACAGGACTGTCTCAAATTCATCAAAAAAGCCGTCATCAATCAGCCGGTCGAAATAGCCATAAACGAACCCGTCGCGAAACCACGTGTCGCCGTCACTGCCGATGCACAGATGCGACCAGCCGGCTTCTTTGATCAATTCCCATCCCAAAGGCTGCGCCATCTCTGACAATGCGCCAATGCCCTGAATGGTTTCAAACGTCACCAACAGCGTCGCGCCTTTTTCGATAAAGGCCGCGAAGTGACGTTTGCCAAGCGGCTCAAAAGAGCCGTCCTCTTCGGTCACATCTTCGATGGCTTGCAGCCAATCCCGTTTGGAAAGGCCGGTTAGCGGCGTCTCTAAATTTGGCATATCTGTCGGCATTGCCAGATCCTTTTGAACTTTCGCGCAAAACAGGGCGCGGCTTGTGGTTAAGCTAGGGGGCTATTGCGGCAAAAATGCGGAAAATGCTTGGGGAAATGCGGCTATTGTTCACGCTTGGGCCATGATTGCGCATCATTCCCGCTGATGCCGGGTCGCAGGGTTGCGAAAGAATACCGGCGTTTCTGGATTTCCTGCCGCAGCGCGCACAGATATCGATGTAGCCACTGCACCGGTTTTCGCCTTGACCCCACGCGGGCGAGATGCACCTTTGCTCGGGTATAGAGGAGCACATATGAAAGACATATCTTCGATCGACGCGGTGCAGTCCCTGTTGAATGCGCAGGGCTACGTTTGTGACCGCGCTCTGGGTACTGTTGTGTTCCTGAGCCTCTCGCTTGGCCGCCCCTTATTTCTGGAAGGTGAGGCCGGTGTCGGAAAGACCGAGATCGCCAAAGCGCTTGCTGCGGGGCTTGGTCGCAAGCTGATCCGGTTGCAATGCTACGAGGGGCTTGATGCGTCTTCGGCGGTCTACGAATGGAATTTCCCCGCCCAGATGGTCGCCATCCGCACCGCCGAAGCCACAGGCGGGGCCGACAGCACGGCCCTGACCAAGACGCTTTTCAGCGATGACTTTCTGATCGAACGCCCGCTTCTTGAAGCGATGCGCCCCGATGCGCGCGGCGCGCCTATTCTGCTGATAGATGAACTCGACCGCGCCGATCCCCCCTTTGAGGCCTTTCTGCTCGAAGCATTGAGCGATTTTCAAGTCACGATCCCCGAGCTTGGCACCATCAAAGCGCCTGAGCCGCCCATCGTGATCCTGACCTCCAACCGCACCCGTGAAGTGCATGACGCGCTCAAGCGACGGTGTCTTTATCATTGGGTCGACTACCCCGATTTTGATCGGGAAATGGAGATACTTAGTGCCCGTGCGCCTGAGGCCGCCGAAAGCCTGAGCCGTGAAGTGGTGGCTTTCGTGCAGCAGTTGCGCACCGAGGACTTGTTCAAGAAACCCGGTGTTGCCGAAACCATCGACTGGGCAAAATGCCTGCTTGCTCTCGACGTTATCCAACTGAGCCCTGCAGTGATCGCCGACACATTGGGTGCGGTCCTGAAATACCAGGACGACATTGCCAAACTGCACGGCTCAGAGGCCAAACGCATCCTCGATCAGGCCAAAGCCAGCTTAGAGCCTGCATGACTTTCTTTTTGGCTGGCAATACTTCGGAGGTTTGGAGGCAGAGCCTCCATTCAACCATGTATGGTTGAACATCTCCCTCTCGAACTCCCCGAAAACCCCAAGCTAGCGGGCAACATCACCCATTTTGCCCGCGCCTTGCGTCGTGCCGGTCTGCCCATCGGACCGGGCCGCGTCATTGACGCGATCCGCGCGGTTGAGGCGGCAGGGTTTACCGAAAAGCGTGACTTTTACTGGACGCTACACGCCTGTTTTGTGAACCGTCCCGAACATCGCACGGTTTTTGCACAGCTTTTCCGGCTTTATTGGCGCGACCCGCGGTATCTGGAACATATGATGGCCGCGATGCTGCCTGCCATTCGCGGCGTCCAAGAGGACCGCCCGGCGCAGGCGGCTGAAAAACGCGCGGCAGAAGCGCTGCTTGACGGGGCAGAAGCGCCACCTCGGGATGATGAGGAGAAACCCGCCGAAGAGGATGCGCTGATTGAAGTGGACGCCAGCCTGACCATGTCCACGTCAGAGCGGCTGCGCAGCCTTGATTTTGAGCAAATGTCATTGGCAGAGATGGCCGAGGCCAAGCGGATGCTGGCGCGCCTTGCCCTGCCGGTCAAACCCTTGCCCTCGCGGCGTGGGATGGCGGCCCCGCAGGGTCGCATTGATGCGGCAAAGACCTTGCGCGCTAGCTTGCGGCGCGGCGGCGAGATGCACAGGCTTAGCTACAAGACCCCTAAACCGCGTTATCCCAACCTCGTTGTGCTGTGCGATATCTCCGGCTCGATGAGCCAATATTCCCGCGTGATCCTGCATTTTCTGCACAGCGTAAGCAATGCGCGAGGTGCGGGCTGGGCATCGGTGCATGCGTTTACCTTCGGCACGCGGCTGACCAACATCACCCGCCATCTGGCGACGCGCGACGTTGACGCAGCGCTTGCCGCTGCAGGGGCAGAGGCGCAGGATTGGGAAGGCGGCACGCGGATCGGGGCCTGTCTTGAGGCGTTTAACCGCGACTGGTCGCGCCGCGTGATGGGGCAGGGCGCCGTGGTTTTGCTAATCACTGACGGGCTGGACCGGGACACGCCGGATGATCTGGCGCGTCAGATGCAGCGCCTGCACCTGACTGCGCGGCGCTTGATCTGGCTGAACCCGTTATTGCGCTGGGATGGTTTTGCGCCCAAGGCGGCTGGCATCCGCGCGATGCTGCCCCATGTAGACAGCTTTCGCGCAGGCCATTCGATTGCGTCTCTTGAAGAACTTGCAGCCGTGATTTCACGCCCTGATGATGTGGGCGAAAAGGCGCGGCTGATGGCCGAAGTGACTGCGCATCAGTCCTGATTAGGCAAAGGTTGCACCAAAGGACGTGCGATAAATTTCAGACAGCGCATCAAGCGGCATCGATGTCCCGCCAAAATTCACGTCGCTGCCTGTAAACTTGCCAACACTGGTCAGAGACAGACCCAGTTTGCCGGCTTCTGTCATCAGCGCTTCGGCCTGATCAAAGTTGCATGCGATCAGATAGCGCGCTTGGTCCTCGCCAAAGAGCGTGGGCGTGTCGGCGGTGTCCAGCACCACTCCAACGCCTGCCCCTTCGGCCAGCTCAAACGCGGCCAGCGCAAGACCCCCGTCGCTGAGGTCCGTACAGGCCGTGATCAGGGCGCGATTGGCGCGGATGAAATCGCCGTGTGATTTCTCCAACGCCAGATCGACGGAGGGGGCATCGCCTTCAATGCGGCCAAAAACGGTTGCCAGAAGCGCGGATTGGCCCAGATGACCCGTGGTTTCGCCCAGCACCAGTGCCACATGCCCGTCGCGCACATCGCAGCCGATGATGTCATCGGGGTGATTAATCAGGCCAACAGCGCCGATTGTGGGGGTTGGCAGGATCGCCGCACCATCGGTTTCATTATAAAGCGACACGTTGCCGGACACGATGGGCATGTCGAGGGCTGAAACCGCCTCACCGATGCCTTGGATCGCGCCGACGAACTGGCCCATGATGGTCGGTTTTTCAGGGTTGCCGAAGTTCATATTGTCTGTTGTGGCCAAGGGTTTGGCACCGACGGCTGTGAGGTTGCGGTAGGCTTCGGCGACGGCTTGTTTGCCGCCCTCAAGCGGGTTGGCCTGCACATAGCGGGGGGTAACGTCCGAGGTGAACGCGATGGATTTGTCGGTGCCGTGGATGCGGATGATGCCCGCGCCGATGCCCGGCGTGCGCGCGCTGTCGCCCATCACCATGGTGTCATATTGTTCAAACACCCAGTTTTTCGCGGCATAGTTCGGGTCTGAAATCAACGCCTTCAGCCCGTCGATAGGGTCAACGCCGGGCACATCGCCCAGCGGCGCGGCGGCGGGTGTTTCCACCCATGGTCGGTCATATTCGGGTGCGGTGGAGGCAAGTTTGGACAGGGGCAAATCGGCTTTGACCTCGCCATTCAGCATGATCAGGAACCGGTCATCGGCAAGGGTTTCGCCTACGATGGCAAAATCGAGGTCCCATTTGTCAAAGACGGCTTTCGCCTCTGCCTCCAGCTCGGGGCGCAGGACCATCAGCATACGTTCCTGGGATTCCGACAGCATCATCTCGTAGGCGGTCATGTTGGTTTCGCGCGTCGGCACTTTTTCCAGATCCAGCCGCACGCCAAGGCCTCCCTTGTCGCCCATTTCTACAGCCGAACACGTCAGACCCGCAGCCCCCATGTCCTGAATCGAGATTACAGCGCCGGTTGCCATCAACTCAAGCGTGGCCTCCATAAGGCGCTTTTCGGTGAAGGGATCGCCGACCTGCACGGTGGGGCGCTTTTCCTCGATCGTGTCGTCGAATTCAGCCGATGCCATTGTCGCACCGCCCACGCCGTCACGGCCGGTTTTTGCGCCCAGATAAACGACAGGCATGCCGACGCCGGAGGCAGCGGAATAGAAGATTTTGTCTGCATCAGCGAGGCCCGCCGCAAATGCGTTTACCAGACAATTGCCGTCATAGGCTTTGTCAAAGCGGACTTCACCGCCCACCGTTGGCACACCAAAGCAGTTGCCATATCCGCCAACGCCCGCCACGACGCCGTGCACCAACTGGCGGGTTTTGGGGTGGTCGGGGCGTCCAAAGCTCAGGGAGTTCATCGCCGCAATTGGGCGCGCGCCCATGGTGAACACATCGCGCAGAATACCGCCGACGCCCGTGGCCGCCCCTTGGTAAGGTTCAATATAGCTGGGGTGGTTGTGGCTTTCCATTTTGAAAACCAGCGCCTGTCCATCGCCGATGTCCACCACACCGGCGTTCTCACCGGGGCCGCAAATGACCTGCGGGCCGGTGGTGGGTAGGGTGCGCAGCCATTTCTTGGAGGATTTGTAAGAGCAATGTTCGTTCCACATCGCCGAGAAAATGCCCATCTCGGTGTAGTTCGGCGCACGCCCGAGGATATTGTTCACTTCGGCGTATTCATCAGGGGTAAAGCCATGCGCGGCAATCAATTCGGGTGTGATGGCTGGCTCTTGCATGCGACGTGGTCCCCTGATGCTGTGATGGGCCGGTTATTAAAGGAACAGTGGGCGGGGTAAAAGGGCAAAGCAGCGAGATTTGCCCAAACCGTTCCGCCCTGTTTCCGGCAACTTGTAGATACAGTTGCTAGCGGTCTTCGCTTTTCGGTGCTCCTTGCGGGGTCTGCGCTTGGGCCGCTTGGGTTGCTGCGGCCTGAATTGCGGCCTTGTCCTCTTCTGTCAGATCATGGGCGTGTTCCATGCTTGGCAGTGCAACGCGAACTTCGCGGCGGGCGAATTCGATGCCGTTGGCGGCGAACTCTTTGTTGACGCGGTTAAAAATTTCTTTGCGGATCATGAATTGTTTGCCGGGTTTGGCCATGAATTTACCGCGGATCACCATGCCGACCTCGTCAATTTCCAGCACGCCCTGGGATTTGAACGGTTGCAGGAAATCGCCCTCGAATTCAGGCGCCGTAATTAGTTCCTCACCGATCTTTTTGAATATCTTCTTTATTTTAATCGGGTCGCTGTCAAACGGCACGGTAAAGCGCAGCTTCATGATCACCCAGTCGCGCGAATAATTGGTGATTTTCGGAATTTCCCCGTAAGGAATCGTATGCACGGGGCCTTTGTGATGGCGCAATTGCATGGACCGGATCGAGATTTTCTCAACCGTGCCCATGGTCCCCTCAACGGTGACATATTCGCCGACACGAAACGCATCATCCACCAGAAAGAAGATGCCAGACACGACATCTGTGACCAGTTTCTGCGCACCAAAGCCGATGGCCAGACCGACAATGGACGCACCCGCCAGCAACGGGGTTGTGTCCACGCCAATGTTGCTGAGGCCCAAGAGCAAGAACAGCGTCACGATGATGGTGCGCGTGACCAGTAGAACCAGCGGCAGGACGGTAGACAGTCGCGATCCACCTGCACCACCGCCATTGCCGCCAACCTCTTGTTCATCGGGCATATATCCAGAGGCGGTCTGTTCGGACGCCAGTTTGCGGTTAATGAGCAATGAGGCGGCCTCGTAAAGCAGGTAGCCGATAGACATGATGATCAGGAATTCGATGGTCTTAGCGGCCAGCTGCGCGCCGACGCCTGCGGTTGCAAGGGCCGTCGCGGACATGCCCCAGAAATCTGCAATTGACAGAACCACGATCGCAAAGATCACGACGCGCCCGATGCGGATGTAGGCGCGTTTGGTGGCGTGATAGGCGCGTTCTGCCACCGGGCCTTCGCCGGTCATGGCAGGGGTCAGATGGCGTACGAGGCCGCGGATGGCTGTGTCCATTGCGGGGGCGAACATCAACAGGATCATGGTTTTGTAGTGGGGTGCGCTGCTCAGCAGTTCAAAGTTGCCATAACTAACCACGATATTGATGATCCACCAGACGGCCACAAAAATGAATATATTAAAGTAGGGATAGGACCGCGCCACGCGGTCTTCCATCGGGGTGATGTCCGGGTCTGAGCCGCGCATCATTGCGACACCTGCCTCGCGGTAGCGCCAGAAGATCACGATCAGATAGATGTGAAGTCCAAGGTTCAACCAGAAGCCAAGGCGGGTTTCGTCGGCAGTCACGCCATTAGTGGTATTGAAAATCTGAACGGCAGCCGAAAAGCCCAGCAAAAGCGCAATGTAGAACTGATGCCGGCAGAACGCCCGCGCAACGGGGGAAGTGGTATTCAATAGGCGGTATTCGGGGTTGAGCGGTGCGAAAAAGAAGAACGCAAATGCCAGCATCAGTCGCGGGAATGCGATCAGGTAAATGCCGACAAGCTGTACAGTGGGGAAAATGTTGTCAGGCAGGACCGCCTTGCCCACCACACGGGCCACGAGGGCAAAGATCAGAACCGCGACCACTTGGGTTGTCAGGCGCTGGGCCAGCAATTGGACAGTTTCGCGCAGCGTGATGTTGTCGGGGTCTGCAGGGGGCAGGATTTGCCAATTTCGGGTCGTACGGCGGAATAAAACTTCTGCGGCGGCGGCGATGCCAAAGACAAGCAGCATATAGCCCAACATCACCAACAGGCCTGTGCCGCCACCGATTCTCTCATAAAAGTTCGAAAAAGCGCGGCTCTGACCTGTGACGAGCGCGGGCAAGCGTTCAACCGGGACGGTTACAGATTGCCATGCACCCGTGGTGGCGTGATAGAGAAACTCATCTTCGGTCTCGGCGCTCAGGTCTTCTTGTGCGGCCGCTTGGGTGTTCAACTGATCGAGCAAAAGCGCGCGCACTTCACTATCTGACAACCTTGAGATCAAGGCATTGGCCGCTTCGGTGGTCAGCGGATCAGGAATGGTGGGGGTTTCGGCAACTGTCGGGCTGGAGAGCGAGAATTGAGCCTGTGCGAATGAGGCAGGCAGCATGAACGCTGCGACAAGCGCAAAGAGCAGCGCTTTGAGGGGCGTGTGTGTCATGTTGTGTCCCTTTCCACGGATGTTGTTTTCAACAAACTGTGGATCATGCGCCGGCGCAACCCTTGTCTGGACCGCAGCGATCTGCGCGGCGCGCAAAAAAAAGGCCGAGCATTGCGCTCGGCCAAGTCCAACAGGGAGGTATGAAGTGGCGCACCCTCGGGTTGCCGTCTTCATGATGCTGAATTAGGCGGCGTCGGTGCCCTAATCAAGGCAGAATACGAATTTTGATGCGCATGCCTGATATGCCATTTACGCATGGCTTAGGCATTATTCTGTTCTTTCAATATCTTGCGATAGGTGATGATCTCATCCTGCACAAAGTCCTTGAAGGCTGACACCCGCTTTGATTGGCGCAACTCTTCGGGGTAGGCCAAAAACACAGGCACGTCGGCTGATTCAGTATCTTCGAGCACTTTTACCAGATCCGGGAAATCCTGTGTCAGGTAATCCGGCAACACGCCGATCCCAAGATGGTTCAGCACGCCCTGCAGCACACCAAAGTAGTTGTTTACCGTCAGCAAGGACCGCACATCGTGCATCATCAGTTGTTTGATCAGTTGCAAACCGGCACCGACTTGGGCGCTGGCGGTATTTTGACAAATTAAACGGTGATCGGCCATGTCTTCTAGGCGTAGGGGCGTGCCGTTTGCCGCCAGATAATCGGGCGTTGCATACAGACACATTCTGATTTGCATCAGTTTTTTGCGGATCAGGTCGGCCTGTGAGGGTTCTTTCATGCGGATGGCGACATCGGCCTCGCGCATGGGCAGGTCAAGCACGCGTTCCTCGAGCATCAGGTCGACTTTTAGGTCCGGGTATTGTTCATAAAGCTTGGTCAGCCGCGGGGCGAGCCAGAGTGTGCCAAAGCCGGTGGTGGTCGTGACGCGCAACTCACCAAATACTTCTTCTTCGCTGTCGCGGATCCGGGCAGATGCGGCATCGACCCTTTTGGTCATGGCCGATGTTGCGTCAAACAGCAATTCACCCTGTTCGGTCAGGATCAAACCGCGCGCATGGCGGTGAAAAAGGTTGGTGTTCAACTGCTCTTCCAGACCGCGAATTTGACGCGACACAGCAGATTGCGACAGGTTCAATTTGTCCCCCGCATGCGTAAGGGAGCCCGCGTCCGCTACCGCGTGAAAAATTCTCAGCTTGTCCCAGTCCATCAGGTTCGCTTTCTTATGCTTGGCAAAGACATATATTATTTAGAGACTAAAGAAACATGCACGACGATCAATTCAGAGCGCAAAGTCGAAAAATTGACTATACAGGTCAGTATATGTGACCTATATTGCGGATATTCGTGCAAGACTGACGCAGCCGGGGAGGGTCGCTATGACGACGCAGAAGATTTCACTCAATGATCGCTTTGATATGGAAAAGTCGCCCGTACTGCTGAATGGCACGCAGGCGTTAGTGCGGATGATGCTGATGCAATCGGCGCGCGACCGGGCGGCAGGATTGAATACCGCGGGTCTGGTAACAGGGTATCGCGGCAGCCCGCTGGGCGCGGTGGATTTGCAGATGAGCAAGGCCGAGAAGTTTCTTAGTAACAGCAACGTCACGTTCCAGCCCGGGCTGAACGAAGACCTTGCGGCGACGGCCCTTTGGGGTGCGCAGCAGGCAGAACTGCGCGGTGAGGGCAAATACGATGGTGTGTTCGGCCTGTGGTACGGCAAGGGGCCGGGCGTGGACCGTTCAGGCGATGTGATGCGGCATGCCAATATGGCAGGCACCAGCGTGAATGGTGGCGTGCTGATGGCGATGGGCGACGATCATACTGGCGAATCCTCGACCGTGTTGCACCAATCGGAATTTGCGATGGTCGACAGCTATATGCCGGTCGTAAGCCCCGCAGGTGTGCAGGAGATCATGGACTACGGTCTGTATGGCTGGGCTTTGTCACGCTATGCGGGGGTTTGGGTAGGCCTCAAGACGATGAAGGACACTGTTGAGGTCACGTCGGTGGTCAACGGTGATCCGCACCGGTTGTCGTTCGTGACGCCGGATTACGCGCTGCCCGAGGGTGGGCTGAACATCCGTCTGGTGGATGAGCGGATCGCGCAAGAGGCGCGCCTGATTGATCACAAACGCTATGCGGCAGAGGCGTTCAGCCATGCCAACAAGATGGACAAGCGCATCTGGGGCAAACCCGGTGCCAAGATCGGTTTTGTTGCGGCGGGCAAAAACTGGCTTGATCTGATCCACGCGATGAGCCTGCTGAACATTGACGAGAACGAGGCCGAACGGCTGGGCATTACCACGTATAAAGTGGGGCAAACATGGCCGCTGAACATGCGGGGTTTCCATGATTGGGCCGAAGGGCTGGACCTGATTGTCGTGGTAGAAGAAAAGCGCAAGCTGATTGAAGTGCAGATCAAAGAGGCGCTGTTTGACGATAACTCTCATGCACGGGTTTACGGCGGGCGCAAGAACGGTGAGGAATTCTTTACCGCGCGCTGGGCGCTGGACCCTGTTGATATTGCAGAGAAACTGGGTGCGGTTCTGACCGAAGAGGGCCGTGAGACCGACGGCATCAAGGCAGGATTGGCCCGTCTGGATGAGGCACGCCGCGGTGACAATGCCGAAGAGATCGCAGCACGGTTGCCCTACTTCTGCTCGGGCTGTCCGCACAATTCATCGACCAAAGTACCCGAAGGCAGTCGCGCCTATGCAGGCATTGGCTGTCATTTCATGGCACAATGGATGGACCGCGACACGCTGGGCTTTACGCATATGGGGGGCGAGGGTGCCAACTGGATCGGAGAGGCGCCGTTTTCGACCCGCGCGCATGTGTTCCAGAACCTTGGCGATGGTACGTATAACCATTCGGGCATTCAGGCGATCCGCGCCGCTGTCGCTGCGGGTACCACGATAACCTACAAAATCCTGTATAATGATGCAGTTGCGATGACTGGTGGCCAGCATAACGAAGGCGATCTGGACGCGCCGCGCATTGTTGCGGAACTGAAAGCGATGGGGATCAAGCACCTCGCTGTGGTCTATGACGAGAAAGAAGATGTGCAGGCCGCCGATTTCAAAGGCATCCCGATGCACGAACGGGCGCAACTTGAGACGGTGCAAAAGGATTTCGCCACCCGTGAAGGCGTCAGCGCGATTGTCTACATTCAAACCTGTGCCGCCGAAAAGCGCCGCCGCCGCAAGCGCGGGTTGTTTCCCGATCCGGACAAGCGTGTGTTCATTAACGAAGAGGTCTGTGAGGGCTGTGGCGATTGTGGCGTGCAGTCCAACTGCGTGTCGATTGTTCCAAAGGAGACGGAGCTAGGGCGCAAGCGCGCGATTGACCAATCGTCCTGCAACAAGGATTTTTCCTGCGTTAAAGGGTTCTGCCCGTCCTTCGTGACTGTTGAAGGCGCGAAAATACGCAAAGACCCGACGACCAAGATCGACATTCCTGACTTGCCGTTGCCTGTTCTGCCCCTGATCAAGGGCACCCATAATGTGGTGATCACCGGCGTTGGCGGCACCGGCGTTGTGACCATCGGCGCGCTGCTGGCGCAGGCGGCACAATTGGACGGCAAGGGTGCTGGCATGATGGAAATGGCCGGTTTGGCGCAAAAGGGCGGTGCGGTTCACATTCATTGCCGTTTGGCGAACAGTCCGGAGGATATTTCAGCCATTCGCGTGGCGACGGGCGAGGCTGACGCGCTGATTGGGGGTGATCTGGTGGTTTCTGCCGGGGCGAAAACGCTGGGCCTGACGGCGCTGGGGCGCACCGGTGCTGTCGTGAACTCGCACCAGATCGTGACGGGTGACTTTACCCGCGATACAGAATTCCAACTGCCGTATGACCGGCTGGAACTGGCGCTTCAGGCGCGGCTCAAGGATGATGTGGCGTTGTTTGATGCCTCTGATCTGGCCAAGGCGGCGCTGGGCGATTCTATTTATTCCAATATGATGGTGTTCGGTGGCGCGTGGCAGCGCGGGCTGTTGCCGCTGTCGCTTGAAAGCTTGCAAGAAGCGATCCGCCTGAACGGTGCGGCAGTCGACAACAACTTGCGCGCGTTCGAAATTGGGCGCTGGGCGGCACTGTATCCGGTGGATGCCGCGAAGGTTTTGCAACCGAATGTGGTGAGCTTGCCAAAGACGCTTGATGATAGAATCGCGTTCCGGATGGAGCATCTGACGGCTTATCAAGGCAAGCGGTTGGCGAAACGCTATGCCAAGCTGCTGGACGGGGTTGCGGATACCGCAGTCAAAGCAGCGGCGGTGGACGGTTATCACAAGCTGTTGGCCTACAAGGACGAATACGAGGTGGCGCGTCTCTTGCTCAAGAGCCGTGCCAAGGCGGAAGCGGAGTTTGAGGGCGATCTGAAAATGACCTTTCACCTTGCCCCCCCGATGTTGTCCAAGCAGGGACTAGATGGGCGCCCGATGAAGCGGGAGTTCGGTCCGTGGCTGGAGCGCCCCTTGCGTCTGATGGCAAAATTCAAAGGGCTGCGTGGCACGCCGTTCGATCCGTTTGGCTATACCGCCGAGCGCAAGATGGAGCGCGCATTGATCAAGCAGTACGAGGCCGACATGCGCGATGTGCTGCCAAAGCTGACCGATCAGACGCGCGATGCCATCGTGGCGCTGGCCGAACTGCCAAAGCAGATCAGGGGCTTTGGTCCGGTGAAACATGCCAATGAGGCAAAAGCCGCAAAGCGCCGCGAAGAACTGTTGAGTGTCATTCGCACGGGCGGACCGTCACTTGCCAAAGCGGCGGAATAGGCTGTCACAAAACTGTTGCGGGCGGGGCGTAGGAAACGGCCAGCCTGATTTCAAACGGAGCGGCTGATGTCACAGCACCCGACCTTGTCCGTGCGCGACCTGTCTTACGCCCATGCAGCCCGCAGCAAGCCGGGCAAGGCACTGATCCGTCTGATGGAAAACACCACCGGTCGGGTTTCACTGATCAAACGCGCGCGGGGGTACGAGCATGATGTCGGCCCGGACACCAACTTTTTCGAGGTGATGGTGGCGCGCTATGGTCTGAGCCTTGACGTGATGCGCGGCGATCTGGGTTTGATCCCGCGCACCGGCCCTGTGATTTTCATCGCCAACCATCCCTACGGCATTCTGGATGGATTGATGTTGGGGCATATCATGGCCCAAACGCGCAGTGATTTCAGGATTTTGGCGCATTCTGTGTTCAACCGCGCACCCGATCTGAACCAGCATTTGTTGCCGATCAGCTTTGCCGCGGACAAGGCGGCACTTGCCCTCAATATAGCCACGCGCAAAACCGCGCTGGCGTCGTTGCAAGCGGGCGGGGCGATTGGCGTTTTTCCGGGTGGGACGGTCAGTACAGGCGCGCGGCCTTTTTCACTGCCGATGGACCCGGTTTGGCGATGCTTTACGGCGCGGATGATCGCCAAATCGCAAGCCCAGATCGTGCCGATCTATTTTGAAGGCCACACCAGCCGCCTGTTCCAGATCGCCAGCCATCTGCATGCCACTTTGCGCATGGGGTTGTTGATCAAAGAGTTTCGCAAACGTGTTGATACGCCGGTGCGCGTGGCCATTGGCGCACCGATTGGCCGTGATGTTTTGGACCCAATGGCGGGTGATGCAAAAGGCATGATGGATTTCCTTCGCAAAGCGACTTATGAGTTGTCGCCAGAGCCGCTGTGCAGCAGCGCGCTGGGTTTCGAGTTTGAACAACATCATCGCGCCTGAAGGGGATCACGTCATGGCAGTCGGTATTTTTGACAGTGGTTTGGGTGGCTTAACCATTCTGGAAGCGGTGCAAGCGCGCCTGCCAGAAGTAGATTTCGTTTATCTGGCCGACAGCGCGAATGCGCCATATGGTGTGCGCACGGCGGATGATATTTATGATCTGACGGTGGCGGCCACGCAGCGCTTGTTTGATGCAGGGTGTGATCTTGTAATCCTTGCATGCAACACGGCCTCTGCGGCGGCACTGCGGCGTATGCAGGAATCATGGGTGCCGACGGACAAGCGGGTTCTGGGCGTCTTTGTGCCGCTGATCGAGGCGATGACCGAACGGGAGTGGGGCGACAATTCGCCGCCCCGTGAGGTCGCTGTAAAACATGTGGCACTCTTCGCGACACCCGCAACCGTGGCAAGCCGCGCGTTCCAGCGCGAGTTGGCGTTTCGCGCCATTGGCGTGGATGTTGAGGCGCAAGCCTGCGGCGGTGTGGTCGATGCCATCGAAGACGGTGATATGATCTTGGCCGAGGCGATGGTGCGCAGCCATGTCGATGCCCTGAAACGCAAAATGCCGCATCCGCAAGCGGGCATTCTGGGCTGTACGCATTATCCGTTGATGAAGGATATCTTTCAGGAGGCTTTGGGCCCTGATGTCACGCTGTATTCCCAAGCGGACCTCGTTGCGGAGAGTTTGGCAGATTATCTTGAGCGGCATCCAAAGATGATGGGCGCAGGTGCTGCGGCCCTGTTGACCACCGGCGATCCTGCGCGGGTCAGCACCCGTGCCACGCAGTTTTTGCGACGACAGATCACCTTTTCTGCTGCCTGAACACACGTTTAATATCATCCCAAATCAAGGGAACTTTCTGATGTACAATATCGCAATTTTGGGCGCGTCGGGCTATACTGGCGCCGAACTTATCCGGCTGATCGCAGGCCATTCATCCATGAAAATCAAGGCATTGGGTGGTAATTCCAAAGCTGGTCAAACAATGGCATCGGTATTTCCGCATCTGCGCCATCTGGACCTGCCCGCACTTGTTGCGGCAGACGAGATCGACTTTTCGCAGATCGACCTGTGTTTTTGCGCCTTGCCGCATAAAACCTCGCAAGAGGTGATTTCAAAGCTACCCAGCGATCTGAAAATCGTTGATCTGTCGGCAGATTTCCGGCTGCGCGATCCGGCGGCTTATGAAAAATGGTACGGCAACCCGCATGCCGCACTCGCCCAGCAAGCCGAGGCCGTATACGGGCTGACCGAGTTTTACCGCGATGAGATTGCAGCGGCGCGGCTGGTCGCAGGGACAGGGTGTAACGCAGCGACCGGGCAATTTGCCTTGCGGCCTTTGATTGCCGGGGGGCTGATTGATCTGGATGATATCATTCTTGATCTTAAATGCGCCGTATCGGGGGCAGGGCGTGCGCTTAAGGAAAACCTGCTGCATGCCGAATTGTCCGAAGGTTATCATGCCTATGCAGTTGGCGGCACGCACCGCCATCTGGGCGAATTCGATCAGGAGTTTTCCGCGCTGGCGGGGCGTCCGGTAACGGTGCAATTCACCCCGCATCTGATACCCGCAAACCGCGGCATCCTTGCCACGTGCTACGTGAAGGGTGACGCGCAAGACATTCATCATGCGTTGCAAACTGCCTATGCCGCCGAGCCATTTATCGTGGTGCTGCCGATGGGGGAAACACCCAGCACGCGGCATATTCGCGGGTCAAATTTCTGTCACATCGGGGTGACCGGCGACCGGATCAAAGGCCGCACCATTGTGACGGCAGCGCTTGATAACCTCACAAAAGGGTCAAGTGGACAGGCATTGCAGAATGCAAACCTGATGTTAAATATAGAAGAGACGGAGGGGCTGATGATGGCCCCGCTGTTCCCCTAATTTCTGAAGTGGCCAAGAGAACCAGATGAAAAGCCTGAAAAAACAGCGACGTATTCAAGTTATTGCAGTGGCTGTCGTGGCGTTGATCGCGTCAACGGCGCTGATTGGCTACGCGATGCGCGATGGCATCAACTTTTTCCGTGCGCCGTCTCAGGTCATCGCATCGCCGCCCCCCGCGACAGAAGTATTCCGCATCGGCGGGCTGGTTGAGGTCGGCACCTTGGTGCGCGGAGAGAGCGAGACAGTCAGTTTCAGTGTGACTGATGGTGGTGCATCTGTGCCTGTGACTTTCCGGGGCGTGCTGCCTGACCTTTTCGAAGAGGATCAGGGCATGGTCGGCACGGGATCTTACGTCAATGGGGTGTTTCAAGCGACTGAAATCCTTGCCAAACACGATGAAACCTACATGCCGTCCGAAGTGATTGACGCGCTCAAGGCGCAAGGCGTCTATGTGGAGCCAGAAAGCTAAGCAACGCTCGGATATCGGCGCTTTGATTAACGTCTGACACCGCACTCTGCCTTCATCTTTTCAGGTGAGGGAGCGGGAGATATGCAAGGCGTTCGAGAAATTGCGACAGCCATTGTGGTGCGCGAGGGGGGGGTATGTGAATGACCCCGATGACCCCGGTGGCGCGACCAATTTTGGCGTCACCATCCATACCATGCGCAGACTTGGCCTTGATTTGACCGGAGACGGCCAAGTTGACGCGCGTGATGTGCGCAAATTGACCCAAGGACAAGCGGTCCAGATTTTCATCCGCCATTATTTTCAACGCCCCGGTCTGGGCGATTTGCCGGAACCCTTGCAGGCCAGCGTGTTCGACATGTACGTCAATGCGGGCAGCAATGCGGTGCGCCTGTTGCAGCAATTGCTGCGGGATATGGGGCATAGGGTGAGTGTCGATGGCGTGCTTGGCCCGCAAAGCATTGCGGCAACCACCGCCGCCTTTGCCCAAGCACCCGGGCATCTGGTTGACGCCTACGCAATCGCACGGCGCAACTATTATTTCCGTCTGGCGGACCGGCGCGCAGCCAGCCGCAAATACGCGCGAACCCGAAAGGGGGGCAAAGGCGGCTGGATCAAACGTGCAGAAGAATTCATGTCGCCGAAATACCACCTGAGCCAGACGGCATTCAACGAAAGGGTCGCATCATGGGGTTGATTGAACGGGTTTTCGGCATCGTCTTTGGCGGCGAATCCAATGTGGTGCGCGACACGGTTGAGATATTTCGCGAGAATGCAGAAACCGGTGCTGCGCGCAACGCCGAGGTGCAGCGTCAGGCCATGACGCAATACGGCGCGGAGTATTCGGTTGCGCGGCGTGGCTGGTTTGACCGGTTCATGGACGGGTTGAACCGCCTGCCGCGTCCGGCGCTTGCCCTTGGCACGCTCGGCCTGTTCGTTTCTGCAATGATCAACCCGCTTTGGTTTTCCGAACGGATGCAGGGCATCGCATTGGTGCCAGAGCCGCTGTGGTGGTTGCTCGGGGTTATCGTCTCGTTCTATTTCGGGGCCCGCCATCAGGTCAAAGCGCAGGATTTCCAGCGCGAGATTGTCGGAACGATGGCGCATGTGCCCCAAGTTCTGCAGAACATCAAAACGATCCGCGCGCTGCGCGCCGATAGCGTCAAGGTGGCCGACACCGAGGGGGATGCCACGCTGACCTTGGCCAGCGTCCGGTCCGGAGACAACGCAGCCCTTGACGACTGGCGCAAGCAGGCGTCCTAGCTGCGACGCTTTGCTCACCGGATCACGGTGATTTGAGATGGCAGGGCGCGTTCGCGCGCTCTATACTGGCAGCATGATTACAGAAATTGGACATTTCGCCCTCATCCTCGCTTTTGGCGTAGCGATCGTGCAAACTTTTGTGCCGTTGATCGGCGCCTACAAGCGATGGCCCGCATGGATGGCCGTTGCTGAACCGGCAGCAGGCGCGCAATTTGCGCTGACCGCGCTTGCGTTTGGCGCGCTGATGTATGCGTTTGTGGTGTCCGACTTTTCGCTGTCGCTGGTTGTGGCCAATAGCCACTCGGCCAAGCCGATGCTGTATAAAATCAGCGGCACATGGGGCAATCACGAGGGGTCCATGTTGCTATGGGTCCTGATTGTAACCCTGTTTGGCGCGATGGCTGCGTGGTTTGGTGGCAATTTGCCCCCCACATTGCGGGCGCGGGTTTTGTCGGTGCAATCCGCAATCGCGGTCGCGTTTTTCGCCTTCATTATTTTTACCTCGAACCCCTTCACCCGCTTGGCTACGCCCCCCTTTGATGGCCAAGACCTGAACCCGCTGTTGCAGGACCCCGGTTTGGCGTTTCACCCGCCGTTTTTGTATCTGGGTTATGTTGGCTTGAGCATGGCGTTCAGCTTTGCCGTGGCCGCGCTGATCGAGGGCCGTGTGGATGCGGCATGGGGCCGTTGGGTGCGGCCTTGGACGCTGGCCGCATGGGTGTTTTTGACCATCGGCATCGCGCTTGGCTCTTGGTGGGCCTATTACGAGTTGGGCTGGGGCGGTTTCTGGTTCTGGGACCCGGTTGAGAACGCATCTTTCATGCCATGGCTTCTGGCCGCAGCGCTGCTGCATTCTGCCATCGTTGTTGAAAAACGCGAGAGCCTGAAAAGCTGGACGATTCTCTTGGCAATCCTTGCATTCGGCTTTTCGTTGATCGGCACGTTCATTGTCCGCTCAGGGTTGCTGACCTCGGTACATGCCTTTGCCAATGATCCCGAGCGTGGGGTTTTCATCCTGATCATCCTCGGGTTCTTTATGGGCGGCGCGCTGATCCTGTTCACTTTGCGCGCGGGCGTGATGGAGGCCAAAGGCGTCTTTGGCGTTGTCAGTCGCGAAAGCGCGCTGTTGGTCAATAACCTGCTGCTGGCGGTGGCTTGTTTTGTGGTGTTCGTGGGCACAATGTGGCCGCTGGTGGCCGAGATGTTCTTTGACCGCAAGCTTAGCGTCGGACCGCCTTTCTTTAACGCGGCCTTTACGCCCTTTATGATTATGCTGGGGCTGTTCATGCCCATCGGTAGTGTGATGCCGTGGAAGCGCGCCTCCTTGTGGAAAGCTGTCTATCCCCTGCGTTATGTCTTTGTGCTTGCCATCGCGGTGGGTGGTCTGACGTTCGCAATTCAAACCGGACGCAGCATGATTGGCCCTGTGGGCTTGTTCCTTGGGGCGTGGATCATCATGGGGGTCGTCGTTGAATTGATCCAGCGCACGGGCCGGGGGCCTGACCGTCTGGGCCGACTGATGCGCTTGCCCCGCGCGGATTGGGGCAAGGCGACAGCTCATGCCGGTCTGGGGGTGACGATGGCGGGCATTGCCGGTCTGACCGCCTGGACGCAGGACGATATCCGCGTGGCACAGATCAACCAGTCATGGGACGTCGGCCATTACACGCTGACCCTGAACAACGTCGAAGAAATCCGTGGACCCAACTACCTGTCCACGATGGGTTCGCTCACACTGGCCCAAGACGGAAAATTCGTTGCCAACCTGAGTCCGGAAAAACGGTTTTATCCGGTCGCGCAAATGCCAACGACAGAGGCGGGCATTGATTATAACCTGATCCGCGACGTTTACGTGGTGATCGGTGATCAGCAAAACAACGGCGGCTGGACCATCCGGACCTATATCAAACCGCTGACGAACTGGATCTGGATCGGTTCTGCGCTAATGGCGCTGGGTGGATTGTTAAGCCTGACGGACAGGCGGTTCCGCGTCGCGGCGGGGGCCCGCAAAACACCGCAACCGGTGCCTGCAGAATGAAGCGGCTTGCCTTGGTCCTGATGTTGCTCGCAACCCCGCTGATGGCTGTTCAACCAGACGAGGTGTTGGACGATCCGGCGCTGGAAGAACGGGCGCGCGATCTGTCCAAGGGTTTGCGCTGTCTGGTCTGCCGCAACGAAAGCATCGACGAAAGTGATGCCAGCCTTGCGCGTGATCTGCGCATCTTGTTGCGCGAACGGCTGGTCGCGGGCGACAGTGACGCCCAAGCGGTCGATTTCATCGTGGCCCGCTACGGCGAATTTGTCCTACTGAACCCTGACATGCGCGGCGCGAATTGGCTGCTGTGGGGGGCGGGGCCGCTTATGTTGTTGCTGGCGGGCGGTATCGGCTTTGGCTATGCGCGCAGCCGTTCCAAAGCGGCCAGCCCGACCGAAGACCCGCTGAGCGTCGAGGAACAGGCGCGGCTGGATGACATCCTGGGCCGCTAGTGTCGGGGCCGTGACGTAAAGTTTCGCTGGCCCCTTAGGATGGCTTTGGTATCACTGTCCCAACGCTAGACAAAAGGATGTACGCGCATGGAATATCAAACGATCACCTACGAAGTGGCGGACGACATCGCTGTCATCACCCTGAACCGGGCAGAAAAGATGAACGCGCTGACCACCCAGATGCGGGCCGAGGTTGCCCATGCGGCCACCCAAGGCGGTAAGGAAGCCCGTGTTGTTGTGCTGACAGGCGCGGGCCGTGCATTCTGTTCAGGTCAGGATCTGGGCGATCGCGCCACGGCTGGGAATGTCGATATGGAGCGCACCTTGCGCGATGAATATGCGCCGATGCTGCGCGCGATAGTGAACTGTCCGGTGCCGACCATCGCGGCGGTTAATGGTCCTGCAGCGGGGGCTGGCGCGAACCTTGCGCTGGCCGCTGATGTGGTTTTTGCAACGGAATCCGCCTATTTCATGCAGGCATTTACCCGCATTGGCCTAATCCCGGACGCGGGTGGCACCTACACGCTGCCGCGCCAGATGGGCATGGCCAAGGCGATGGGCGCGGCCCTGTTTGCCGACAAGATCAGCGCACGACAAGCCGATGATTGGGGCATGATCTGGGAGGCGGTGCCAGATGCTGAATTCGACGCACATTGGCGCGCCAAGGCGGCGCATTTGGCGTCTGGACCAACGGCGGCCTATGCGTCAGCCAAGCGAGTGGTGCGCGCAACATGGGAAAACAGTTTTGAGGAGCAGCTGACCCTTGAGGCGCAGGAGCAAGGGATATGCGGCAAATCCCGCGATTTCAAAGAAGGTGTTCTGGCCTTTACCGAAAAACGCACAGCCTCTTTTGAAGGCCGCTGAACCGGCAAATCACAAAAGAGTGGTGCTTAGATGTGCCGCTCTACCAACAAGACGTCTTCGGGTGAGATCAGCGGCCCGCAGGCGCGCGCCACAACGGCAACAGCGATCCCGTCCGCCAAAACGGTCTGAACATCATCGGAAATGGCAGTCACGGTAATCCGGGGCGGTGTATCGCCCCGGTTGTAAACAACGGCGACCTTTTCGGACGTGAACGCCGTGTTGGGGACCAGAACACCCTGAGGTTCCTTCTGTCGGTCATACATGCCCGTCGCGCAATCCCAGCGCAGTTGATTGTGCAGCAAATCGGAACTCATTTCCGAGCGGACCCGCATGAACGAGCAGGGGTCAAGTGCGAAGAGTACACTGCCAAATACAATGAACCCATTAAAAATGCTCCGATTGCGGCGCTCAATTCGATCAACATGTGTGGTCCTCTCCTGCGATTACAAAGACGTTACCTGCGCATTACGAAGGCGGTCAAGCGGCCTGCAAGCATTGTCTGCGGCCCCGAAACAATGACATAATTATGCCTTGTTTCTGCCATTCCTGTTTCGATATCAGAATTTGGGGGCGAAACAGTTATGGTCATTTTGCGGTATTCTTGCAGGTCCTGACTGCCTGCGGGGTCCGCTGTGAACCTAACATACTGAACCGAATCGGGCAATCAGCGGTTTCCCGCCCTGATTGAATTCACGATTTGCCTATGTACAGAAACGCAAAACGCCCCGGACTTGCCGGGGCGTCAACGTCATTTCGGGAATTAGGCGATTAGCGGTTTTCGATATCCACATAGTCGCGTTGTGTTTCACCAAGGTACAGCTGCCGTGGACGGCCAATCTTGTTCTGCGGATCGGCGATCATTTCTTTCCATTGTGAAATCCAGCCCACAGTGCGGCTTAGTGCAAATATCGGCGTGAACATGGATGTCGGGAAACCCATCGCTTCCAAAATGATGCCGGAATAGAAATCCACATTCGGGAACAGCTTTTTCTCTGCAAAATACGGATCTTCAAGGGCTGCTTTTTCAAGCTCCTTTGCGACCTGCAGGATCGGGTTGTTCTCAACGCCAAGCAGGGACAGAACCTCGTCGGCGCTCTCTTTCAGGACTGTCGCGCGCGGATCAAAGTTCTTGTAGACGCGGTGGCCAAAACCCATCAGGCGGAACGGATCGTTCTTGTCTTTGGCGCGGGCGATGAATTCAGGGATTCGGTCCGGTGTCCCGATCTCTTTGAGCATCTCAAGACAGGCTTGGTTCGCACCGCCATGCGCAGGGCCCCAAAGACACGCAATACCCGCCGCAATACAGGCAAACGGGTTCGCACCCGATGACGACGCCAAACGCACGGTCGACGTCGATGCGTTCTGCTCGTGGTCCGCATGCAGGGTGAAAATCCGGTCCATCGCACGGCTTAGAATCGGGTTAACCACGTATTCCTCGGCAGGCACCGCAAAGCACATGCGCAAGAAGTTAGAAGCGTAATCCAGATCGTTGCGTGGATATTCGAACGGCTGACCGATGGTATATTTGTAGGCCATGGCGGCAATTGTCGGCATCTTGGCGATCAAACGGATCGTCGCGACCTCGCGCTGGTGCGCGTCGTTGATGTCGGTGCTGTCATGATAGAACGCGGACATCGCGCCAACCACGCCCGTCATGATTGCCATCGGATGCGCGTCGCGGCGGAACCCACGGAAAAAGTTCATCATCTGCTCGTGCAGCATGGTGTGATGGGTCACAAGGCTTTCGAATTCTTCCAACTTTGCAGGGGAGGGAAGATCGCCGTAGAGCAGAATATAACACACCTCAAGGTAGTGGGATTTGCCTGCAAGCTGATCAATCGGGTAGCCACGGTGCAACAAGATACCTTCTTCGCCATCAATAAAGGTGATCGTGCTGTCGCAGGCGGCCGTCGAGGTAAAGCCGGGGTCATAGGTGAACACATTCGCCTGACCATAGAGCTTGCGAATATCCAAAACGTCAGGCCCGGCGGTGGGCGAGAGGATTGGCAGGTCATAGTTTTTGCCGTCGATTGTCAGCGTGGCGGGTTTTTTACTCTCGGTCATACGGTCCCTCTCGTCATGTTGGTATTCAGGCGTTCTGCCTGTTATGGGGGCGGCCCGCAGGGGGGCCACACCGGTGTTCGTATCGCAACCCGCGTTGAGAAGACGTTAACCCCTCTCAGGCAGCAGCATCGGTCAGCCGTGCAACCGTTTCATCACGCCCCAGCACCAGCATCATGTCAAATACAGATGGAGTTACAGCGCGTCCCGCAAGTGCCGCGCGAAGCGGTCCTGCAAGTTTGCCGAATTTGGTGTCATGCGCGGCCGCAAAGCCATTCAGTACCTCCTCCAGCGTTTCTTTGTCCCAGCTAGCATTCTGCAACTGCGGCGTCAATTCTCCCAGCATACCACGGGATACCGAATCCAGGTTCTTGGCGGCCTTATCTTCGATCTCAAGTGGGCGGGATGTCAGGATAAAGTGCCCCTTTTCAAGGAGTTCCGGCAAGGTTTTGGCGCGTTCCTTGAGGCAATACATCGCGCGTTCCAATCCCTCACTTTGTGCAGGATTCAGGGGCGGTTGGTGTGCTGCTGCCAAATATGCCCCACATTCTTGCCGCAACGCAGCGTCATCTGCGACTGCAATGTGCTGCCCACAGATGTTTTCCAGTTTCTTCAGATCAAACTGCGCCGGGCTCTTGCGGATACCGTCCAGATCAAACCATTCCTTTGCCTGCGCATCGCTGAAAAATTCATCATCCCCATGGCTCCATCCCAACCGCGCCAGATAGTTGCGCATGCCAGCAGCGGGATAGCCCATCACCTGATATTCCTGCGCGCCCAAAGCGCCATGGCGTTTCGACAGTTTTTTGCCGTCAGACCCGTGGATCAGCGGGATATGCGCCCAAACCGGCACGTCCCAGCCCATTGCATCATAAATCATCATCTGGCGGGCGGCGTTGTTCAGGTGGTCATCGCCGCGCACCACATGCGTCACGCCCATATCGTGATCATCCACTACCACTGCCAACATATAAACCGGTGTGCCGTCTGAACGTAACAAGACCATGTCATCCAACTGCGCATTGGCGATTGTGACATCCCCCTGAACGCGGTCGCGGATCACGGTGTTTCCCTCCTCTGGGGCCTTGATGCGGATCACATAAGGTGCGTCGGGATGCGTGCTGTCATCCGCATCGCGCCACGGCGAATTATAAAGCGTGCTTTTCCCCTCGGCCTTGGCTGCATCGCGGAATGCTGTGATTTCTTCTTGGGTGGCAAAGCACTTATACGCCTTGCCCTGCGCCAACAGATCCAGCGCGACCTCTGCATGACGCGGGGCGTTGTCAAACTGGCTGACGATCTCGCCGTCATGATCCAGCCCTAGCCACGCCATGCCTTGCAGGATCGCTTGGGTCGCCTCGGGCGTGGATCGCGCACGGTCGGTATCCTCAATCCGCAACAAGAATTTACCCCCACGGCCCCGCGCATAAAGCCAGTTGAACAGCGCCGTGCGCGCTCCACCGATGTGTAGAAAACCGGTGGGCGACGGGGCAAAGCGGGTAACAACGGGGGCGGTCATAAGGGTCACTTTCTGGATCAGATCAGGGCAGGGGCGTTGGGGTTGGCTGGCGGCGTTTACCATTTGCTAACCATACGCGTTCTACGGTTTGCGCTTGTTTATCCAGTGCGGGGAACGGGGGCAAGCATGGGTGCGGCGCTGCGCGTGATCATCGACCGGACGGGTGCGGTTTCGCGTGCACAGCGCGGGCAACTCCTGTGCTGGGTGCCGGTGTGCCTTGCTGTGGGGGTCGGGGCGTTCTTTGGTCTCAAGGTTGAACCGAATGCGCTGCACTATGGTGGTATTGTCTTTGGCATCCTTGTGCTGCTTGCGATTTGGCGGGCGTTGCCAGAAGAGGTATCGCCGCTTGCGATGGCCTGCGCGCTGATGCTGTTGGGGTTCCTGATGGCGGGATCGCGCGCGCACAGTGTGGCCGAACCGGTACTGGGCTGGCGGTACTACGGCGCGGTCGAGGGGCGCATCATCGCCATGGACCGTAGCGCATCCGACGCGTTGCGGCTGACGTTGGATCAGGTGTTTCTGGACCGTGTCCCGCCTGAAAAGACGCCCGCGCGGATCCGCATTTCCCTGCATGGCAAGGATGCGGGCGGCATCCCGCCAGAGCCGGGATTGCGTGTGATGACAACCGCACATCTGTCGCCCCCCTCAGGTCCGGTGGAACCGGGGGGCTTTGATTTCCAGCGCCATGCGTGGTTTGCGCGGCTGGGTGCTGTCGGCTACAGCCGCACACCGCTGATGGGTGCTGCGCCCGCCGATCAGGGTCGCGCAGGTTTAGCGGTGTTCCGGCTGCGCATGGTGGCATCTGCGCGAATCCAATCGCATCTGCCGGGTGACATCGGGGGTTTTGCCGCCGCCATCACGACAGGGGACCGCAGCGCAATGAGCCGCAAAGCGCTGGAGGATCTGCGCGCCAGCAACCTCGCGCATCTGCTTGCCATTTCCGGTCTGCACATGGGGCTTTTGACCGCCGTGGTCTTTGCCGCGTTGCGATTGCTGCTGGTCGCGCATCCGTGGACTGCACTCCATTGGCCGACCAAGGGGATCGCAGCGGTCGGCGCGCTGATCGCGGCGGCGGGATACCTTGCACTGTCTGGGGGCAATGTCGCCACCCAACGCGCGTTCATCATGGTGGCGGTCGCTTTGGGTGCGCTGATTCTGGGCCGGCGTGCCTTGTCCTTGCGGGCGGTGGCGGTGGCCGCGACAATCGTGCTGGTCCTGCGGCCAGAGGCGCTTATGGGGCCGGGGTTTCAAATGTCGTTTGCGGCGACAACGGCCCTTGTTGCGGTCTTTGGTGTCTTGCGCGGGATTGAGACGGGTTATCTGCCGCGATGGGCAAAGCCGGTGTTTGGTGTGTTCGTATCCTCGGCGGTGGCGGGGCTAGCGACGGCACCCTTTGCGGCCGCCCATTTCAACACGATTGCACATTACGGGTTGATCGCGAACCTTCTGTCCGTGCCATTGATGGGGGTGCTGGTGATCCCTGCTGCCGTCGCGGCGCTGGTTCTATCCGCTGTAGGGCTTGAGATTTTGGGGCTTTGGGTCATGGGCCTTGGCCTGCGCTGGATTCTGACCGTTGCAGATACTGTGGCGCAAATCGAGGGCGCGCGCGGCTATGTGCCGGTGCCGGGGCCATGGGTTTTGCCCTTGATCGCCTTGGGGTGTCTGGTGTTGATCCTGATCCAAGGCAGGCTGCGCTTTGTGGGGATCGTATCAGTTGTGGCGGCCTTCATGCTGTGGTCAGTGGCAAAACGGCCCGATATGTTGATATCTGACCAAGGAACACTGGTCGGCTGGATGACCCCTGATGGTCGCGCGCTGAGCCGGGCCAAAGGGGCAGGCTTTGCCGCCCGCAACTGGCTTGAGAACGACGGCGACGGAGATAGCCAAGAGAATGCTGCCGCCCGTTGGACATCGCCGCCGGTGATCCATTTGTCTGGCAAACGTGCGGTTGCTGCGTTTCAAACCTGCCCGATTGGCCACATCATTGTCAGTTCTGTGAAATCACCGGAACTGGCGGATCATGCGTGTTTGCTTATTGAACCGGAAAGTTTGAAATACACAGGTGCGCTCGCCTTGACCCAAGACCAGCAAGATCAAACAGGCTGGCGCATCACAACTGCACGCGCCGTCGCTGGCGACCGTCTGTGGACACATTGGCCGGACGCGCAATCGCGCCGATAACCGCTGTTTAGTAGCTGCGGATCAATCCGACCAAACGGCCCTGAACCTTGACCATATCAGAAGGCAGTTCGCGTGTGGCATAGGCCGGGTTGGCCGCTTCCAATGCGATCATCCTGCCCTTGCGCCGAAACCGCTTCAATGTCGCTTCGCTGTCTTCAACCAAGGCCACGACGATATCGCCGTCATCGGCAACAGATGTCTCGCGGATCACCACGACATCGCCATCATTGATGCCTGCGTCGATCATCGAATCACCTTTGACCTCAAGCGCATAGTGATCACCCGAACCCGCGATCATCCCACCGGGCACTGCGACCGTATGCGTCACGTGGTTGATGGCCTCAATCGGCACACCTGCCGCAATCTGGCCCATAACAGGCAGTTCAACAGCAGCGGCCGCGACTGGCATCGCTGATGCGGGGGGCGGCATATCGGGTTTGTCACCGTCAATTACGCGCGGATTAAATCCAGAGGTGGGCGCACCGCCCAGACTTTCTGGCAATTTAACCACTTCAATCGCGCGGGCACGGTGGGCTAGGCGGCGGATAAAACCGCGCTCTTCCAGCGCTGTGATCAGCCGGTGAATGCCCGATTTTGACCGTAGATCCAGCGCAAACTTCATCTCGTCAAAGCTGGGTGGTACTCCGTCGCGCTGCACCCGCTTGTGGATAAACGACAATAGATCGAGCTGTTTCTTGGTCAGCATAGGGCGCACCTTTCGGACAAATACAAAAACATAGTTTTCTTTTGTTCTAGGTGTGTTCCCGTTTTGTGTCAACTGTTAGAGTTGCAGGTATTCTGCCAGATCGCCCATTGCGCGTGCCGGGTCATCCACAGGGCGTACCAGCAGAGCGTCAGCGGTGGCCAAAACCGACAATAACGAGCTGTCTTGTTGTCCATCCGGGTGCAGCGCTCCGTCAATCAACCTCGCCCGCATGTAATGCGCACGTGGCCCATTTGCGGGCAAGTCGCACGCCAGCGGCGCCTGCAACAACGCAGGTTCCGTCGTGGGCGCGCCCAGCATTTTGGCAATCACTGGCGCCACAAACACTGTGCCGCACACCAGTGCCGACACAGGATTTCCCGGCAGGCCGATCATCGCAGCCTTGCCCATGCGTCCCGCCATCAACGGTTTGCCGGGGCGCATCGCAACCTTATAAAACGCCTGTTCCATCCCCATTTCAGCAGCCACAGGGGCGACCAGATCATGATCCCCGACAGACGCGCCGCCAATCGTGACAATCAGATCGGCGTCTCGGGCGAGGGCAAATGCTTGCATCAGCGAGGCTTTGGTGTCTCGCGCAATCGGCAGCAGGCGCACCTGCGCGCCCATCCCCTCAAACATCGCGGCCAGTCCGTAACTGTTGGAGGCGACGATCTGGTCGGCTCCGGGTGTCTCGCCGGGTTGCACCAACTCATCCCCCGTTGCCAGAACCGCCACACGTGGTTTGCGCGTCACCGGTACTCGGGCGATGTTCATTGCGGCCAGCAGGGCGATGTCGGCCGGGCGCAATCTGAGCGGGGCAGCGACCCTGTCGCCTTTGGCAAAGTCCCCCCCGGCGGGGCGGATATTGTCCTTGTCCCCGATGCGGTGACCCAAAGTAATCAGATCACCGCGACGGGTTACATCCTCTTGAATAACAACGAAATCAGCGCCCTTGGGGACCGGTGCACCGGTAAATATACGCGCGGCCTGACCGGCCTTTACCTCGCCCTCGAACGCATGGCCTGCGGCGGCTTCGCCGACGACCTTGAACATGGCATCTGGCTCAACCTCGGCGCGACGCAGCGCGTATCCGTCCATCGACGACGCGGCAAACGGCGGTTGCGTGCGCGTCGCGAAAACGTCGCGCGCCAACATCCGACCCGCCGCCGCGCGCAGGGGTATTTCCTCGATCTCAAGCGGGTCCACAAGCGCCAGCACTGCCGCGCGGGCCTCAGCGACAGAAATCATTGCGCTTCATATCGACCGGATTTGCCGCCATCCTTAAGAACAACGCGCAAGCCCCCGATTTCCATCGCTTTATCCACGGCCTTGGCCATGTCGTAAACGGTCAGTGCCGCCACAGATGCAGCCGTCAGCGCCTCCATCTCAACACCCGTTTGGCCGGTTGTTTTAACTGTTGCGGTGATGCGTAAACCGGGCAAATCCGGGTCAGGCGCTAGATCGACAGTGACCTTGCTGATCGGCAGCGGGTGACACAGCGGGATCAAATCAGATGTCCGTTTGGCCGCCATGATCCCCGCCAGCCGCGCAACGCCGGTAACATCGCCCTTCTTGGCGCGCCCTTCGGTAATGATATCAAAGGTCTCTGCCGCCATCTTGATGTGGGCCTCTGCCACCGCGATACGGTCTGTGACCGCCTTGTCAGAGACATCGACCATATGTGCATCGCCCTTGGCATCGAAATGCGTCAGGGCCATTACATGCCACCTGCCGTCAGCGGATTGGCCAAGAGCGTGCGGGTGGCCGCAGCAACATCTTCCTGCCGCATCAGGCTTTCGCCAATCAGGAACGTCCGCGCACCGTACATCGCCATATCGGCCAAGTCTTTCGGCGTATTCAGACCCGATTCAGATATGATCATGCGGTCCGCCGGTACAGACTTGGACAGCACCCGCGTGGTACTCAACGTCGTCTCGAACGTCTTGAGGTTACGGTTGTTGATGCCCATCAGATTGCTCTTGAGCTTGGTCGCACGGTCCAGTTCGGCGGCATCATGCACTTCAATCAGCGCGTCCATGCCCCAGCTGATTGCCGCATCTTCGAGCTCCGCCGCCTGCGCATCGGACACCGATGCCATAATGATCAGGATGCAATCGGCCCCCAGCGCGCGCGCCTCTGCGACCTGATAGGTGTCGTACATGAAATCCTTTCGCAGGACAGGCAGGGTGCAGGCCCCGCGCGCTTGAACCAGAAATTCCTTTGCGCCTTGAAAGCTGGGCGTGTCGGTCAGCACAGACAGACAGGTCGCCCCCCCAGCCTCGTATGCCGCAGCCAAAGCTGCGGGGTCAAAGTCAGCGCGGATCAGCCCCTTGGACGGGCTCGCCTTTTTCACCTCGGCGATCAGCGCGTATCCTTCACGGGACGCCTCATGCAAGGCCGCGCCTAAGGCGCGCACCGGCGACGCCGCTCGCGCTTCTGCCTCAACCTCTTCCAGAGGTTTTGCCGCTTTATCTGCGGCGACTTCTTCCAGCTTGTAGGCTTTGATCTTGTCGAGAATGGTATCTGTCATGGGGCCTCCGGGTCTGCCCAGTTTATGGCTTTGATCCCGCGCTCCTGCAACCACGCATTGGTGCGGCTGAAAGGCCGTGCGCCCAGAAACCCGCGATGCGCGGACAGGGGCGAGGGGTGGGCCGTCTCGATCTTAAGGTTGCGCGCCGGGTCAACCGCCTGCGCCATCTGCCGTGCCGGACCGCCCCACAGCAAATAAGCGCGCGGTTGATCGCTGAGACGCGTCAGCACCTGCTGCACCAGCATGTCCCACCCCAATTTAGCATGCGCTTTTGCCGCCCCCTGAGGCACGCTGAGCGCTGTATTCAGCAGCAACACCCCCTGATCGGCCCAATCGGACAGGTCCGTGCGCCTGCGCGGTGCGCCAAGATCGCTCTCTATCTCTTTGAAAATATTGCCAAGACTGTCGAGCCTGCCGCCAAACCCTTGGGGGATGGAAAACGCCAGCCCATCGGCCTTGCCGGGGGTGTGGTAGGGGTCTTGGCCAAGAATGATCACCTGAACATCATCAGGCTGGGTGCGTTCCAACGCGCGGAACATCTTGCCTACGGGGGGAAAGACGGGCCGCGTTTCCGCGTCCAGTTCTTTGGTGATTGCAGGCAGCGTGTTGGTGAAAAACGGCAGATCGCCCCATGCCCCCAACCGCGTCAGGTCCGCACTCACTTTTCGTGAGAGATCGCAGCCACCAATGCAATCTTTTCCTTGGCCTTGCCCGCATCAATGCTTTCGCGCGCCATTTCAACGCCGGTTTTCAAATCCGGCGCTGCATCTGCCACAACCAGTGCCGCCGCAGCATTCAACAACACGGCATCGCGGTATGCTGATGTTACACCTTCCAGCAACGCTCTGAAATCGCGTGCGTTTTCCTCGGGCGTGCCGCCGATGATATCCTCAAACGGATGCACAGGCAGGCCTGCATCCTCAGGGTGCAGTTCAAAATCAGTGACGGCGCCATCCGCCAGACCAGACACCCAGCTTACCCCGGTGATCGTCAACTCGTCCGTCCCGTCAGAGCCGTGTACCAGCCACGCCTTGTCCGACCCAAGCGCAAGCAAAGTCTCTGCCATGGGGCGGATCAGATCGCGGCGATACGCGCCTGTCAGTTGACGTTTCACGCCTGCGGGATTGGTCAAAGGCCCCAGAATGTTGAAAATTGTCCGCGTGCCCAATTCGGCTCGCGTTGGCATCACATGGGCAATTGCCGGGTGGTGCATCGGCGCCATCATGAACCCGATACCGGCCTCTGCCAATTCCCGCTCGACCACCTTAGGGCCGACCATGACATTCAACCCCAGTTGCGTCAGCGCATCCGCCGCACCTGACTTGGAGCTCAGGTTGCGGTTGCCATGTTTGGCCACGATCACGCCCGCACCCGCCACAACAAAAGCCGTCGCGGTCGAGATGTTCAGTGTGCCCTTGCCGTCGCCACCGGTGCCGACAATGTCCATAGCCCCCTCGGGCGCTTTGACCGCATGGCACTTGGCGCGCATCACCGAGGCGGCAGCCGCATATTCATCCACCGTCTCGCCGCGGGTGCGCAGCGCCATCAGGAACCCGCCGATCTGGCTGGGGGTCGCCTCGCCGTCAAACAGGATGCCAAAGGCTTCGGCGGCCTGTGCGCGGGTCAGGGGGCCATTGGCCGCGGCGTCGATAAGGATCTTGATCTGGTCGCTCATGGGCGCGTCTTTCGTCTGTTACAATCGTCGTCGGCCGTCCGGTTTCGGCGTGCTTTGCGCAAATGTTGCCCATGACGCCCCTGCGGTCCCGCCGCCAGCACGCAAGTTGTTAATCCAAAGATTAAGGACTAGAGAAACACCGCCCAAACAGCCTATATTAGCGGCATACATGTTCAGGCTTGTCCCCGCACGTCAAGGGCGCGTGTCAGGTCGTGGAACCAAAGACATACGCGCGTAAAGCATGATATATAGCTTGGGCAGACAAGACCGGCACAGTCGGGCAAAGCAGGAGAAAACAAGATGGCACGCGGATTTTTGAGCGGTGTGATTTTGGGCGGAATAGTGAGTGTGGGCGCTGCGGGCGTGGTGTCCGTGATTTTGCCACCGCCATCGCCCCCTGAGGTAACGGACGCGGCACCCGGCGTAGCGGCCCCCGAACCAGTCACCCAAGCAGGCAGCGGCGAGGCAGGCAGCGACCGCGATGCTACGCTTGCAATGGCGCCCTCGGCCCCGCAAGCGCCCGCACCCGATCCCGACACGCTGAGCGAAATTGACGATGGCACCCTGAGCACAGCAGCGGTGCCACAGACGGGTCAGGCCAGTTCGCTTGATACCCCGGCAGAGGTGACAGGCAGCGGCATGACCGGCCTTGAGGCCGATGAACCGGTGTTGCCAAATCCCTTGGCGCTTGCCCCGATGGAGCCTGAGGCGGCAGACGAACTGTCGATCAGCACCGAACCCGCGCAGCCGCCGCAGCCACAGGCGGAGGCCGTCACGGGCGCGTTCGATGATCCCGCGCAACCATTGGCAACAGACGCGCCCGATGATGCGGCGTTACCGGTCGCCGAGGAGGCTGAGACGGCAGAGGCGGTTCCAGACACCGCCGAACCGGCGACACCGACTTCAATGACCGAAGAGCCCGTTGCAGAAGAATCTTCGGCCGAGGCCGCCCCTATGGATGAAGCCACGGTGGTCTCGCCCGAACCAACTGCCGAGGACGACAGCGTGCAAACCGCAGCCCTTTCGGATGCGCCGACAATCGGCACGCCCGCGGTCAGTCTGTTGGATCGTGACAGCGGCATCAGCATCCGGCGCCCGGCATCTGAGGCGACCGCCGTCACAGTCGCAGGTGACGTGGCTGCAACGCCGAATGCGACTGCGCAACGCCCGATTGAACAGTTCGCGCAGATGATCGTACCCCAAGACGGCAAACCGTTGATGAGCATCGTTTTGATTGATGATGGCCAATCGCCGACCAATGGTGCCGTTGGGATCGCGGCGCTTAACAGCTTTCCCTATCCGATAAGCTTTGCAGTCGACAGCAGCTTGGCCGATGCACCTGAACGCATGGCACGCCTGCGCGCCGCAGGGTTTGAGGTGCTGGCGATGATTGCGCTGCCCGACGGTGCACAGGCGACGGATGTTGAAACGACCTTTGCCGCGACGCTGTCACAACTGCCCGAGGTTATCGGCGTTCTGGACGATCCGCTTGCCACCCAGCAAAGCAGTCGCGAGGTGTCAGATCAGGTCGCGGCCTATCTGGCAGGCTCCGGTCATGGCTGGGTCACGCAGGCCAAAGGTCTGAATACGGCTGCGACGCTGGCCGTAAAAGAAGGTGTGCCTGCCAAACCGATTTTCCGCGATTTTGACAGCAAAGGGCAAACTGCCGTAGTCATCCGCCGGTTCCTTGATCAGGCGGCCTTTCGCGCAGGTCAGGAAAGCGGTGTCATCATGCTGGGCCGTTTGCGCCCCGAGACGATCTCGGCACTGCTGCTTTGGGGTTTGCAGGATCGTGCTGAACAAGTGGCGCTGGTGCCGGTCTCAACCGTGTTACTTGATCAGGAATAACACCCGCGTTAATTTATGACGTGCAAGGCGCAGTCGTGATAATGGCACGCGCGGTATCATCGAACACACCTGTCAAAGCGGTTTCGCCAAAAGTTACCGTTACAGACGCCCCTTGGATTTCTGCGCCGTTGACAGTGATCTCGCGCCCGCCGCCAGTGTCATCGACGTCGATGGTGAACGCGAGTTGTGAACCTACACCCAAGCCATCAAGATCGAACATAATGGCGCTGTCCCCGTCCTTGACCATCGGTGTGTCGCGCAGCAATTCCTGACCTGCCACCATCACCAACGGCTGAAACACCTCGACCCCTGCACCGCTACTGGTCACATCAAAGATCAATCCAGCCGGTGCAGCCCCAATGTCAAACAGGACTGAAAATGCGGGCAGGGCGCAATCACCGGTGTTTGTCAGTGAAAACCGATCTTTTGGCGCGCCTTCATCAAAGCGGACGGCAAGATCGGCTTGTGCTGCACCGGCGGTGAGGGTCAAGGCGGCGAGGATAAATTTCATCATGATAGGTTCCTTTGCGTTACTTGAAAACTAGCGGCGCCCGTGACCATGGCAAGAAATCAGGTCTAGATAATCTCGTCTTCATCAAAAAGCGGGTCACTTTCCAATTGTCCGGCCAGATCGTCCACGGTGTCCTCGGCAGCGCTCGGGGCGAGTTTGGCAAGGTGGAACACCGCATCGCCTTCATTCACGACGGGCAGAATCGCCCGGCCAATCAAAATGCCTGCGTTTGGTGCAATCAGGTCTGTCTCAACCGCGCCAAACGGGTCCGACACGCAGGCCAGCACATCGCCTTTTGCCACGGTTTCGCCCTCTGCGCGGAAGGTGCGCAGCAAACCACCGGCAGGGGCGCGCAACCACGCAGACGACGTGCACAGATAGGGGGGGGATTTGGGTTTCGAGATGCCTTTGGACGACACCATATCGCGCCCGCGCATCACCCGCAAAATACCTGCAACACCGGCGCGCACAGCCATCTCGTCAAACCGCAACCCTTCGCCTGCCTCATACAGCAGGACAGGTACGTCATGTTTGGCCGATACCGCGCGCAACGATCCGTCGCGCAACGGCGAGGTCAAAACCACAGGCGCGCCGAAATCCGTCGCCATCTGTTGTGTCGCCTTGTCGAAAGGCGATACCCGGACCTGCGGCAAGTTGGTGCGGTGAATGGCGGCGGAATGCAGATCAATCCCAAAATCGCAGCGCAATACGACTTCATTCAGGAAAATATGTGCCAGTCGCGCGCCCAAGGAACCTGATAAATGCCCCGGAAAGCAGCGGTTCAGGTCGCGCCGGTCCGGCAGATACCGCGAGCGCGACAGAAAGCCATAGGAATTGACCACCGGAACCACCAACAACGTCCCGCGCAAAGATTTGAGTTGGGGCGCCCGCAACAGACGGCGCACGATTTCCACGCCGATGACTTCATCGCCGTGGACGGCTGCGCTGACGAACATCGTGGGGCCGGGGCGGCGTCCGTGATGCACGCTGACCTGCATCCCTACAGGGGTGTGATCGGGCAGAATAGACACGGGCAGCGTGATCATCGCTGAGGTGCCACGTGCCACACTCTGACCCGCAATCTCGAACGGTGCCTGGGTCATGCTGTGGCCTTTACACGATCTGTGATGCGATCTGACAAACGGCGCTCAGCTCTGAAAAACCCCACTTATGGAAAATTCACATGCACGGCTTGCAAGGCGCGTGGATCAATTTGCGGACCTGCGCGGCGCACTACCTCGTCGGCGTAGATGTTGAACACATCTGCGGCCAACGTCTGGTTGATCTGCGCGCCCAATTGCTCAAGCAAGGCGGCAGATTGTGCGTCTTGCGCGGCGGATGTGATGGCATCCAGACGCACGATGGCAACCGTGTCCTCACCGGGCAGGACAACGACATCGCCGACTTCCATTTCGAACACTTCATCCATGAAACCTGCGGGAACGCCGTTGATAAAGGCATTGCGCGTCTGGTCTTCCTCGACAATCGCGGTGAGACCAGCCTGCGCAAAGGATGCTTCTTCGCCCAATGTCGCAATGACAAAGGCCGATTGCGCTGTCAGCGCCTCAACCAGCCGGTCCGCGCGCAGCGCTGCGGCGACGTCCGCGCGGGCGGCGTCAAACGGATTGGCGCGCTCGGGCAGTATTTCGTCCAGCCGCATGGCGTAGATGCTGCCGTCCTCCAGTTGCAGAATCCGTGGGAAATCACCCTCGCTCAGCGCGGCGGCTTCTTGGCGGAAATCGCTGTAGGCCGCGATCCCGTCGCTGCTTTCCACTGTCCATGACACCGTACCCAGCGTCATCTTGGTCTCTTCTGCGATCTTTTCCAGTGTCGCACCGCCCGCCAGTTGGTCGTCAATGTCTTGCGCGCGCGCCTCAACCGCACGCTGGGCGCGGGTGACAGCCAGCTCTTGCCTAAGAGCAGGAGCCGCATTTTCGAAACTGACATTCAGTGCGGGCAAGACGCCGTTGATGCGGAAGAGGGCAGGGCCCAACGCACTGTCCAGCGGTCCGACCACATCGCCCACTTCGGCATTGAAAATCTGTTCGCCCGCGGCGCCCAGTTCAAGGCGGCCAACATCGCCCAGATCAACATCCGCCAGTTCAAGCCCCCGGTCCTCGACCAGCGCTTCAAAGCTGGTGCCACCAACCTCCAGATTGGCAGCGGCCTGATCGGCGGTCGCCTGATCTGCAAACACCAGACGCTCCACCAGACGGCGGGCGGGTTGGTTGTATTGATTGATCCGCTCTTGATAGGCGGCGCGCATTTCGTCCTCTGGCACGTCCACTTCATCGACCATGTCATCGGGGGACAGTACGACGTAAGTGATGACCTTGGTCTGATCGAGCATGAAACGGTCGGCATTGGCGTCATAATAGCTGCGCAGATCATCCTCGGTTTGCGGGGCCAAGGGCGTGGTCAACGTATCCTCGGTCAGCGTGCTCCAAGTAAAGCTGCGCTGTTCGCCCACGTAATTCACCAGCGTTTCGGCATAGGCCGTTGGCATCTGGATACCGCTGACAATGGCGCCTTGCAGCAAGGTACGCACGGCCTCTTCGCGCAGGGAGGTTTCAAACTCCGCTTCGGTTATGCCGCCCTGGCGCAGGGATTGGCGGTATCCTTCGCGGTCAAATTCACCGTTGATGCCCTGAAAGGCGCTGATCTGCAAAATCTCGTCGCGCAGGGTTTCATCGCCAACAGACAGGCCCAATTGCGCGTTTTCATGATCAAGCGCCCGGTTGCGCACCAGACGCTGCAGCACCGCGCGGTCCAGACCGATTTCTTGGGCGCGCGCAAATGGCAACTGCTGACGGGTCTGTTGTTCAATGGCGCGGATCTCGTTCTGTAGCTGACGCGCGTATTGATCGACCGGAATGGATTTATCGCCCACCTTGCCGATGGTGCGGATGTTGCCGCCCAGATTGGTGGCCCCGAACCCGGCGAGGCCAAGGATCAATAGACCCATCAGAACCCACATCGCGGATTTGGAAATACTGTTGCCTTTGGCCATTGGGTTCGGTCCTTCGTTGCGCGTTTCCGCTTGTCTATGCGTCTGTGCAGGGCGGGGCAAGGATAGCTTAGTCCGGTGTCAGCGCGGCCAACCGGTCAAACAGCTCAGCGATGCCTTGTGCGTCGAGATTGGCAAAGGCAATGCGCAACTGGCGTGCGCCTGCGGGGTCATCATCTGGATAGAACATCGTGCCGGGCAAACACAAAATGCCCGCATCGCGCACCAGCCTTGGCGCCAGAGTGGCAGCACTTTGCGAAAAGGGATGCGCCATGTAGGCGAAGTAGCCGCCCAAGCCCAACAATTTCCAGCCAGCATCTGCGAGCTTTGGCATGTTCTCAACGATGGCAGCGCGGCGTGCGAGGATTTCATCCCGCTCACCGGCCAGCCATTGGCTGAGGTTTTGCATCCCCCAAAGGGCCGCAATCTGCCCCAACTGGGCGGGACAAATGGCAACGGTATCAAGGAATTTCTCAACCTCCGCCAACCGCGCTTCGCTGGCGATCATCGCCCCGACACGGTGGCCGGTCAGACGGTAGGCTTTGGAAAAAGAATAAAGGTGGATCAGCGTGTCCTGCCAATTGTCGTCCTGAAACAGCGCATGCGGCGGCCCGCTGCGGCTGTCGAAATCGCGGTAGGTTTCATCCACGATCAGCGCAATGCCGTGTCGTTGCGCCAGATCATAGAAGGCTTGCATCAAGTCGCTGGGGTATTCAACGCCGCAAGGATTGTTCGGTGTGACCAACGCGATGGCGCGCGTTCGTGGTGTAATCAATGCCTCGGCAGCCTGCGGATCAGGCAACAGGTCCGCGCCGGTCTGCAAGGCGACAGAACGGACGCCAGACATGTCGAGCCACATTTTATGATTGAAATACCAAGGGGTTGGCAGAATAACTTCATCCCCTTCGGCACAAAGCGTGGCAATCGCTGCGGCAAAGGCCTGGTTGCAGCCGGATGTGATGCAGACTTGATTTGGGGTGATGTTGCCTGCGTAATGCGCGCTGGTTTGGGCCGCCAGTTCTACACGCAATTCCGGCAATCCCAAGACAGGGCCGTAAAGATGTGCATCATCACGGGTCAAGGCGGCATCAGCCATCGCTTGGCGCAGCCCTTGGGGGGGCGGATCAACCGGGGCGGCTTGGCTGACGTTGATCAGCGGGCGACCGACGGGATGTGTCACACCGTCCAGCCAGCGGCGGGCTTCCATGACGGGTGGGGCGAAGGTCGTGGCGGTGCGAGGTTGCGACATGGCGGATGCTCTGATTCTGGGGCGAGAGGGCGGTGTGCGGTTCTGAGGGTGGAGCGAGGGGCCAGCCCCTCGCGCTCCCCGAAATATTTAAGGCCAAAAAGAAAGGGGGAGGGAGCGGATTTGTGAGGGGTTTCTTAATCTTTGCCGCGGTAGGGTTCTACGTATTGCAGGGCCATGTCCCACGGGAAAAAGATCCATGTGTCTTGGCTGACGCCGGTGATGAAGGTATCGACCTGCGGTTCGCCCTCGGGTTTGGCATAGACTGTGGCGAAATGGGCATTGGGATAAAGTGCGCGCACCAGTTCCAGTGTTTTGCCGCTGTCGACCAGATCATCCACGATCAGGATGCCGGTGCCATCACCCATCATTTCGGCGTCGGGCGATTTGAGGACGCGTGCCTCGCGGCGTTGGTCGGCTTTGCCGCCGCCCGCGTGGTAGGACACCACAGAGATGGTGTCGACGGTGCGGATGTCCAATTCGCGCGCAACGATCATCGCAGGGGCCATACCGCCGCGTGTAATAGCGACCACGGCGCGCCATGCGCCATCATCCGGGCCTTTCCCATCCAACCGCCATGCCAGCGCACGGCTGTCGCGGTGGATCTGATCCCATGAAATGTGAAAACCTTTTTCGTGTGGCAGGCGTGTATCGGACATCTTTTATTTCCTTGAACGGCGTTAGTCTTTGGACATGTCAGGCGCATCAACCGCCTTCATGCCGACCACATGATAGCCCGCATCGACATGCAGGTTCTCACCCGTGGTGCCGGAGCCCAGATCAGAGATCAGGAAAAGCGCGGCTTTGCCCACATCCTCAATCGTCACGTTGCGGCGCAGGGGTGAATTATATTCGTTCCACTTCATAATATAGCGGAAATCGCCGATGCCGGAGGCCGCGAGCGTCTTGATCGGCCCGGCAGAGATCGCGTTCACGCGAATGCCGTCTTTGCCCAGGTCTTCGGCCAGATATTTCACAGATGCCTCGAGTGCGGCCTTGGCCACACCCATGACATTGTAATGCGGCATGACTTTTTCAGCGCCGTAGTACGTCAGTGTCACGGCAGAAGCACCGGGTGACATCATCTTTTCGGCGCGCTGCATCACAGCGGTAAAGGAGTAGACCGAAATGTCCATCGACATCGCGAAATTGCCGCGCGAGGTATCGACATAGCGTCCGCGTAGCTCGTTTTTGTCTGAAAAACCAATGGCGTGGACCACAAAGTCCAATTCCCCCCAGGTTTCTTTGAGGCTGTCAAACAGCGCATCAATCGACGCCTCGTCACCCACATCACACGGCAGCACGATGTCACTGCCCAACTGGGCGGCCAATGGCACAACGCGCTTTTTCAGCGCATCGCCCTGAAACGAGAACGCCAATTCCGCGCCCGCATCCGCCAAGGATTTCGCGACACCCCATGCGATGGACTTGTCATTGGCAAGCCCCATGATCAGCCCGCGTTTACCTTGCATCAAATCATTTGCCATCGCCAAGCCTTACCCTAGGTGTCATTATGTAATGCACGTTTAGGGGATTGAACGCGGGCCATCAAGGCTGCTGCACAAAGCCTTTTCGCACATATGCCTGCAAGGGCAATCCAACCCACCAGATAGCGGCTGATCACAGATGCCGCACAGACAACGGAAAACCCCATGGAAAAGCGTAGTGGCATCTTTGCCGGAGACAACCCTTTTGACATCGCGCGCCGCTGGCTGAACGAGGCTGAAGAGAGCGAGATCAACGATCCGAACGCCATCGCCATATCGACCGTGGACGCAGACGGTCTGCCGAATGTCCGTATGGTCTTGCTCAAGGAAATCGAAGACGATGCTTTTGTTTTCTACACGAATTATGAGAGCCAGAAGGCGCAGGAGATAGAGCAGGCGGGCAAGGCGGCCTTTGTCATGCACTGGAAATCCTTGCGCAGGCAGGTGCGGGTGCGGGGGGTAGTAACGCGCGAGGATGGGCTGAAAGCCGATGCCTACTACAAGTCACGCTCGCTCAAAAGCAGGTTGGGGGCTTGGGCGTCGGCGCAGTCGCGCCCTTTGAAAAGCCGGACCAGTCTGATGGCAGATGTGGCCAAAATCACGGCGCAGAAGGGCACTAACCCTGACCGCCCGCCGTTCTGGGGCGGCTACCGGATCACACCGCTTGAGATCGAGCTGTGGGCCGATGGTGATTTCCGCCTGCACGACAGGTTCCAGTGGCGGCGGCCTACCCTTGACGATGCTTGGCAGGTGACGCGGCTGAACCCGTAGGTTTGCGAATGCAGTGTGATCCGCACAACTGCTGCGGCGTGGCGATTGTCTGGAGATCAGGGCGTTAGGTTTTTGAAATACGCTTTGACAGGTGCCGCGTGCAGAACGCGCGCGGAAGATGACATCCGCCAATGCACTTCGTCCCCTACCAGTGTTGGCTTTTCGTGCCAGAGGGAGGCGTCACCGATAATCTTTCTGTATGTCGAAGTATTGCGCCGCACTGGCCTGTCTGATTTACAAACTAGCGAGGCTCTTGCGTTTGACGCGTTGGATGGCAAGTACGGCAGAATGGCAGAAAAGGTGCAGACGTGGAAAACACTTGGGTTAGAATTTGGCACCTGAAAGGGCGCGCTATCGCTGGTTTGGCGGCATCCTTGTTGTTTCTGGGGGCCGGGGCCGCGTTTGCATCGTGCCGCGAGGACGCTGTATTTATTCGCGGCGACTGGGGCACAGCGCGATTCGCGGTTGAAATTGCCGATGATCCGCAAGAGCAGGCGCAAGGTCTGATGCACCGCGAGGTATTGGCAAAGAGTGCCGGCATGCTTTTCGTTTATGATCAGCCGCAGCGCGCCAGTTTCTGGATGCGCAACACGTTGATCCCGCTTGATATGCTTTTTGTCGATGCGCGCGGCGTGGTGCAGCACATTCACCATGATGCTGTTCCGCTGGATGAAACGCCGATTCCAGGTGGCGACAATGTTGCTGCTGTACTTGAGATTAATGGGGGCTTGGCGCGGCGCATGGGGATCGTGGTTGGCTCTGAAATGCGCCATCCTTCCTTTGTGCAGAACGCCGCGATTTGGCCCTGTTCACATTAGTCTAAATCTAGGGCTTTTCATTCAATCCAACCTTGGCTAAAGAGAACAAGTCGGAGCGTGGCGCAGCCTGGTAGCGCACCTGTTTTGGGTACAGGGGGTCGGAGGTTCGAATCCTCTCGCTCCGACCACTTTCATCATATCAAGAATAGACCATTCCCCTGTGGATAACTTTCGCGGCTGAGAGAAATGGTCAGTCGTCTGTTTGTCTGCATGCGCGACGTGGATGTAGACGGCGCCCACCACGTCTGCGCTACATCTGGTGTGTACAGCAAATTCTACACCAATATAGGCGATTTGAGGCGTGGTTTTTGGCCGAATCGCTTAGGTCAAAATTCCGAACTGTTGCATTTTCGTGAATGTGGCCCAAAAAAAATGCGGTGCCTCGCCTGCTGGTTTTTCGTGAGGTTATCCACAGCGGCCTTGTGGACAACTTCAAGCAGAATGTGAGGTCCGACGCATAAACATGCCTCTCCTATCACAAATTTTGTCCCAAGGTCGGCACGCACCGCGGCATCCCGTTTGGGGATATTAACTCCTTGAATCAGATGTCGTGTGGCCACCCAAAAATGAAGGCCGGGGTCAACCGCAACATTTCAGAAATTCAGGCAAAAATGCGTTGACCCAATAGGGGCACATACGCCAGATTGTGGAGGCAGATGGTCGTGCCACAAGATGTAGTGAACTACACTCAAGGGCATACCGGGGCACATGACAGGCGAGAGACAAAGAATAATGTCAAAAGCTACCTATTGGCCGAGGGATTAGTTTTCCGCGGGTGGATGGATTTGTGCGCAGCGAAAACGAGGGCTGAGGCCGCCGGGAATAATGGCGGTCTCATGGTTATTAAAACGAACGCGAGGCAGCGATAATGAAAATTGAACGTAAATTTACAATGGCCGGACAGGATGCATATGCAGACCTGGATTTCATTACAACAGTGTCCGAGATCCGGAACCCCGATGGTTCCGTGGTGTTCAAACTTGACGACGTAGAAGTCCCCTCCAGCTGGAGCCAGGTGGCAAGCGACGTTATCGCACAGAAATATTTCCGCAAAGCGGGCGTGCCATCCGCCACCAAAAAGGTGAAGGAAAAGGGGGTACCAGAGTTCCTGTGGCGCTCTGTCCCCACAGATGATGCGCAGATGGGCGGCGAAACATCTTCCAAACAAGTCTTTGACCGCCTCGCTGGCGCATGGGCCTATTGGGGCTGGAAAGGTGGTTATTTCACCACCGAAGAAGACGCGGCTGCCTATTACGACGAAATGCGCCACATGCTTGCCTCGCAGCGTGCCGCACCGAATTCTCCGCAGTGGTTCAACACCGGCTTGCACTGGGCCTACGGTGTGAACGGCCCGGCGCAAGGCCACTATTACGTTGATTACAAAACCCAAAAACTGACCCGCTCCACATCTTCCTACGAACACCCGCAGCCGCATGCTTGTTTTATCCAGTCGGTTGCCGACGATCTGGTCGGTGATGGCGGTATCATGGACCTTTGGGTCCGTGAGGCGCGTTTGTTCAAGTACGGCTCCGGCACCGGCACCAACTTCTCAAGCCTGCGTGGGGCGGGCGAATCCCTCTCGGGCGGCGGTAAATCCTCTGGTCTCATGGGCTTCCTGAAAATCGGTGACCGTGCTGCGGGTGCGATCAAATCAGGGGGCACCACGCGCCGCGCGGCCAAAATGGTCATCGTCGACGCCGATCATCCCGATATCGAAGATTTCATCAACTGGAAGGTGCTCGAAGAGCAGAAAGTGGCGTCCATCGTTGCAGGCTCCAAAATGCACGAGCAAAAGCTGAACCTCCTGTTCGCCGCAATCAAAGGCTGGGACGGCGTTGCCGAAGACGCTTACGACCCCGCCAAGAACGACCAGTTGAAACAGGCGATCCGCGAAGCCAAAAAGGTCATGATCCCCGAGACATATGTCAAGCGGGTGCTGGATTACGCCAAGCAGGGCCACACATCCATCGAATTCCCGACCTACGACACGGATTGGGACTCTGAGGCTTACAACTCCGTCTCGGGACAAAACTCCAACAACTCTATCCGTGTAACCAACGCATTCCTCACAGCCGTCGAAAAAGACGCGGATTGGGAACTGCTGGACCGCGTCATAGGCCGGGTCGCAAAGACCATCCGCGCTCGTGACCTGTGGGAACAAGTCGGCCACGCCGCATGGGCCTGCGCCGATCCGGGCATTCAATACCACGACACCGTCAACGATTGGCATACATGCCCAGAAGACGGCGCGATCCGTGGCTCAAACCCCTGTTCCGAATACATGTTCCTTGATGACACGGCCTGTAACCTCGCCTCGATGAACCTGCTGACGTTCCTGAACGACGGCGAATTCAACGTCGAAGACTACATGCACGCCTCCCGCCTATGGACCGTGACACTAGAAATTTCGGTGATGATGGCGCAGTTCCCCTCCAAGGAAATCGCACAACGCTCCTATGACTTCCGTACGCTGGGCCTTGGCTATGCAAACATCGGCGGCTTGCTGATGAACATGGGCCATTCCTATGACAGCGCAGAAGGCCGCGCATTATGCGGTGCCCTCACGGCGATCATGACCGGCGTTTCTTATGCCACATCCGCCGAAATCGCGGGCGAACTGGGCGCATTCCCCGGCTACACCAAGAACGCCGACCACATGCAGCGCGTGATCCGCAACCACCGCAATGCCGCCTATGGCAACGCGAACGGCTATGAGAAACTCGCCATCAAGCCGGTCCCGCTGGACCACGAAAACTGCCCGCAGCCGGGTCTGGTCGACGTGGCTATGTCGTGCTGGGACGAGGCGCTGAAGCTCGGCGAACAGCACGGTTTCCGCAACGCCCAAGTCTCCGTCATCGCGCCCACAGGCACCATCGGTCTGGTTATGGATTGCGACACCACGGGCATTGAGCCTGACTTTGCTCTGGTGAAATTCAAGAAGCTCGCCGGCGGCGGTTACTTCAAAATCATCAACCAATCGGTGCCAGCGGCCCTCGAAAAGCAGGGCTACGGCTCTGCCCAGATCGAAGAGATCGTCGGCTATGCTGTCGGCCACGGCACCATCGGCAACGCACCGGGCATTAACCACACGACGTTGATGGGTCACGGGTTTGGCCCCAATGAACTGGCCAAAGTGGACGCGGCACTCGCCCAAGCCTTCGACATCCGTTTTGTGTTCAACCAATGGACGCTGGGTGAAGAATTCTGCACCCAAGTCCTTGGCATCCCAACGGAAAAGCTGAATGATCCAACGTTTGATCTGTTGAAATCCCTGGGCTTTTCCAAGAAAGACATCGACGCGGCCAACGACCACGTCTGCGGCACCATGACGCTTGAGGGCGCACCACATCTGAAAGAAGAGCACTACAGCATCTTCGATTGCGCCAACCCCTGCGGCAAGACGGGCAAACGGTATCTGTCGGTCAACAGCCACATCTATATGATGGCCGCTGCGCAAAGTTTCATCTCGGGCGCGATCTCCAAGACGATCAACATGCCGAATGATGCAACGATCGAAGACTGCCAGAAAGCCTATGAGTTAAGCTGGTCATTGGGCATCAAAGCCAACGCGCTTTACCGCGACGGCTCTAAACTGTCCCAGCCTCTGGCGGCCTCGCTGGTCGAGGACGACGATGACGCGGCCGAGATCCTCGAGAGCGGCTCAAGCCACGAAAAAGCGGTCGTTCTGGCCGAGAAGATCATCGAAAAAGTCATCGTCAGAGAGATCATCAAATCACACCGCGAAAAAATGCCCCAGCGTCGCAAGGGCTACACTCAAAAAGCCAACGTGGGCGGTCATAAGGTCTATCTGCGCACTGGCGAATACGAGGATGGCAAACTCGGTGAGATTTTCATCGACATGCACAAAGAGGGCGCAGGCTTCCGCGCGATGATGAACAACTTTGCCATCGCGGTGTCTGTTGGCCTCCAATACGGCGTGCCACTGGAGGAGTTCGTGGACGCCTTCACCTTCACCAAGTTCGAGCCCGCAGGAATGGTACAAGGCAACGACAGCATCAAAAACGCGACCTCGATCCTCGACTATATCTTCCGTGAACTGGCGGTCAGCTACCTCGACCGCACCGATCTTGCTCACGTGAAACCCGAAGGGGCTACCTTTGATGATCTGGGCAAGGGCGAGCAGGAAACAGTCGGAAACGTGTCCGAACTATCAGAAACCACGGCCAGCAAGTCATTGGAAGTGCTAAGACAAATCAGCTCAACCGGCTATTTGCGCAACCGTCCCCCACACGAATTGGTCGTGCTGCAGGGCGGCTCTGGCAACGTGGCACTGGCCCCAGACCTGACAGCGGCCACCGCAGCGGTTGCAATTGCCACCAGCACAGCGGCGGCAGCAACTTCAAGCGTCATGACACTCGACGCCCGCACAAAGGCTAAAATGCAAGGCTATGAAGGCGAAGCCTGCGGCGAATGCGGCAACTACACGCTGGTGCGCAACGGGACTTGTATGAAGTGTAACACCTGCGGCGGGACGTCCGGTTGTAGCTGATAGAATAAGGGCAGGGTGCGTTGGCGCGCCTTGCCAATTACAAGGGGCGGGTGCGCTCGCCCCCTGACGACGTTCAGGCCGCAGGCAAATAAATTCCGGGCGGTTAACACATTGAGCTTGAACGGCGAGACTAAGGGGGGACTTCGGTTCTCCTTTTTTTTCTGTCTAGGAGGATGAGTGCTGATCCCACCTTTGCTCAAGGGCAAAGATTCTATCAGGGGAGTGCGCCTTTGCTGCGCAAAGACTCACCTGAACGGCGAAACTAGGGGGAGGGCTTTGGTTCTCCCTTTTTTCTGCTTAAGCGGAAGTGGCGCGTGCAGCATCCCCGCGCAACCCTTCACGTTCTTTTCGCTTCAAATACCTGCGGGGGTTTGGGGGCAGCGCCCCCATTCATCGTAATAAAAAACCTCACCCCGGCAAATGGATACGGAACCTCTCGCGAATGGCCAGATCAACCACCGGATCAAACGCAGCCCTCGACGGCACGCTCAAAATCTCTTCCTTGCGCGCCGCAGCTTTGTCCACCAACACCGGTTTGCCCTTTTCCGCCCATTCCTTTGGCGACGTCCGATCCCCAAGCGCAGGGTACACATGATCTGTTTCCATCCGGGTCAGCGTCTGCTCGGTGCCCAGATAATGACCCGGACCGCCCATGCAAACCTGCCGGATTTGATCCACCGCCAGCGTTTCTTCGTTCACTTCGATCCCGCGGACGCAACGCAACGCCTGTCCAATCAGATCGTCGCCCATGATCAGCGATTCGTGGCAAAAGCCCAGCAACGACGCGTGCATTCCTGCCGCCTCGAAAACCATGTTACACCCCGAAAGACCGGCCATGACGTTGGAACACATCTGTTCCCAACCGGCCTGCATGTCAGGCATTTTCGCGTCCGCAATCCCGCCCGCAGCGCCGCCGGGCAGATCGTAAAACTTGTGCATCTGCGCGCAGCCCGACGTCAGCAACGCCTGTTCGCCAGAGCCACCCGTCATCGCGCCTGACCGCAAATCCAACCCGAAGGGCCATGTGCCAAACACCGCCGGATGCCCCGGTTTCACCGCATTGACATAAACCAGACCGGCCAGACATTCCGCCACGGCTTGCACAATCGCGCCCGCCACGGTTGACGGCGCTGTCGCCCCGGCCATACCGGCCGACAACAGCAACACAGGCATCCCGCCCTTGATCACTTCTTCCATAACCAGACAGGATTCAGTGGCAAATTTCATTGGTGGGACAACAAAACAGTTTGAGTTCAGCACAAAAGGCCGCTCGCGCCACTTGTCCTCACCGCCCGCAATCATGTGCAGCATCTCAAGCGCGGGGGCCACGTAGGACGGATCGGTAAAGGACGTGCCGACATGTTTGGTGGTGCCGGAGCAACACGCATAGATCGTGTTCAGGTCCATCTCCAGATTGTCGGTGATGTCGCGGCAGACCATGGGGCGTTGCAGGAAATGGATGTTATCAAGCCGGTCCACAATGCGCGCAGCATCGTGCAAATCCTGCACGCCACATTCACGGTACTGGTTGCCCGCCACATCGACCATATGAACGGCGGCACCGGCAGTGCCGTAATGCACGCGCGCGCCCGACAATATCATATCATGGGCAGGATCACGGGCAAATAAAGTCACCGACCGGTTGGCGCGCGCAATCGTGTCTTCAACCAAGGCACGCGGGAACCGGATACGTCCATCGTCGCCCTCAATCGCACCGGCTCCGGTCAGATAGGCCACACCGGAAGGGGGCGCATCGGCAAGGCCAATCGTCTCAAGCGCATCCAACGCGGCGTGGTGGATGGCCAGCATGTCCGCATCTGTCAGGGGTTTATAGCGACCACCCTCCATGCCGGGGCGAATGGGGCGCATGTGATCTGCCAGTGGCTTGGCGCGCGCAGCACGGCGGGCGGCACGTCCGCTGCGGATGGGGGTCATTTCTGTCATGGCAATATTTTCCGTGTAGGGTCAAAGGGAAGGGCGGTTTAAAATTGCCTCGGCGCGCCGCGTGCCGCGCGTCCCCGTTCCGCACCGATGGTACGGATGACCCTTGATATGATGCACAGATCTGCTTTCAAATCGCGTCTCCCTTGCAGGAAATGTTGCTAAAGGAACCCGCGCCATTCTGTCCTGTTTGCGCCCTCGGGGCCGGTTTGCGACCTCCTTGCGGGGCAAAACACCGACCACAGGCCCACTTTTTTGTCACCAACCAGTCATTTCAGCGCGAAAAACCGCCAGCCACGGGTTGAAATCAGCATGTTTGCGCCGATCTCCCACACCGCCAATGCTTGATTGGAACCAAACCAGATCTCGGCCGTAGTTCTAGGCGTCCTGTCACACAGACAGGTGAACAAATTAACAGAACGGAGCAGTCAAATGACACGTTTCACGAAACTCGCCGCAGCGGCCTTTATTGCGACCACACCATTGGCCGGTGCAGCCTTTGCTGGCAATCTTGACGACGCAATCGTTGAGGCCCCAGTGATCGCACCCGCGCCTGTCTATTCAAGCGATTGGACAGGGTTCTATAGCGGTTTGCAGTTCGGCTATGCCGATATCGACAGCGCAACAGGGGCCTTGGGTGGCAACAACGAACTCTTTGGTCTGCACGCAGGCTATGACTATGATTTTGGCAGTTATGTGATCGGTGCTGAATTCGACTATGATCAGGCCGACATTGATCTGGGCGGCGGTGCAGCCAACATTGACACGATCGCACGTCTGAAATTCAAAGCAGGCTATGATTTTGGCGGCGCCTTGCTGTATGCAACCGCAGGTGCGGCGCGCGCTGATACCTCTGTGGGCAATGAAACGGCACCGTTTATCGGTGTAGGCCTCAACTACAAAGTGACTGATAGCTTTACCGTCGGTGGCGAATTGCTGGAGCACCGCTTTGACGATGTTGCAGGGGTTGCGGGTAATGACCTGGATGCCACGACCTTCACGATCCGTGGTGGTTTCCGCTTCTAGGCTGCGGGTATCTATCCTGTAAAATCAAAGCCCCGGTCAAACGCCGGGGCTTTGACATGTCTGGGGGAAAACCCTCAGGCGACATGACTTTCGGCAAACGCCACCAACCGCCGCAACGCGGCCTCGAACGCGCCATCCTCGATTGTCATTGCGACCCGCACATGGCCCGCCGCTGCATGGCCGAAACTCTCGCCCGGCATCACCGCAATATGTTCAGCCTCCAGCAGGCCATAGGCGAAACCCTCACCAGTCATCCCGGTACTGCGCACATCCAGCATTAGATACATCGCGCCTTGGGCAGGCACCAAGCCCACCGCGTTCTGGCCCTGCAACACATCTTGGGCAATCAACCGCCGCCGTCGAAACGGGTCGGCGATTTCCGCTTCAAAGGCGGGGCCTTGACGTAACGCAAACAAGGCGGCTTCCTGCACAAAACCGGCCACACCATAGGTCGTATGGGTCGCCAGATTAATCAGACCTTCGATGATTTCCTCGGGGCCTACGACCCAACCACAACGTGATCCGGTCATCGCATGCGACTTGGACATCGACCCCACGACCAGCGTCCGCTCGGCCATACCGGGCAGGGCGCGCGGGCTCAGATGCGCGCCCTCCCAGACCTGCGTGTCATAAACCTCGTCCGAGACCAGCCACAGATCATGGGCTTTGCACACATCCGCAATCCCCTCCAATGTGGCGCGGGAATAGACCACGCCTGTGGGGTTGTTCGGCGTGTTGATCAGCAGTGATTTCGCCCCTTCGGCCTGCGCGGCGATGTCCGCCGCACGGGGTTGAAATGCCGCATCCGCATGGGCTGCAACCGCCACCGGCACCGCGTTCACCCCGCGCAACGTGCCGGGGTAGGTGGCGTAATAGGGATCAATGAACAGCGCCCGATCACCCGGATCACAGACCGCAAAATGCGCCGCATATAGCGCCGATTGCCCGCCCGGCGTGATCATCACATTCTCTGGCCCCGTCGGTACACCGCTTTGGCCTTGCACCCGTGCGGCAACCTCTTCGCGCAGCGCCGCCATTCCGGGGATCGCCGCATAGCCGGTGTTGCCCGCCATTGCCGCGCGGTGCATGTCCTGCAAAATCGGCGCTGCCGTTCTGATATCATGCTCGCCTATGGTCAATTCGGTCACGTTCACCCCGTCCGCGATCATCGCGCGGGCCTTGTTGAACACTTCCCACCCGTCTGATCCGCCGCCAAGGATCCCGGCGATCCGGTCTGATATCTGCATGTCGCACCTCATATGTTTGCGCGCCAAGGGGTCAGAGGCGTCCTGATTTGTCAATCGCACTTGACCGCTTGCCCCCGCACAGGCTACGCATGCCCCATGACAAAGATGATGTGTACAACAAGCTGCATTATTACCTGCTGAGTTTCCTCGCGGGCTGTCATCCTATCGTTTCCAATTCAGTGAAATATATGGCAAGCCCGCGCCAGAATTGCGTGAGGACGACACCATGACGATGCCAAAGACGACGATCAAGCTGTACAACACGAAAATCCGCCGCAAGGAGGACTTTGTCCCCATCGACGCGGATAACGTGCGCATGTATGTCTGCGGCCCTACCGTTTACGACCGCGCCCATCTGGGCAACGCGCGTCCCGTGATTGTGTTTGATATTTTGTACCGCCTGCTGCGTCACGTCTACGGGCCGGATCACGTGACCTACGTGCGCAATTTCACAGATGTGGATGACCGCATCAACGAGACCGCCCAAAAGCGCAAAGCTGCGGGGGCGGAAGGCACGTTGGAGACCCTGATCGCAGATCGCGCGGATGAAACGATTGACTGGTATCATCAGGACATGGATGCGCTGGGTGCGCTGCGCCCCGACCATGCGCCGCGCGCCACAGGGTTCATCGGGCAAATGGTTGCAATGATTGAGGATTTGATCGCCAAGGGCCACGCCTATGCCGCCGAGGGTCATGTGCTTTTCGCGGTGGACAGTTACAAAGAATACGGCGCGCTGTCAGGCCGGTCAGTCGACGACATGATCGCGGGCGCACGGGTCGAAGTCGCCCCCTACAAGCGCAACCCGATGGACTTCGTCCTATGGAAACCGTCTACGGACGATCTGCCGGGATGGGCGTCACCTTGGGGCAGGGGCCGTCCGGGCTGGCACATTGAATGCTCGGCCATGGCGCATGAGTTGCTGGGCGAGGCGTTTGACATTCACGGCGGCGGCAATGATCTGACGTTCCCGCACCATGAGAACGAGATCGCACAGTCGGCCTGTGTTGGTCACGGCTTTGCCAACGTCTGGATGCACAACGAGATGTTGCAGGTCGAGGGCAAGAAGATGTCCAAGTCTTTGGGCAATTTCTTTACCGTGCGCGACTTGTTGGAGCAGGGTGTGCCGGGCGAAGTGATCCGGTTTGTGTTTTTGAGCACGCATTACCGCAAGCCGATGGACTGGACCGAGAAGAAGCGGGCGGAAGCGGAGTACATTCTCCACAAGTGGAAGCAAAGTACTAGAGGCATTACAATAGCAGAGAAAGTTCCATCAGAGGTAATTGATGCACTATCGGATGATTTGAATACTCATGGTGCTATGACAGAAATGCATAAGATGGCACGTGAAGGTCGATACCCAGAGCTGGCAAAAGCAGCTATATTTCTGGGCCTCTTAGATGAAGTTGAAATTAACGAAGCAAAGTACAACAAGTACCTTCATGTGGAAATGATAGTTGAGCCTCTCTTGGCCGAACGCTCGAAGGCGAGAGCTGGCAAAGACTTTAAACGCTCTGACGAGTTGCGTGATGGGCTCGCAGCCGCTGGAGTGGCTGTCAAAGATGGACCCGACGGTATGTCTTGGGAACTAAGTCCTGAGTTTGATCTTTCAAAACTGGAAGCCCTCAAATGAACGCCCCAATCCCAACACAGAACAGTGCCCAACCACGGGGGGGGGCGAAGCGCCCACCGTCAAACCAAAGGTTTGCCTTCGGCAAAACGGGGCTGGTTGGGCGCTGTTCGTGCCAAGTGCACGAACGGTCTTTAGTAACGGCTGCCCCACTCCCAGTTAACCCTTTGTTAACGCAAATGTTTCGCGCGCGAAACAAATGCGAGAGGCCTTTCCAATGACCCGTGAACGCCTCTCCATCTACGACACCACGCTGCGCGACGGGCAACAAACCCAAGACGTGCAATTCTCGACGGACGAAAAACATGCAATCGCCCACGCCCTCGACACCCTCGGCGTGGACTATATCGAAGGGGGTTGGCCCGGTGCCAATCCCACCGACAACGCCTTCTTTGACGACGCGCCCAACACCCGCGCCACGATGACTGCCTTTGGCATGACCAAACGCCTCGGCATCTCTGCCGAAAACGACGACGTGCTGGCCGCTGTTCTGAACGCAAACACGAAATCTGTCTGCCTCGTCGGCAAAACCCACGAATTCCACGTCAAAACTGCCCTCGAAATTACGCTGGACGAAAACCTGAGCCTGCTGCGCGACAGCGTTGCGCATCTGGTTGCCCAAAGCCGCGAAGCACTGTTTGATGCGGAACATTTCTTTGACGGCTATAAGGCCAACCCCGATTATGCCCTGAAATGCCTGCACACCGTTCTGGATGCGGGCGCCAGATGGATCGTCCTGTGCGATACCAACGGCGGCACGCTGCCCCATGACATCTACCGCATCACCACTGCGGTTATCGCATCCGGCATACCGGGGAGCCGCTTGGGCATCCACACCCACGACGACACCGAAAACGCAGTTGCGTGTACATTGGCCGCCGTCGACGCAGGCGCGCGCCAGATCCAAGGGACGCTGAATGGTTTGGGCGAACGTTGCGGCAATGCCAACCTCACTGCGATCATCCCAATCCTGCTGCTGAAAGAACCCTACGCCAGCCAGTTCGAGACGGGCGTGACCAAAAAGGCGCTGAAGGGCCTGACCCGCATCAGCCGCTCGTTGGACGAAATCCTCAACCGCGTGCCAAGAAAACAAGCGGCCTTCGTCGGATCGTCTGCTTTCGCGCATAAGGCGGGTTTGCACGCCAGCGCGATACTGAAAGACCCCACCACCTACGAACACATCGACCCCGCAACAGTCGGCAACGCCCGCGTCATCCCGATGTCGAACCAGGCGGGCCAGTCCAACCTGCGCAAACGTCTGACCGAGGCAGGGCTAAGCGTGCCCAAAGGCGACCCCGCGCTGGGCCGTATCTTGGAGGACGTCAAAGCCCGCGAGGCGGAAGGCTATGCCTACGACACCGCACAAGCCAGTTTTGAGCTTTTGGCGCGCGAGGCCTTGGGCCAGATGCCGCAGTTGTTCGAGGTCAAACGCTACCGTGTCACGGTGGAGCGGCGCAAAAACAAATACAACAAGATGGTCAGCCTGTCAGAGGCGGTCGTTGTCGTCAAAGTGGACGGTGAGAAACGCCAGTCCGTGTCCGAGAGCATGGATGAGGCAGGCAGCGACCGTGGTCCGGTGAACGCCTTGGCCAAGGCGCTGGCAAAAGACCTCGGGCAATATTCGGCGATGATCGAGGACATGCGTCTGGTCGATTTCAAAGTGCGCATCACCCAAGGCGGAACCGAGGCCGTGACCCGCGTCATCATCGACAGCGAGGACGGGCAGGGCAACCGTTGGTCCACCGTGGGCGTCAGCGCGAACATAGTCGACGCAAGTTTTGAGGCGCTGCTGGACGCGATCCGGTGGAAGCTGGTGCGGGACTTGAAGGCAAAGGGATGTTGAAAACAGTGCTCGGCTTTATTGTAGCCTCGGCAGTGATCACCCTGTGCATTGCGCTGGGTCTGATTGCTTCGCAGCGGCCCGTGGAAATCACGGGCGGTGAAGGCTTGGATTTTACCAACACGCTTGCAAGCGACAGGGTGCAGCCTGCGCCGCTTGCGCCCGTTGTCATGCGGGACGGTTTTCCTTTGCAGGTGCGTGAGTATCTCAATGCCGACCCCGATGCGCCTATGGTGATCCTTGTCCATGGATCGGGTTGGCATGGTCTGCAATTTGACACGATTGCCCGCAGTTTAAGCGCGGATGCCCATGTGCTGGTCCCTGATCTGCGCGGCCATGGCCCGAAACCGGGACGGCGCGGTGACATCGACTATATCGGGCAGTTTGAGGATGATCTGGCGGATCTGATCGCTGCGAAACAAAGGGCCGGGCAAAATGTTGTGCTGGCGGGGCATTCTTCGGGCGGCGGTCTGGTGACGCGCTTTGCCGGTGGCGCTCATGGTGCGCTGATGGACGGTGCGGTGCTGCTCGCGCCATTCCTGAAACACAACGCGCCGATGACCAAACCCAATTCAGGCGGCTGGGCGCATACGCTTTTGCGCCGGATCATCGGGTTGAGCATGCTGAACACGGCGCGTATCACCGCGCTGAACCATCTGACAATCATCCAGTTCAATATGCCCCGTGCGGTGCTGGATGGTTCTTTGGGTGACACGGCCACCACGTCCTATTCCTACCGGTTGAACACCTCTTTCGCGCCCCGCGCGAAGTACCTTGATGACGTCGCGGCCTTGCCAAAGTTCGCGTTGATTGTCGGCGCTGAGGATGAGGCATTTGACGCGGCCCTATACGCACCGACCCTGACGGTGGTCACGGACAAGGGCACTTACGTCACAGTGCCGGACACAGGCCACCTTGATATCGTTAACGCGCCCCAAACGCTGCAAACCATAAGAGAGTTTCTGGATGACCTCTGATCTACAAACCGCTTTTTTCACGCTGCACCGCGATCTGCCCCGCGAAGGACCGGGAGAGGCGGCCGACATCGCTTGGGCTACGGCACTTGCGGGCATCGGCCCCAAAGCGCAACTGGCCGATGTGGGTTGCGGGCCGGGTGCGGATATCGCGGCCCTGCTTGAGGCCGCACCCCAAGGGCAGGTCACGGCACTCGACAAGACATCGCATTTTATTGATGAGGCGCGGGCACGCTGGCAGGACGATGGGCGGGTGACGCTGCTCAAGGCGGATATGGCAGCGATCCGCAACCGCTATGACATGATCTGGTGCGCGGGTGCGATCTATTTTCTGGGCACCACCGAGGCGCTGACCGCGTGGCGCAAGTCCCTGACCAAGGGCGGTGTTGTCGCGTTCACCGAGATGTGTTGGTTTACTGACTTGCCGTCGGACGTTCCAAAAGAACTGTGGAGTCGCGACTATCCGGGCATGACGAATGACGCAGGCATCCGGGCGCGTGTCGAGGCGGCAGGGTACGAGGTTCTGGGCACACGGCGCATATCCGATCAGGCGTGGGAGAACTATTTTACCCCGATTGATGCACGGATTGCAGCGTTGCGCCCCACAGCCGATGACACGCTGACAGGCGTTCTGGATGAGGCCGTGGAAGAGGCCGCGTGCTGGCGGACTTACCGCGATGAATATGGTTATGTCGTCTATGTGGTACGGCCCAAGTGAGTTTTGACGCGGACCTGACGGCTTGTGCGGCCTTGGTGGAACGTGGTGATCCGTGGCGGTTTCGCGCCGCGATGGCCGCACCTGTTGCAGCGCGGCGCGTATTGTTCCCGCTTTATGCATTCAACGTCGAAGTGTCGCGTGCGCCTTGGGTGACGCAAGAACCGATGATCGCGGAGATGCGCCTGCAATGGTGGCGCGATGTCTGCGAGGAGATTGCCGAAGGAAAAGCGGTACGCCGTCATGAGGTCGCTACATCGCTGACGGGGGTGATCACGGCACAGGATGGTGCGTTGCTGGATACTTTGGTCGCCGCGCGGCGCTGGGATATTTATAAAGAATCCTTTGAGGATCCCGCACATTTTGAACGCTATCTCGACCAGACTGCCGGCACATTGGCGGTTGTTGCAGCGCGTGCGCTGGGCGATGCGGATGAACAGGTGGTGCGGGATGCAGCATACGGCGCGGCGGTGGCGGCATGGCTGCTGGCGATCCCGGCGCTTGAGAACGCAGGCCGTGTGCCGCTGCTGGATGGTACGCCTGCGGCTGTGGCACGTCTGGCGCAAGGTGGGTTGGACCACCTCACAAAAGCACGCAACGCGCGGCACAATGTGTCGTCGCAAGCGGGGGCCGCATTGTTGCATGTGGGCGCGGCGGTGCCTGTATTGAAGGCGGCGATTGCGGACCCGCAGGCAGTCGCGGAAGGCGTCTTGCCTGACCCCGTAGAGACGGATCGTTTCGGCCTGGCCTATCGCGGCCTCACCGGACGCTGGTAGACCTTGCGCTTGTAGGCTCAGGCCACCCGCGTATCCGGCTTGCGCAGCACCAGCCACAACAGCGATCCGCCCGCCAATGTCAGGAACGGCACCATTGCGATGTTCACGGCAGCCCAGCCTTCTACCGCTGACCCACCAGAGCAGTTCATCAAACCACCCGATGCCAGCGAGGCTATCGTTACACCCCCAAAGACCAACAGGTCGTTAAGACCCTGCATGCGTCCACGCTCTTCGGGGGCATGTGCGCCGGCCAGCATGGCGGTCGCGCCGATAAAGCCGAAGTTCCAGCCGATGCCCAGCAGGATCAGCGCGATATAAAAGTTCTCAAGCTGCACGCCCTGCAAGGCCACGATGCCAGCCAGACCCAAAATGGCGATGCCGATGCCCACGATCTTTTCCACGCCAAAGCGCGCAATCAGGTGGCCGGTGAAAAAGGACGGCGCAAACATCGCCAGCACGTGACCTGTCACGATATAGCCAGCCTGCGCCTGATCATATCCGCATCCCACAACGGCCAGCGGCGTGGAGGTCATCACAAGGTTCATCAACGCATAAGATACCATCGCACAGATCACTGCGACCGCGATGCGCGGCGTTGTAATCAGCTCCCAACGGGTGCGGCCCTTGGGGCTGTCTGCGGTGGGAACGGGCGGTTTGGGGATGTCGATGAAAAAGAACAGGACTGAGCCGATAAGGTTCAGGAAGACGACCGCGACATAGGAACCCACGAACGGCACGACGAATGCCATCGAGGTGGCTGTGGCCAGTTGCGGCCCGATCATCGCGGCGGCCAGACCGCCTGCCATGACATAGGAAATCGCCTTGGGCCGGTAGTCATCTGACGCTGTGTCCGCTGCTGCAAATCGGTAAAAACCCTGCGCGGACATATACATACCGGTCAGGAACGATCCGATCAGGAAGATGGGAAAGGACGCAATAAACAGACCGTAGGCCGAAACCGCACCCCCCAAAGCACCGCCCATCGCACCGACAAAGAAACCCGCACGCCGCCCGTAGCGCTGCATGATCGCAGAAATCGGCGTGGCCGAGATCATTGACCCCAAAACGATCATGGAAATCGGCAAGGTGGCAAGGCAGATGTTCGTGGCAAGTGTTTTGCCGGCCAGCCCACCGATGAGGAAAATCAGCGGCATTTGCGCGCCAAGGATGGCCTGTGCCATTACCAGAACCTTGACATTGCGTTTGGCGCGGGTGTCGTCAATCATCGCACGTATCCTCTTGTTGGCCCAAGTCCTACGCCCGGTCGCAAGAGGGGGCAACCCCTTGCGCTTGTTCCCGCTTCGCAGCATCTTGCGGCGTGTGGGAACCGCTCCGAACATACTTTTGTTGGCAGGCTCTGCCGAAGCGCGTCTTATCGCGCAGGCGGTGCAGGCGCGCAGCCTGAACCTGCACGCGCTGGTGTCTGAGCCGCCGCGCGGCCCTGACCCGATGCCGGTGACTTTCGAGTTGATGGATTTTGGAGGTACCGATGATCTGCTGCCACGTCTTGCGGGCGTTGATGCCGTGGTCGACGCCAGCCACGGGTTCGATGCGCAGATGACGCGCATCGGGCATGCCGCGGCGCAACAGGCGGGCCTGCCGTTCGTCACGCTGAGGCGCAAACGCTGGTCGTTGGACGAAAGCCCGCTGTGGTCTGCAGCCCCTGATGTGCGCGCGGCCATGGACTTGATCGCCCCGCATGAACAGGTTTTTTCTGCTGCGGGTTGGGCCAGCCTGCCTGAATGCGCGGGATTTCGCGGCGCGCGTCTGTTTCTGCGTCAAACCACCCAGCATGATCGCAATCCCCCCTATCCGTTTGTGCAACTGGTTTTCGGGCAGGCGCCGTTCACAGCCGCCTCAGAGATGGCTCTGTTCCAAGACATGCGCATTGACGTGCTGCTCTGCCGCAACCTGGGCGGCATACCAAGCAGGCCAAAACTGGACGCGGCTCTTGCGCTGGGTTTGCGGGTAATCCTGATCGACCCGCCCGCAGTGCCCGAAGGGGTCGAAACGCTGTCCGATGTCGCGCAGGTTCTGGCGTGGATCGACGCGCTGTGAGCAATTTGGGCAGGATCATCAAGTTTCCCATAGATTTGCGCGAAGGGGCCGAATGGCTGGCCCGGCAAGAGCCGCGCTTTGCTTTGGTGCTGGACCAGACCGGCCCGCTGCCTTTGCGCCTGAAACCGCCCGGTTTCAAAGGGTTGCTTGATATTATCATCAGCCAACAGGTCAGCGTCGCCTCTGCCAATGCGATCCGCGCGCGCATGGATGCTGCTGGACTGAACAATGTGGCAGCGGTGATTGCAGCGGGCGAAGACGGTCTGCGTGCCGCCGGTTTGAGCCGTCCGAAAATCCGTTACGCGCTGATCCTTGCCCGCGAAGAACTTGATTATCACGCGCTGCGCCGCTTGCCCGATGACGCCGCCATCGCGCGACTGACTGCGATCACCGGGATCGGTCCGTGGACGGCGCAAATCTATGTGATGTTCTGCATGGGGCGGGCGGATGTGTTTCCGGCAGGTGATCTGGCGTTGCAGGTCGCGGCGCAGGACCTGTTGGGGTTGAATGAACGCCCCAAGGCCGACGCATTGGCGCAGATCGCCCAAGACTGGTCGCCGTGGCGGTCGGTTGCGGCGCGCGCGCTCTTTGCCTACTACAGGGTATTGAAAAACAGGGAAGGTTTGGGATGACACGGGTATTGAACGCAGAGCGCCGCGCGCCAAAATCGGGCGAGACACGGTCGATTGTGGTGTTTTTGCATGGCTATGGTGCCAATGGCGCTGACCTTTTGGGGCTCGCTGATCCTTTGGGCGAACATCTGCCCGACACGCTTTTCGTCGCGCCCGATGCTCCCGAAAGCGTCGCGGGCATGCCCAATGGTTATCAGTGGTTCCCGATCCCGTGGATTGACGGATCATCAGAAGAGGAATCAGAGCGCGGCATGATGCAGGCCATCGACGATCTGAACGCGTTTCTGGACGCGCTTATGGTGGACGAAGATGTGCTGCCCGAACAGGTCGTGCTGTTCGGCTTTTCCCAAGGTACGATGATGGCGCTGCATGTCGCCCCGCGCCGGGAGGACGAGATTGCGGGCATTGTTGCCTTTTCGGGCCGTCTGTTGCGCCCCGAAACACTGGCAGACGAGGTTGTGGTGCGCCCACCCGTCTTGCTGGTGCACGGGGACGCTGATGATGTCGTGCCGCCGCAATCACTGCCGCAGGCCGCCGAAGCCTTGCAGGAAGCAGGCTGGACGGACGTGTTTGCCCACATTATGAAAGGCACCGGCCACGGGATTGCGCCTGACGGGCTCAGCGTGGCTCTGGCGTTTATGCGCGACAAACTCAGCCTTTAAATTAGTCACGAAACCATAACAAACACCACCACCTTCTGTCCGCGACATCTTGTGCCCAGCTTTGGCTTGCCAGAGCAAAAGCACGAGATATAGTCGATACAAACGGACAGAGGACGCAATCGGTCATGGACGGCGACTTTAGAACGGAATTCACCAGATACCCAGCGGGGTTGAAACACCGACCCGCGCTGGTGCTGAATGCGGATTATCGACCGCTTAGTTACTATCCCTTGTCGCTGTGGCCTTGGCAGGATGCGATCAAGGCAAAGTGGCTGGACCGCGTGGATATCGTCGCCGAATATGACGACTGCGTGCACAGCCCCTCAACGGTGATCCGCATCCCTTCCGTTGTGGTCCTGAAAGACTATGTAAAACCTCAAAAGCGCGTGGCTTTCACGCGCTTTAATTTATTCCTACGTGATGAATTCCGCTGTCAATACTGCGGCACACGCGGCGATCTGACGTTTGATCATGTCATTCCGCGTGCCTCTGGTGGCGTCACCTCATGGCAAAACGTGGTGGCTGCCTGCAGTCCGTGCAATTTGCGCAAAGGCTCAAAGGCGCTGCATCAAACCGGCTTTACCCTGCGCAAACCTCCGCGCCAACCGGGCGCCGAAGAACTGCGCAACACAGGCCGCAAATTCCCGCCAAACCACTTGCACGACAGCTGGATGGATTTTCTCTATTGGGACGCCGAACTGCAGGCCTAGGGCTGCTCCTTTCTTTTTGGCCTTAAATACCTTTCGGGGGTCTGGGGGCAGACAGCCCCCAGTGCTCTCGTCAAAGAGACCCGGCTTTAAAAATCCAGTTCGACCCAGACCGGTACATGATCCGACGGCTTGTCATGCCCGCGCACATCTTTATCGATCTGACAGTCTCGCAGCATGTCCGCACACGCGGGGCTTAGCAAGAAATGATCAATGCGGATGCCGTTGTTGCGATTCCATGCACCGGCTTGGTAATCCCAAAAACTATAATGCCCCGGCCCTTGGGTGCGCGCGCGAAAGGCCTCTGTCAGTCCAAGGTTCAGCAGGCAACGCCATGCAGCACGCGACTCGGGGCGGAACAAGGCGTCTTCACGCCAGCCGTCGGGTTTGGCGGCGTCCTCGGCCTGCGGGATGATGTTGTAGTCGCCTGCCATCAGGAACGGTGTTTCCTCTGCCAAAAGCGCTTCGGCACGGGCCTGAAGGCGGTCCATCCATGCGAGTTTGTAATCGAACTTTGGGCCGGGTGCCGGATTGCCGTTGGGCAGGTAAAGTCCGCAAATGCGCAGCGCCTCGCGTCCGCCCATCACCGTCGCCTCGATCCAGCGGGCCTGTTCGTCGGTTGCGTCACCTGGCAGGCCTCGGGTGACGTCCTCAAGTGGAAGTTTGGACAGGATGGCCACGCCATTGAATGATTTTTGCCCGTGGGTCTCGACGTTGTAGCCCCGGTCTTCGAACAGCTCGCGGGGAAAATTCTCGTCGACCGATTTAATTTCTTGCAGCAACACAACGTCGGGCTTTGCCGCGTCCAGCCATGCGGGCAGCGCTTCGGCGCGGGCTTTGATGCCGTTGATGTTGAACGTGGCGATCTTCATGGCTGCACTCCTCGGGGTTGGTTTTCTATCGCCTGAATGGGGGCGGCGGGCAAGGGGCAGGGATATCGCGATGGCTGGACGAGACGCTGATTCGATGGAATGCGATACAATCGTAAATTGTATCAGATCTTAGATGCGCTCTCTTTGGGGGAATTGCGCCTGTGGGTAAATATTTCTTTGGCTTGTGGATAACCCAGACAGGCATTTGTTTCCAACCCTGTCAGAGCCCTAGCTCATGTGGATCAAGAACGAGCACAACCCTTAGGTGTATTTTTAGGTTGGATATTCCCTTTTGGCGAGTAATCCTTGTGGTGTTGCAACTTGAAATTGAAACTCTGAAAGGATACAACCATGACTTCACTTTCCCATAAGATCGCACAGAACGTTACTGCTTTCGCAGGCGATAGCACCAGCATCGAAACCGGTGTGGGTCTTGAAATGTTCAGTTCCGGCTCTGCGCCGACAAGCTCTGACATTATGTCCGGCGATGGTCTGGACATGTTCACAACAAGTGCTGTCAGCACGACAACGTCGGTTGATGCCGGTGACAAGGTCGAGCTGTTCACAACCAGCGCCTGATGCGCTGCGGGGGTCCGTTCGCTGCGAACGGATCCCTCAACCTCTTTATATAACAGGAAAATCCATGTCCAATGTTGTTGCTTTTCCGGCGGCGCATGTCGCACCGGCTGTGTCTGCACAAAACGTTACCACCACGCTTTTGTCAGGTTTTGCCGAGCAGCGCAGGCCGTTGGATGATGTGTTCTGGCTAAAGGAGAATGCGGAACTTCTGGGTATTCTTGCGGCGACGGATCAGACGCTTGAGGCGGGCGCATTGGATGTCTTTGACGCCTTTTATGACCAGATCGAAGAACGCCTGCGGTTTTTCCCACAATACTACCGGTTTTTGCTGTCGATCTGTCTGGACCTCGAAGATCTGGGCATGCCGGGCGACAAAGGTACGCGTTTGTGTGCAGCCATCGCCAAGGCGGGCATGCCAGAGGCGGAATTGTCGGATTTGCAACGTGCAGAGGCGCGGCGGTTGCTTGCGCGGCGGGATGCAGCGAAGCCCCCGTCTGCCGGTGTGCTGGGCGCACGTCTCCGGGCATTCATGGCGCGCCCGTTGACTTTTGCGTTGCCAAACAAAAAGGCAGCTTACGAGCTGACCCATATCGTTTTTTACCTGTCGGAATATGGGCGCTTCGATCCGCAGCTGTGCGACAAGGCGCTTGTCAGTCTAGAATTTGCCGGATTGCTGGCCTATCTGGATCAAAATATTGATTTACTGGCGGAAATTTGCGTCTCTCTTCGCTTTGCAGGACGCACGCCGAGCCCGATCTGGGACGCGGCAGTGAAGGCGCATCATGCCGCTATTACATCCTCGCAGGATGGTGCAAGGGCGGACGCTTATCACGCTTATCTCGTGACGGGCTGGGCGCAGTATGTGCGTTCAAGCCCCGCATTTTCGACGCCATTGCCGACCGGGCATGTGGCATTTGCCGCGCCCGCACCTGTGCCCAGCACGTTACGACCGTTGTCGGAATGTTTGCTGGGTCTGGGGTTGGCGCGCAGCGCCGATTGGGGCCAGATGCGCGGCTTTGTCCTGCCGTATCTGGGCCTTGAAGGTCACGAGATTCTGATGCAGGCAGAGCAGTCAACTGATAAATTCGGCGATTTTTTCGAAGGATTTGCCCGCGCAGCGCCGTTCTAGCCCCAATCCTCTACATATTTACATAGAGAAGGACGTGCCACAGCCGCACGCCGATGTGGCATTCGGATTCTCGATCACAAACCGCGCGCCGATAAGTTCTTCGGAAAAATCAATCACCGCGTTTGCCAGAAACGGCAACGAAATCGCGTCGACCACGACCTTTTGACCGCTGCCCTCAAGGATCAGATCATCGTCTTTCGGCTCATCCAGCACGATTTCGTACTGGAAACCGGAACATCCGCCGCCTTCAACCGCGACACGCAGGGCTTTGCCGTCATTGGCGGCACCAATCTCGGACAGGCGTTCAAAGGCGCGGGGGGTGACAGAGGGGGGCAGGTTCATGATGGCTCCAAGGCGTTGGTTTTCATCGACGCGTACCTGTAATATAGAAAGCCCAAGGACAGGCCACAAGGACCTCCGCAAAAAGGGGGCCACAGCAAGAGAAAGGCGCAGCTTATGCGCGCTTCATTTGCCTCTGACCCGACATGCGCCCGGGGACGGCGCGTGGCGGAAGAGGAAAGCACATTCAGGTCGTGTTATCAGCGCGACCGGGACCGGATTATTCATTCCAGCGCCTTTCGGCGGCTCAAGCACAAGACGCAAGTCTTTGTGGAACATGAGGGCGATTATTACCGCACGCGGTTGACCCATTCGATTGAGGTGGCCCAAGTGGCGCGCACGATTGGGGGCGCTTTAGGCTTGAACGGGGAACTGACAGAGGCGGTCGCACTGGCCCATGATCTGGGCCACACGCCGTTCGGTCATACCGGCGAGGATGCGCTGGCGGAGCTGATGGCGCCCTACGGTGGCTTTGATCACAACGCGCAGGCGATCAAGATCGTGACCTCGCTTGAGCGGCATTACGCGGAATTTGATGGTTTGAACCTGACGTGGGACACGCTTGAAGGGCTCGCCAAGCATAACGGTCCTGTCGTGGGCAATTTGCCGCATGCGCTTGCGGGCTATAACGCGCTGCATGATCTGGAGCTAAACACTCAAGCGAGTGCCGAGGCGCAGGTGGCCGCACTGTCGGATGATATCGCTTATAACAACCACGATTTGCATGATGGGTTGCGGGCAGGGTTGTTCTCGGAAGAAGACATCTATGACCTGCCGTTGGTTGGTGATGCCTACCGCGCTGTTGACGCGAAATACCCCGATACTGACAGTTACCGGCGCAGGCACGAGGCGTTGCGGCGGGTGTTCGGGGTCATGGTGGCGGACGTGATCGAGACGTCAAAGGCGGCTTTGGCGGCGTCAGGCGCCACGTCTGCGGCGGATATCCGGCATTTGGGTCGGCCTGTGATCCGGTTTTCAGACCAGATGTGGGCGGATATATCCGCCATACGCAGTTTCCTGTTCAAAAACATGTACCGCGCGCCAAGTGTGATGACGAAACGCGCGGAAGTGACTAGAATTGTTGAGGATTTGTTTCCCCTGTTCTTGGAAAATCCCGATTTGTTGCCGGAGCATTGGGCGGCACAGGTCGCCGCAGCAGGGGACGACCGCACTGCGCTTGCGCGGATGGTTTGTGACTACATTGCGGGCATGACGGACCGCTATGCCTACCGGGTGCATGCGCGCTTGATTGGCACCGCTGATTGAGGCCATTCGGTTGGCACCCTTTGATTGACTGGACCCGCCCGCGTGATAAATGAGCGGGAACTGAGGAATATAGACATGAATATCTTTGCTGAAATGCGCGGGCTTATCCTTGCGACGCTGGACACGATGGTTGCCGCAGGTGATTTGCCTGAGGGCTTGAACTTTGACGCGATCACCGCTGAGCCGCCGCGTGACCCATCGCATGGGGATATGGCGACCAACGCCGCGATGGTGCTGGCGAAACCGGCCAAGATGAAGCCGCGCGATATTGCGGACGCGTTGGCGGGCAAACTGTCTGATGATGCGCGCGTTGTATCGGTCGATGTGGCGGGTCCGGGGTTTTTGAACCTGCGGTTGGCCCCGTCGGTCTGGCAGGGGGTTGCGGGTGCAATCCTGACGCAAGGGACTGATTTCGGACGTGGATCTTTGGGCCACGGCGCCAAAGTGAATGTGGAATACGTCAGTGCGAACCCCACCGGACCGCTGCATGTGGGCCACACGCGGGGCGCGGTTTTCGGGGATGCGTTGGCGAGCCTTCTGGATTTTGCGGGCTTTGACGTGACGCGGGAATATTACATCAACGATGGCGGCGGGCAGGTCGATACCCTCGCGCGGTCGGTCTATCTGCGGTACCTGGAGGCACACGGCCAAGAGGTTGCCTTTCCCGAGGGGACCTATCCGGGTGATTATCTGATTGCGACCGGTGAGGCGTTAAAAGCCAAGGTGGGCGACGCCTATGTCGGCAAAGATGAGGCGGAATGGCTGGAGGACGTGCGCGGGTTTTCCACGGATGCGATGATGGAACTTATTCGCAGCGATCTCAAGGCGTTGGGTGTCGAGATGGATGTGTTTTACTCCGAAAAGTCGCTGTATGGCACGGGCCGGATCGAAGCTGCGATTGAGGATTTGAATGCCAAGGGGCTGATTTATGAAGGGTCATTGCCGCCACCGAAAGGCAAAGCGACCGATGATTGGGAGCCGCGCATACAGACGCTGTTCAAATCCACTGCGCACGGCGATGACGAGGACCGGCCAGTCAAAAAGGCTGATGGCAGTTGGGCCTATTTCGCGCCCGATATTGCGTATCATTACGACAAGGTGCAGCGCGGGTTCGACATGCTGATTGACGTCTTTGGCGCGGATCATGGCGGTTACGTCAAACGGATGAAGGCGGCGGTATCTGCGCTGTCCGAGGATAAAGTGCCGCTTGATATCAAGCTGACGCAATTGGTAAAGCTGTTCAAGAACGGCGAAGAATTCAAGATGTCCAAGCGGGCAGGCACGTTCATTACCCTGCGCGATCTGATTGATCAGGTTGGGCCGGATGTGACACGCTTTGTGATGCTGACGCGCAAGAATGACGCGATGTTGGACTTTGATTTTGACAAGGTGCTTGAGCAATCCCGCGAAAACCCCGTTTTCTACGTGCAATATGCAAATGCGCGGGTGGCGAGTGTGATGCGCAAGGCTGCTGAGGCGGGCATCGACGTGTCGGAGGCCGCTTTGCAGGCTGCGGATTTGAGCAAGCTGGACCATGAGGCGGAATTGTCGGTGCTGCGTAAAGTGGCTGAATGGCCGCGTCTGGTTGAGACAGCCGCGCGCACGAATGAGCCGCACAGGGTTGCGTTTTACCTTTATGAACTGGCGGGGGATTTCCACGGGCTTTGGAACCGGGGCAATGATGTGCCCACCTTGCGGTTCATCCAAGAGGGCGATGCTGCAACATCACAGGCAAAAATCGCCCTAGCGCGGGCCGTGGCAATTGTAATTGCGGCGGGCTTGGGTATTCTTGGGGTGAATCCGGCTGAAGAGATGCGCTAAAGCGCACGCACGGCCACGAAAGGCACACTTCAAAACCAGACCCGCGCGGCATCGTATCGTGGGGGCAGCGAGGCAGAGATGGCAGATTTCACAGCTTCCCCTCACGGGGCGGGATATGATGGTGATTCCGGGCAGGTATATGTCACGGAACGTGCCCCTAACGCATTGACAACATTGACGAATGCGGCAGGTGCTGTGGTGTCTTTGGCGCTGGTAATTGGTATTGGTGTCTGGGGGTACAAGTTGCTGGTGCGTGATGTGACCGGCATCCCTGTGGTGTTGGCTGCCAGCGGCGAAATGCGGGTGCGCCCCGAGAACCCCGGCGGTGAATTGGCCAAGCACCAAGGCCTGTCTGTCAATGTGGTTGCTGCCGAAGGGGCGGCGGGGAAACCCGCTGATGAACTGCGGTTGGCCCCTCAACCGGTTGATCTGATGCCGGAAGACCACGTTTTGCAGGCCACAGTAGAGGCACCACCCCCCCTTGATCTGACGCGGGACGGGCAGGTGCCGGATGTGGCCGCTGCGTTGAATTCCGGCAATGTGGACGACCTGGTCGCGCAATTGACCCAAGGTGTGACCCCGCTGAGTGATCTGAGCGCGGATGCGAATGCGGTGGTGGCGAGCCTTTCGCAATCCGTGGTGGATGAAGTGCAGGCCGCGGAAGAACGTGTTGTGGCAGCACTGGATGCGCCGGGCGTGCGCCAGTCGTTGCGGCCCAAGCGCCGTCCTGCGGTGCGCGCGGTTGTGACCCCTGCGGCTGTTAGTAATACAACGTCCGAAGTGGATGCCGCAAGCCTGCCTGTTGGCACACGTCTGGCACAATTGGGCGCGTTTGACAGTGCCGAAGTAGCACGCGAACAATGGGATCAGCTAAGCGGTCGGTTTAGCGAATACATGGGCGACAAACAGCGGATCGTGCAAAAGGCGACCAGCGGGGGCCGTGTGTTTTACCGCCTTCGGGTGATGGGCTTTGCCGATATAGGCGAGGCGCGGCGGTTCTGTTCTGCCCTTGTGGCGCAGAACGCTGATTGTATTCCGGTGGTGACGCGTTGAAGCGGTTTGGCGCGAGCATTCTGGATGCGGACGGCCTGCGGCTAAGTGTCGACGAGAAATCGCTTTTCCGGGAAGTCGATCCGTTCGGTTTCATCCTGTTTGCGCGCAACATCGACACGCCCGATCAGGTCCGCGCCCTGTGCGATGATATGCGCGATGCGGTGGGCCGCGATGCGGTGATTACGGTGGATCAAGAGGGCGGGCGCGTGCAGCGTCTGCGCGCCCCGACATGGCGCGAATGGCAGCCGCCGTTGGATTTTGTGACCCGCGCCGGTCCTAATGCGGCGCGTGCGATGTATCTGATGTACCGCATCATTGCGGATGAATTGCGCGCGATTGGCATCGACAGTAATTGCGCGCCAATGGTGGATGTGGCGGGGGCGGGGACGCATGCGTTTTTGCGCAACCGTTGCTATGGGACCGACGCGGCGCAAGTCGCAGTGTTGGGTCGTGCGGCGGGGCAAGGCATGTTGGATGGTGGCGTTTTGCCCGTTGTGAAACACATACCCGGCCACGGGCGGGCAACGATGGACAGCCACTTTGATCTGCCCCGCGTTGCAGCATCGCATGCGGAGCTGACGGCGGTGGATTTCGCCCCGTTCAAGGCGCTGAACGACCTGCCGATGGGGATGACCGCGCATCTGGTCTATGATGCGCTGGACGATGCACCTGCGACTTGTTCGCCCGAAGTCATGCAGATCATCCGGGACGAGATTGGTTTTGATAACCTGATCATGACCGATGATGTGTCGATGAAGGCGCTGAGTGGCACGCACGTTGAAAGTGCGCGCGCCTCGCTGGCGGCAGGCTGCGACGTGGTTCTCTATTGCAATCAACCGCTTGCCGACCGGCGGGCCGTCGCGGAGGCCGCAGGCGTGATGTCTGAGGCAGCCGAAGTGCGGGCGCTGCGGGCGCTTGCGATGCGCAAAACCCCTGATGACGTTGACATTCCCCTTCTGGAACGCGAACTTGAAGCGCTTCTGGGCGGGGCTTTGCATGGCTGACACCACATTTGAGGAAAATCCGGTATCGGTCACCGAAAGGTTGGCCGCCGAAGCGTTGATCATTGATGTTGACGGGTTCGAGGGGCCGCTGGACCTGCTGTTGACGTTGAGCCGGACGCAAAAGGTTGATCTGCGCAAAATATCGGTGCTGCAACTGGCACGGCAATATCTGGCGTTTGTGGAAAAGGCCAAGGCGCTGCGGTTGGAACTGGCGGCGGATTATCTGGTGATGGCGGCGTGGCTGGCGTTCCTGAAATCGCGGCTGCTGTTGCCGCCTGACCCGACTGAGGATGGCCCATCAGGTGAGGAACTGGCGGCACATCTGGCGTTTCAGCTGGAGCGGTTGCAGGCGATGCGCGACATGGCGGCGCGGCTGATGGCGCGCGACCAGTTGGGGCGGGATTTTTTTGCGCGTGGTCAGACCCATGAGGTCGAACGAACCCGCAAAGTGACCTATACCGCGACCCTGCTGGACCTGATGCAAGTCTATGCACGCATCCGGACGCGGGACGAATTTCGCCCCTTTGTGATGGACCGTGACGCGGTTTTCACGATGGAACAGGCGCTGGAACGGATGCGCGGGCTGATCGGCTATGCGGGCGAATGGGGTGATCTGATGAGCTTTCTACCTGAAGGCTGGGAAAGTGATCCGGTGCGGCGACGCTCTGCCACCGCATCGACGTTTGCAGCCTCGCTTGAGCTGGTAAAGGAAGGGCATCTGGAAATTCGGCAAACGGATGCTTTTGGCGCTATTCAACTGCGGAAAAGGGATCAACGCGATGGCGCATGAGGATGATCAGCACGGGCAAAGCCTGTTTGAAGCGCCACCTATGGCCGAACAGGAGCGCATGATTGAGGCGGTGCTGTTTGCGTCTGCGGAGCCTGTGTCGCTAAGGGAACTTGAGGCGCGGATGCCGCATGGCTGTGACGCGGGCGAAGCGATGGTGTATCTGCGCAAACGTTATGACGGGCGCGGTGTACAAGTGGTCAAGGTGGGTGATGCCTATGCCATGCGCACTGCGGCGGACCTTGGATTTCTCATGCAAAAAGAAACGGTTGAGGTGCGCAAGCTAAGCCGCGCCGCGATCGAGACACTTGCGATCATCGCCTATCATCAGCCTGTCACACGGGCCGAAATTGAAGAAATCAGGGGCGTATCGGTGTCGCGCGGCACGGTTGATCAATTGCTGGAACTGGAATGGATCCGCTTTGGCAGGCGCAAGATGACGCCGGGGCGGCCTGTGACCTTTGTGGTCACGGAAAGCTTTCTGGATCATTTCGGTCTGGAGAATGCGCGCGATCTGCCGGGCCTCAAAGAGTTGCGTGCGGCTGGCTTGCTGGAAAATCGTCCACCGCCGGGCAGTGTGCCGTTGTTGGGAGATGGTGAGGTCGAGGAAGAGACGACCGAAGGGCAAAGCGAGCTTTTCGAGGATTAGGGGCTGTTTAATGAAAGTTGTATCATCCAACGCTGCCTGAAATTTGCCATATTCAGGCTTTATGCTTCGCATAGAGCAGAACAAAACGAGGTCAGTAAAATGAACCAGATTATCAACATGGTTATCCATCACGTGATGCGTCAGATCGTCCACCGTGGCGTCAACGCGGGATTTGAACAGGCGGGTAAGGTCGGCAAGCGCCTAAAACCCACGCGCGGCGCGGTTGATGAACAGGTGAACGATCAAGATTCGCAGCGTTAGGCGCGGCTTTTCTTAAACATTTAAAGCTGGAGCGCACCGGGTCTGTTTGGTCCGGTGTTTTTGGTGTTCACGGTGCTGCAAAATGTTTGGACAGTTTCAAACCCTGACCCTGATAGTTTGATGCGATGCCTGCGCCATATAGCTGCGTGGGCGGGGCTGTCATCCGCTCATATACCAACCGCCCGACAACTTGGCCATGTTCCAGCACAAAAGGGGCCTCGTGGCAGCGCACCTCAAGCACGCCGCGAGAACCTGCGCCGCCTGCCGGTGCATAGCCAAACCCCGGATCGAAAAAGCCTGCGTAGTGTACGCGGAATTCACCGACCATGGCCAGATAGGGGGCCATTTCGGCGGCGTATTCAGGCGGGATCGTCACAGCTTCGCGGCTGACCAGAATATAGAATGCGCCGGGATCAAGGATGATCTGCCCATTGCTGCTGTGCACTTCTTCCCAGTATTGCGAGGGATCGTAGTGGTTCAGCTTGTCCAGATCAATCACGCCTGTGTGCGGCTTGGCGCGGTATCCGACCAGCGTGGTATCGGGCAATTTCAGATCGACGGAAAAGCCAAGCCCGTCGTCGATCACGGCAGGCCCGTTGACCAGCGGTGTTTTGGCATGCAGGGCGCGCAATGCGTCATCATCCAGAACGGCATCGCCCCGGCCAAAGCGGATCTGGTTCAGGCGCATGCCCGGACGCACCAGTACGGAAAACGAACGCGGGCAAATCTCGGCGTATAGCGGGCCGGTGTAGCCTGCGGTTATGCGGTCAAATTCGGTGCCACCGTCGGTGATGGTGCGGGTCAGCAGATCAAGCCTGCCGGTCGAGCTTTTGGCGTTTGCGACGGCTGAAATGTCAGAGGGCAGCGCCAGATGCTCCATCAGCGGCACGACGTAGACGCAGCCTTTTTCGAGAACGGCACCTGATGTCAGATCAACCCGGTGCATTTCAAATTCTGCCAAACGGTCAGCAACACGTGCGCCATGTCCCGCCAGAAAGGACGCCCGAACGCGGTAGGCAACGGTGCCAAGGCGCAGATCGAGGCTGGCGGGTTGGATTTGTGCAGGGGTGACAGCAGGGTCGGCATGAATCACGCCATCCGCGATCATCGTGCTGATGTCCTGATTTGGGATCACGCCGTGCATATTATTGTCCCTTCCCAAGGGTCTGTCATGCAAACGCCCGCTGCCCAAGATGGGTGCGGGCGTTTCGCAAATATCGGTTGGTCGGGCTAGCAGGACTCGAACCTGCGACCTTCCGTCCCCCAGACGGACGCGCTACCAGACTGCGCCATAGCCCGACGCTGCGGACGACATACCTGATCTTGGGGCCGGTGCAAGAGGGAATTGGCATGCGCTTTGCGCTATCAGTTTCCGGCAGATGGGGCGCTGCCGCCACTGCGCCGGGCCGACATCGCATCACGGTGCGCGGCAAGCCGGGTGAGCAGGGGGGCGATATCTGCCGCTGCCTTGGAATCAAGCGCGCGGGTGAGGTAGGCGGATGTCAGCACAGCAGGCGCGGCGTCAATCTCGGCCTCAGGTGTCAGCGCGGGCATCGGGATTATGCGTGGTTTTGGCGCGGCCACTGGCTTGGGCGCAATTTCCTCAACCGGTGACGCTGCGGGTTCTGGTGTTTCTTCGGCATCCGGTGTTTCAGGCGCCAATGCGGTTTCGGCCTCTGCATCGGTTTCCGCTTCAACATCGAGGGGCCGTTTCAGGAACGATGGCAGCGAGGTCTCCGGGTCAGGCTCTGTTTCCGGTTCTTCGGTGACCTCAGAGGCCGGGTTTGGCGCAGCCTCTGCTGGTTGCTCAACCTTGGCTGGGGCGTCGGTTTCCGCTAGTTGCTCAGCCTCTCGAGAGGGGAGGGCGTCTGCTGTCGGCTCCGCTTCTGGCGGCTCAATCTCGGCTGGAATCTCTGCTTGAGCAAGCTGTTCAGCCGCTGGTGTGGTGTCGGCTTCTGCTGTTGGCTCAGCGGCTGGTAGGGCCTCTGCCTTTTGCGGTTCAGGGGCCGCTTCTGGTTTTATTTCAATGGGCGGCGGCGTTTCCTTCGCCTTTGGCTCATTTGTTGCTGTGTCAAAGCTCAGCACAACGCCGCGGGGTTCAGGTTCTGCTTCGGGCACCTCGATTGGCGTCATATCCTGCATCTTCGAGGTGCCGGACATTTCTGACGACATACCACCCATTTCGGACAGGGTCAGCTCATCCAGCGGGTCAGACATGTCTGAGACATGGCTCATGCCTTCCTCGCGGAGAATTTTCTGGACACCTTTGATTGTCAGCCCGTCTTCATACAATAGTTTCTTTATACCGCCCAACAGCAGCATATCAGCGGGGCGGTAATAGCGGCGTCCGCCTGCGCGTTTGACCGGCTTTACCTGGGTGAATTTGCTTTCCCAGAATCGCAGTACATGGGCCTGGATGCCCAGCCATTCGGCAACTTCTGAGATGGTACGAAACGCGTCGCGCGACTTTGCCATCAGGGCTTGTTGCCGTCGGCCACCCGGTCTTTCATCAGGTGGGAAGGGCGAAACGTCAGCACGCGGCGGGGGTTGATTGGGACCTCTTCGCCGGTCTTGGGGTTGCGGCCCACACGCGCGGTTTTATCGCGTACCGAAAATGTTCCGAAAGAAGAGATTTTCACCTGCTCGCCTGCGACCAGCGCGTCGGACATGTGATCAAGTACAGACTCGACCAATTGCGCGCTCTCATTTCGGGATAGACCCACTTCACGAAATACCGCTTCGCTCAGATCCATCCGCGTCAGTGTCTTATTAGCCATGCCATCCCCCGCAATATTTGGAACAACATAGGCCGCGGGGAATTTCGGAGTCAATAACAAGAGCTTGCGCGAGAGTGTTTAGGCAGAGAATTAAGCACGTAAGCTCAGATGTTTACCACCGCAGAACAACCGCGCCCCACGCCAGACCACCGCCGATCGCTTCGGTCACCAGCAGATCGCCGGGTTTGATCTGACCACGCGATTGGCCCACCGACAGCGCCAGCGGGATTGACGCGGCAGAGGTGTTGCCGTGATCTTGTACGGTCACAACGACGTTCTCCATCGACATGTTCAGTTTCTTGGCAGTGCCTTGGATGATACGGATGTTGGCCTGATGGGGCACGATCCAATCGACGTCTTCGGCGGTGACATGTGCGCGCTCCATCGCAGTCGTGGCGGTCGCGGCCAGCTTGCTGACAGCGTGGCGAAAGACCTGATTGCCTTCCATACGTAGGTAGCCGGTCGTGCCTGTCGTGATGCCGCCATCAACGTACAAAAGATCACGGTGACGGCCATCTGAGTTCAGGTCTGTTGATAGAATACCGCGATCGGCAGGGGTGCCTTTGCCTTCTTGCGCTTCAAGCAGCACTGCACCTGCGCCATCACCGAACAGGACGCAGGTTGAACGGTCGGTCCAGTCCATGATCCGGCTGAATGTTTCAGCGCCGATCACCAGTACGCGCTTGGCTTGACCCGACAGGATCAGTGCATTCGCATTGCTTAATGCAAAGACGAAACCGGCACAAACCGCTTGAATATCAAACGCAAAGCCGCGCGTCATGCCCAGTTGGGCCTGCACCATCGTGGCTGCCGAAGGGAACGTCAGGTCCGCCGTAGAGGTCGCCAGAATGATCGCATCAACATCATCCGCCTGCAGTCCGGCTTGGGCCAAAGCGGCTTGTGCAGCGGCGGTTGCCATCGAAGACGTCGTCTCGCCTTCGCCCGCAAAATGGCGGCGCTCAATGCCAGAGCGGCTCCTGATCCATTCGTCGTTGGTGTCGAGCGTCGCCTCAAATTCGGCGTTCTCGACCACACGTTTAGGGAGGTAGTGGCCGCAGCCGATAACAACGGAGCGCAGGGTCATGTGGCGTCTTCCTCTTTGGTGAGGGTGGCAGCCACGCGGGCGGCAAGTTTGTCATTGAACTGATTGTCTGCCAATTGAACCGCCAGTTTGATCGCCGCAGAAATACCTGTGGCGTCAGCAGAGCCGTGCGATTTTACAACCGTGCCATTCAGTCCCAGAAACACACCACCGTTGACGCGGCGGGGGTCAATCTTGGTGCGCAGACGCATCAAAGAGGTATAGGCCAAGAGCGATGCCAGTCGTGACAGCAGCGAATATTTGAACGCTTCGCGCAGGCGCACGCCGATCAGGCTGGCTGTGCCTTCGCCGGTCTTGATCGCGATATTGCCGGTAAATCCGTCAGTGACGATTACATCCGCGCTGTCACCCGAAATATCGCCGCCTTCCACGAAACCGACGAATACATAGCCTGCGGTATCTTCATGGGCGCGAATCAGTTCGTAGGCTTCTTTCAGCTCGGAACGGCCTTTGTGTTCTTCGGTACCGACGTTCAACAGGCCGACGCGGGGGTGCGGAATGTCCATGCCATTGCGCGCATAAGAGACCCCCATCAGAGCAAAGCGCAACAGATCATCGGCATCGGCGCGAATGTCCGCGCCCACGTCAAGCATCACGTTGAACCCTTGGGGATTGGCGGAGGGATATAGCACGGCAATAGCAGGCCGGTTCACGCCGGGCAATTTGCGCAGGCGGATCATCGACATCGCCATCAGCGCACCGGTGTTGCCGCACGACACGGCCACCGCAGCCTCGCCGGTGCGCACAGATTCGATGGCCGACCACATCGACGTGCCCTGGCCCGTGCGCACGACATGGCTGGGCTTGTCTTCCATGGAAACAACATCAGCCGCGTGGCGTATTTCACACCGTCCGCGCAGGGGCGCGTGTTTGGCAACCAAAGTGTCCAACTGCGCCTTATCCCCATGAAGAACAAAGGAAATATGCGGGTTGATCCTGGCAGACAAAAAACACCCGGCAACAATTGCTGCCGGGCCTTCATCACCCCCCATGGCATCCACGGATAACAGGGTGTGCCCCTTTGCGCCCGGGGCTGGCTTCGCGCTGGAATGATCGGTCTGTGCCGTCATATGTGCGAATGCCTTTTATGATCAGAGGTTAAGGTTGCGCCTACCTTAGGCGGCGTCCTCTTCCAGGTCGATCTCTTCTGTCATCGGAACAACTTCGTTGTCGTCATAATGACCGCAAGACGCACAGATGTGGTGTGGGCGCTTCAGCTCACCACAGTTTGCGCATTCGCCCGGGTTTGCGGCGGTAAGCGAATCGTGGGCGCGGCGGTTGTTGCGGCGCGATTTGGATACTTTATTCTGCTGGACAGCCATGACTGGTGCCTTTGTGCTAGGGGAACAAGCTCAAGCTCGGCAGCTGCTCCGGTGTTTAATTCAATCCCCGTAACGGGCGTGACGCCGCTTTAGGCGAGCGCCTTGGCGATGTCCAACCTTAAATCGGGTGAGGGCGGCAAAATACCCGTAAATCCGAGGGGCGCAAGGGTGATTTACGCTGATTTTTTTGCGCGCTGCGAAAAGTCTGCGCGCTGTGAAAAGGTGGTGAGGAAAGTGAAATCAGTTGTCGTCGCTTTCCAGTTTTTGTTTGAAATCGGCTAGACCGGCAAAGGGACGCGCGTCCTCGTCGGTCATCGGGGCCTCTCCGGGCTTTGTATATACCATCTGGCCAAGTTGCGCGTCGTTTTTGCGTGGATAATCCGGCACCGCAAGGGCAAGCGCCTCAATCATCACCACCGCCGGGTCGATCCAATGTCCCAAGGGTTCAACACTGTCGTCTTCGGGCACTTCGGCCTCTGGTTCATCAATATCGACGTAATCGGCGACATATTGACGGCGCAGGGTCTGATCAATGCGGGTCGTCACAGGCTCTAGTGTGACCACACAAGGCTGCACTACAGTCGCGCCCAAGGTCGCCTCAAGCACCCAGTCGCTGTCCCCCAAAGGCACGATGCGCCCCACAAAGCCGAGTTTGCGCAGCGTCGAGAGTTCCAGTTCTTGGGCAATCAACGCCAAGGCAGGCGCATCGGGGCGCAGGGAAAAGGTGTTATCGGCGCTTTGTGACAGGTCGGCCACGCGCAGGGCCGTCTTACTTGGGGGGGGGCGTGACATATGTTGTTTGCTTTCGTTTCTTGAACCCTAGGGGTGGCATGGTGTATGCGGGATAAAAGCCAGACGTTCCAAGGGCAAGAGGGCAGACAGAATGCGCACCACCACGGGATCCCGAAAACGCGTCTTTCAGGCAGCAGCACTTGGCCTGTTCTTCAGCCTCGCGGCGTGCAGCCCCCAGTTTCGCAACCACGGCTATGTGCCGTTGCAAGAAGACCTAGATCAGATTGTTGTCGGGGCCGATACCCGTGAAAGTGTCGCTGAAAAGATTGGTGTCCCTGCATCCTCGGGTGTTTTGAACGACAGCGGGTATTATTACGTCCGGATGCGGACCCGCGCGTTGGGTCCGCTGGCACCTCAATCCATCGAACGCGAAGTGGTTGCCATCAGTTTTTCCGGCAATGGTACCGTCGAAAACGTAGAGCGCTTTGGCATGGAGCGGGGGCAGGTTGTGCCGATCTCGCGCCGGGTTACATCCTCGTCGGTTAACAACCAGTCCTTTATCCGCCAGCTTTTGGGCAACTTGGGTCGCTTCACTCCGTCAGGCCTTGGGGGCTGATCGGGGCTGTTCCGGTTCTAATGCGGTTAAGATTTCTCTCACCGGGGGGCGGCATGCGTCAAAAGGTGAAGTCAGCGTGATCCATCTGGAAAAAGGGAAATACGTCGTGCGGCAGGCCCAAGGGCCTGTTGATATCGTGTCGATGCAATCCCTGCGCGCAAGCTGTTTTGGCGTGCGCGATGATTGGGATGATTTTGATGCGCGCAGCACTCATATCCTGATTGAAGACAGGGCAACCGGTGTTTTGGTTTGCTGTTACCGTCTGCTGGCGTTGTCGGGCTGCGATCTGCCACAATCCTATGCCGCGCAGTTTTACGATTTGAATGCGTTGCAGAATTACCCCGGTCTGATGGCCGAATTGGGGCGGTTTTGCGTCTCAGCGGCGCATAGTGATCCCGATATCTTGCGGGTGGCATGGGCGGCGATGACCGAATTTGTGGACACGCGCGGTGTGCAACTGCTGTTCGGCTGTTCCTCGTTTGCGGGAATTCAGGCGGAAGATTATCTTGATGCTTTTGCGATGTTGCGCGCGCGTCATCTGGCCCCGGTATGCTGGGCGCCGCAGATCAGGGCGCCAGAGGTTTTTGCCTATGCCGCCCAACTGGAGCACAAGCCGGATGCCAAAAAAGCGATGCTTGCCATGCCGCCCTTGTTGCGAACCTATCTGTTGATGGGGGGGTGGGTCAGTGACCATGCGGTCGTGGACCATCATATGAACACGCTGCATGTCTTTACGGGGCTTGAGATCAGCGCAATACCGGCCAGCCGCAAGCGCTTGTTGCGGGCGTTGGTTTGAGTTTATTTGGAAAGATGAAGCTAGGGATCATTGACCATACGCGTCCGCGCGGATAGCAGCCAGCCATGGCTAGAGCACCTCTTTTACAATTGAATGAAATATCGCTGACCTTTGGCGGGGATCCCGTATTTGAAGGGCTGTCCTTGGTTGTGCAGCCTGGCGACCGGGTCGCGTTGGTCGGCCGCAACGGGTCGGGTAAATCCACCTTGATGAAGGTCATGGCCGGTCTGGTTGAGGCCGACAGCGGTGACGTGATCGCAGGCCCCGGCGTATCGGTAGGCTATATGGAGCAGGACCCCGATCTGACGGGGTTTGAAACACTGGGTGATTTTGCGACCTATGCGCTGGAACCCAGCGAGATGTACAAGGTCGAACGGGCAGGCGAGGGCTTGAAGTTTGATCCTGCGCGCCCTGTGGCCACCGCCAGTGGCGGGGAACGGCGGCGCGCAGCACTGGCGCGCTTGATGGCCGAGGAACCAGCGCTGATGTTGCTGGACGAGCCAACGAACCATCTGGATATCGAGGCGATTGCCTGGCTTGAGGCCGAACTGCGCCAGACGCGGACCGCATTCGTGATTATCAGCCACGACCGCGCGTTTCTGCGTGCCCTGACGCGGGCCACCCTGTGGATTGACCGCGGTGCGGTGCGGCGGCAGGAAAAGGGTTTTGGTGATTTCGAGGCATGGCGCGACACGATTTGGGAAGAAGAAGACACCCAGCGCCACAAGCTGAACCGCAAGATCAAGTCAGAGGCGCGTTGGGCGGTTGAAGGCATTTCGGCGCGGCGCAAGCGCAATCAGGGCCGTGTGCGTGCCTTGCAGGATTTGCGTGAAGAACGCTCTGCGCAAATCACCCGGCAAGGGACGGCGGCGATGGCGCTGGAGGCGGGGCCAAAGTCCGGGCGCAAGGTGGTTGAGGCCATCGACGTAACCAAACGTTTTGGCGACAAGACAATTGTACAAGGCTTTTCGCTGAAAGTGCAGCGCGGCGACCGCATTGCGTTGGTCGGTCCCAACGGTGTGGGCAAGACCACGCTGTTGAACATGCTGATCGGCCGCGAAGAGCCTGATGAGGGCAGCATTTCGCTGGGCACCAACCTTGAGCTGGCTTTGTTTGATCAGGCCCGTGCGCAATTGGACGGCGATATGACCTTGTGGGAATCGCTGACAGGGGACCCCGATATGCGGGTGTCCGGCAAGGCCGATCAGGTTCTGGTGCGCGGCCAGCCGAAACATGTTGTAGGATATTTGAAAGAGTTTCTTTTTGATGAAGCGCAGGCGCGCGCACCGGTTCGGTCCCTTTCTGGCGGCGAAAAGGCGCGGCTGTTGCTGGCCAAGATTATGGCGCGCGAAAGCAACCTGCTGGTGCTTGACGAACCAACCAACGATCTGGATGTCGAAACTCTTGATCTGATGCAGGAACTTTTGGGCCAGTATGACGGCACTGTCATTCTGGTCAGCCACGACCGTGATTTTCTGGACCGGGTGGCTGCGACCACCATTGCGATGGAAGGTGACGGGCGGGCGACCGTCTATGCAGGCGGTTGGACCGATTATCTGTCCCAGCGCGGGCAGGACGATTTTTCCGGCTCCGTGGCGGACACCAAAAAGGCCGCTGTTGCCAAGGCCGAGCCGAAGAAGGCCGAGAAGAAGGGTCTGAGCTTTACCCAAAAGCACCGGCTTGAGGCGCTGCCCGCAGAGATCGCGCGGCTGGAAGCGGAGATCGGGAAACTGGAGGGGTTGCTGGCCGATCCTGATCTGTTCACCGCGTCGCCGGTCAAGTTTAACAAAGCGACCCAAGCCCTTGCGGAACGTCAGGAAAAACTGACTGCCGCCGAAGAGGAATGGCTGATGCTGGAAGAAAAATCAGGCGGCTGACGGTATCTTCTGGCGCGTTGCGAAGGGGCGCCAGTAAAGCCATGTTCCGCCGGTCTGGACAGACTTGGCCCCGGTGCGCAGCTTGAACCGGTTCAATGTGGTCGTCGACCGGTGAAGTATGCCCAAGTCAAGCGTTTCGATCCCCAAATCGAACAGATGCCGCGCGCCTTGCCACAACAGCAGGTTATGGGCGTGCCTCGCGCGCCCCACCTGCGACGTCAGTCCAATGTGATAGGTTGCCTGCCTGCCGTGGGTAAGAAAGAGCATCTGAGCAACTGTTTCTCCTGCCACATGCGCGGTAAACAGGTGCGTTTGATGGGGGGCGGTTTCAGCAAATGCCAAGGTAAGTGCGGCTGGCCATTGAACGTAACGGCGGGATCTGGCTTGATCCGTTGCGCGGTTCAGGAAAGCCCTGTCTGATGACGGGTCAAAGGGCCGAATGGTGACGGTCACATCGTCGGTTTCAGCCCGCGACAGTTGATTGCGCCATTTCTGGTGTAACCGGGCGCGGGCCGCCTGTGCGGTGCAACACAGTTCCAACACCGCGCGTTGCTGCCTGCGTTTGAGGCAAATCGCCTTTGGCAGGGGGCAGGGCACGTCAGGTGACAAGATGATTGGCGTCCGGGCCACCCCCGCAGCCTGCAACTGGTGCGCCAGATCCATTGGCGGCGCGGCGCGGGTCAACATGGCGACCGGCATGCCCCATATCCGCCGGTGCAGCAGGATTGCCCCACCCGGCAGTACAATCGGTGCCTGGCCGCAGCGTCGCAAGGCGCGTGCGAATGCGGGGTCTTGCATCAACGCATGATCTGAAAGGGGCGCATGATCTAACATACGACCATTCAAACCTGAAAAGCTTAAAGTCCTATGAATGCTTAGCCAAGTTGCACTAGGGCGTGGCGTTTTTTGCCAGCGCTGAGCTTGATTGGGCTTGAAAACGCACCTGCATCCAGCATCAAACCGGCGTCGGTCAGCGGCACATCATCCAATTTTGCCCCGTTTTCTGCGATCAGACGTTTGGCTTCTTTACCCGAAGCGGCCAAACCCGATTTCACGATCAACTGCACAATCGAAATGCCACCCTGAACGTCAGCATGGCTCAAGGTCAGGGTCGGCAGATCGTCCCCGACGCCCCCTTTTTCAAAAACTTCGCGCGCGGTTGCTTCGGCTGTTTGAGCAGCATCCGCCCCGTGCAAAAGCGTCGTGATTTCATTGGCAAGGCGTACCTTGGCTTCGTTGATCTCGGATCCCGCAAGCGCGCCCAGACGGTCACATTCGTCGACGGGAAGTTCGGTATAGAGTTTCAGAAAACGCCCCACATCAGCATCGGTGGTGTTGCGCCAGAACTGCCAGAATTCATACGCGCTGAGCATATCACCATTCAGCCAGATTGCTCCGGACTGCGACTTGCCCATTTTTTTGCCATCGGATGTTGTCAACAACGGCGAGGTAAGGCCATAAACCTCACCCTCGATCACACGGCGCGTCAGGTCGATACCGTTAACGATGTTCCCCCATTGGTCAGAACCGCCCATCTGCAGGATGCAGCCGTAGCGGCGGTGCAGCTCCATGAAATCATAGGCTTGCAAAATCATGTAATTGAATTCCAGAAACGACAGCGATTGTTCCCGGTCGAGCCGCGACTTGACGCTCTCAAAGGATAACATCCGGTTAATGCTGAAATGCCGCCCGATATCGCGCAGAAAATCGAGGTAATTCAACCCGTCCAGCCATTCGGCATTGTTGATCATCATCGCGTCTGATGCGCCATCGCCATAAGTCAGATACGCGCTAAACACTTTTTTAATTCCCGCGATGTTATCGTCAATTTGTTCGGGGCTCAAAAGGGGGCGCTCATCCGCACGAAACGACGGATCACCAACCTTGGTGGTGCCGCCGCCCATCAACGTGATCGGCTTGCCGCCGGTTTTCTGCAACCAACGGAGCATCATAATTTGAATAAGGGAGCCGACATGAAGTGATTTTGCCGTGGCATCAAAGCCGATGTATCCTGGCTGCCCGCCTTTCAACAGCGCCTCGTCTAGGCCCTGATAATCGGTGCAATCGGCGAGAAAGCCGCGCTCCATCATCACCGCGATGAAATCCGATTTGGGATGGTATGTCATTGGTCTTGCCTCGGGCTTGAATTGCGGGGCATCTATAGGGTCTGAGCCGTCAAAGGGAAAGGCCTTGAGAGCGCATGGGATCATCTGCGGTAAAGCCCATTGGCAAAACAGGCGTTGTTGCGGCATTGGGCGCGATGTCGGGCACGTCTTTGGACGGGGTGGATGCGGCCATGGTGCATACTGACGGGCATGTAATCAAAGGATTCGGGGCAAGCAACTACCGCGGTTACACGGCGGCGGAACGTACGGAAATTGCCGCGGGCTTTGGCAAGTGGTCCGGACCAGAAGTTGAGGCCGCCGCGCGCGTGGTCGAGGCAGCGCATCTTGAGGTTTTGTCGAGGTTCGAAGGCGTTGATGTGATTGGTTTTCATGGTCAAACGCTGGCCCATGCCCCGCGTTTGCAAGGGACATTGCAGGTCGGTGACGGGGCTGTGCTGGCGTCACAATTGGGCACGCCTGTGGTCTGGGATTTCCGTTCAGCGGATGTTCAGTTGGGTGGTGAAGGCGCGCCTTTGGCGCCGTTTTTCCACCACGCCTGCGCCGTCTATGCAGGCCTGTCCGCGCCGGTAGCATTTTTAAATCTGGGCGGTGTCGGGAACCTGACATGGGTCGATCCGCGCGTCGCGCGCCCGGAAACTGATGGCGCTCTACTGGCTTTCGACACCGGGCCTGCGAACGCGCCAATCAATGATTTGATGCAATCGCGTTTGGGGCAGACTTATGACAAAGACGGTGCTTTGGCCATGAAAGGGATCGTGGAGCAGGGCGCGCTTGAGCTATTTCTGGCGGAGCCCTATTTTGCGCGTATGCCACCGAAGTCACTGGATAGAAATGACTTTTCAGAGATGATTGCGCTGGTCAGGGAACTTTCTGACAGTGATGCCGCCGCCACGCTTACCGCGATGTGTGCCGCAGGTGTCGCCGAAGCGATGCAGCACTGCCCAAGTGTTCCAGCCCGCGTTTTGGTCACGGGCGGCGGTCGGCATAATCCTGTGTTGATGCAGATGCTGGCGGTGAGTTTGGATTGCCCTGTAGCCCCGATAGAGGACATCGGTCTGGATGGTGATATGCTAGAGGCGCAGGCGTTCGGGTATCTGGCGGTGCGGGTCGCGCGCGGCTTGCCGACATCCTGCCCCGGCACGACGGGTGTGCGCGCGGCGGTTGGCGGCGGAACGATCAGTCTGCCCTAGCGCGGGATATCCCATCCGGGTGCAGCTAAGGTAAAACCATCAAAGGAAAAACCGGGCGAGACTGTGCAGCTGACAAGCGTAAAGTCACCCGTGGTGCGGGCGGCTTGCCAGTGGTTTTCCGGCACAATGATCTGTGGCGCACCGGCGTTCAAATCGGGGGTCAGCAGGTAATCTGTGGCGGGCCCTGTGTCTGTTTGCGACATCGACAAGACCAACGGTGCACCGGCGTGATAAAGCCAGATTTCCGTGGCATCGACCTTGTGCCATTGGCTTGCCTCTCCTGCTTTCAGCAGGAAATAGATGCAGGTTCCCGTGGGTCTGCCTGCGTTGGATGCGGCCCAAGTCTGGCGGTAATGGCCGCCTTCGGGATGCCGCGCGAGGTTGAGGCGGGCGATGATTTGATCGGCTGTCATAGGGTACGTTCGAAAAACAGAAGTTCTGGCAGTATCTCGGGGGGAATCGGTTGGTAAGGGCCGCAAGGGGCAAAGCCCAAGCGCAGGTAAAGACGTTGTGCCGCCCGCAGGCTTTTGGAGGTGTCGAGCACGATGCGTGTGAACCCATTCTGGCGGGCCTGCGCGATCAGCGCCTCGCAAAGCTGTGCTGCAACGCCTTGGCCGCGCGCCGCATCTGTCACAAAAACGCGTTTTATTTCAGATGTGTGCGGGTCAAGCGCATGGGTCATGCCGCAGCCTACCGGCGTGCCATCATGGGCTTTGGCCAATAAGATGATGCCGCGCGGGCGGGCGTGGACCTCGGGAAGCGTCGCCATCAACGCCTCGTATTTTGGCACCGGATAGAAAGCTTCGGTAATGTCGCGGTCGATCTCCGTGTTTGACAGCAGAAAATCGCGGTAGGCCCAACACAAGCTGCGCACCGCCGCTAGATCAGCGGCGGCGGTGGCTTCGTGCAGGGTGACAGCGTCAGCCACGCAGGATGCTGCGGCCTGCGTATTCAGCCGTCTCACCCAGCATTTCTTCGATGCGGATCAACTGGTTGTATTTGGCCAGCCGGTCTGAGCGCGCCAGTGATCCCGTTTTGATCTGGCCGCAGTTGGTGGCCACGGCAAGGTCGGCGATGGTGGCATCTTCGGTCTCGCCGGAACGGTGTGACATCACGTTGGTAAAACCTGCGCGGTGGGCCATGTCGACGGCTTTCAGCGTCTCGGTCAGGGTGCCGATCTGGTTGACTTTGACGAGCATGGAATTGGCGCTGCCGCGTTCAATGCCCATTGCCAGACGGGCAGGGTTTGTGACGAAAAGGTCGTCGCCAACCAGTTGCACCTTGTCGCCAAGCGCGTCTGTGAGGGCTTTCCAGCCGTCCCAATCGTCCTCTGACATGCCGTCCTCGATCGAGATAATTGGGTAGTCGGCGACCAATGCGGCAAGGTAGTCGACATTTTCCGCGCTTGTCAGGGATTTCCCTTCGCCCGAAAATTCGTATTTGCCGTCTTTATAGTATTCTGTCGCGGCGCAATCGAGGGCAAGGTAAATTTCCTCACCCGGTTTGTAACCCGCCTTTTCGATAGATTTCAAAATGAAATCAAGCGCATCACGGGTAGAGCTGATGTTGGGCGCGAACCCGCCTTCATCGCCGATCCCTGTGGACAGTCCCGCAGCGGAGAGTTCTTTTTTCAGCGTATGGAACACTTCGGACCCCATGCGCACCGCGTCGCGAATGTTTTCCGCAGCCACCGGCATGATCATGAATTCCTGGATATCAATCGGATTATCAGCATGTTCGCCGCCATTGATGATGTTCATCATCGGTACGGGCAGTACACGCGCGGAGGTGCCGCCGACATAACGGAACAGCGGTTGGGTGCAATAATCAGCCGCCGCTTTGGCAGCGGCAAGTGACACACCAAGGATCGCGTTTGCACCAAGACGGGCTTTGTTTTCGGTGCCGTCCAGCTCAATCATGATCGCGTCGATCTCGACCTGTTCGGTGGCGTCGATACCCACCAGCGCTTCGGCGATTTCGCCGTTGACGGCGGCACAAGCCTCCAACACGCCTTTGCCCATGTAGCGCGATGCGTCGCCATCGCGGCGCTCGACCGCCTCATAGGCACCGGTTGATGCGCCTGACGGGACAGCGGCGCGGCCCATCGTGCCATCCTCAAGGATCACATCGACCTCAACCGTCGGGTTGCCCCGGCTGTCGAGAATTTCGCGGGCGTGAATGTCGATGATCGTGCTCATAGGGGCGTCCTTTGCTGATGCTTGGAGGCGTCATACAAGGATGCGGGCGCGGCGAAAACCCTTATGCCATCGCTAAAATGGGTCGCTCAGGATGAAACTCGCAATCTGCGCTCGCGCCAGACGGTGTAGATGCCCGATGCCACGATGATTGCAGCGCCGGTCAGCGTCAATGCGTCAGGCGATTTGTTGAACACCACTACCCCGACAACCAGCGCAAACAGCAGGCGCGCATAGCGGAACGGGGTGACAAAACTGACTTCGCCCACGCGCATCGCGGCCACGATGGCGTAATAGGCGAACAATCCGATGCCCAATGCCGCACCGATATAGGCCCAGCCGGTGGGGTTCAGCGCCTCAAGCGGGCGGCCTTGCGCAAGCATCATGGCAAGGCCCGCAGGTATTGTGGCGGCAAAGCCCAGAAAGCTCAGTTGCATACTTGAGATCGCCTTGGGAATGCGGCGGGTGGCCAGATCACGCAAGGCAAGAAATAGCACGCCCGCCACGGCCAGAAGGGAGAGGACCGAGAAACTCTCCATCCCCGGACGGATGATCAGCAAGACGCCGCACAGACCCACAAGGATCGCGGACCAGCGCCGCCAGCCCACCGGTTCCTGAAGGAAGATGGCCGCGCCCAAGGTCACGACCAGCGGTGTGGCTTGCAAGATGGCAGAGGCGCTGGAGATCGAGGTAAGCACGAACGCGGACACGAAGGTGATGGCGCCGAACATCTCGCCAATGGCGCGCAGCAAGATCGGCAAAATCAGCATGTCGCGACTGAAAAGTGCGCGGCCCTGAAGTAAAACAACCGTGCCGAACACCGTTGCCCCGCCGACACCCAGCATAAAGATGATCTGCCCAACCGAAAGAGCATCTGCCAACAGCTTGATAAACATGTCTTCCAACGCAAAACCAAGCATGGCGATGACCATGAGCGCCGCGCCGCGAATATTGTCCATGTCCAGCCCTTTGCGCGATTGTCAGGCCGCAGCCATGACGCGTTTGGATAGCGCGTGCAAGACCTGCGCTGGCAAGGGCGCGGGCGCGGTGGTAGGACAGTGACATGAATGCGCCCGCCCTGTTTGCTGCGTCGAAAGAGACGCTTGTGACCCTTGTAATCGGGGCGGTTGGTGCCGCCTTGGGGTGGGCGTTGAATGCGCCGGTTTTTATGTTGCTGGGCCCTGCGGTGGCAGTGTCGGTTGCGGGGCTGTCGGGCCTGCGCTGTGGCATTGACGTGCGGCTGCGCGACGCCTGTTTTGTGATCCTCGGCATTGCGGTGGGCGCGGGGTTTGACAATGATGCGCTTGGGGCGATGCTGCGTTGGCCCGTGGCGTTTTTGTTCATGGCTGTGGTGCTTTGGGCGATTATGTTCATCTGTCAGGTGATGCTGGTGCGGTTCTTTGCTTTTGATGCGCGGTCGGCAATCTTGGCGTCTGCGCCGGGGCATCTGAGTTTTGTCATCGCAATTGCCGCAGACACCGGGGGCGATGTGGTGCGCATTTCAATGACCCAATCGGTACGGTTGTTGTCGCTGACTTTGGTGGTGCCCTTTGTGGCGCTGGCGATGGGGATCGAAGTGTCCAGCAACGTGGCCCCGCAGGGGGTGTTGATGCAGGTGCCGGTCTTGGGTGCAGTCGTCATTGCGGCGGTTGCACTGGGGCTGGTGTTTCAGCGGTTGAAAGTGCCTGCACCATTGTTACTGGGGGCGATGGTCGTGTCCGGAATCGGGCATCTGACCAATTTGGCGCCGGGTGTGTTACCCGAATGGCTGATCTTGCCTGCTTTCCTTGTTCTGGGGGCGTTGATCGGTACGCGGTTTTCGGGTGTCACACTGGCCCATCTGATGCGCGGTTTGGCGGCTGGTGTCGCCATCACAGGGGTCGCGGTCGGGTGTGCGGGGCTGGCGTCAATGCCCGTCGCATGGGCGCTGGGCATGCCGGTGGCGCATGTTCTGGTGGCCTTTGCCCCCGGCGGGTTAGAGACGATGATCGCCATGGGCGCAGTGTTGGGGGTGGTCCCGGGATTTGTCGCGGCCTGCCATGTGGCGCGGTTGATGGTGCTTACCGTTCTGGTGCCTGCGATGCTGGGCCGGGTGCGTGATTAGTCGCGCTTGGGCTTGATCGGCACGCCATACAGTTCCAGCCGGTGACCGCGCAGTTCATAGCCCAGCTTTTTGGCGATGCGTTCCTGTAATTCTTCAATCTCGGCGTCGACAAATTCGATCACCTCGCCAGAATTCATGTCGATCAAGTGGTCGTGGTGGTCGCGTTCGGCATCTTCATACCGTGCACGTCCGTCGCCAAATTCGAGCTTGTCAAGAATACCGGCCTCTTCAAACAGCTTGACGGTGCGGTAAACGGTCGCAATCGAAATGCCCGCATCAAGGGCAGAGGCGCGGGCAAAGAGTTCCTCCACATCGGGGTGATCGTCGCTGTCTTCAATGACTTGCGCGATGATGCGGCGCTGGCCTGTCATGCGCAGACCCATCGCTTCGCATCGTTTGATGATCGTCTTTCTCATGATGCGCGCCCTTGGTCCCGGTGCGCGGGGGTTTAGCCCGAATTGCCACGCCGCGCTACCTCGGATTGATGACAAAGGTTGACTTATGCCGCGCGGTCCCCCATCTGCAGTCCAAGCGATGCCTTCTGCCGCGTGAGCAGGTCCGGTGCGATGCCCTAAAACGGGGCACAAGATGCACCGGCTTTTCAAGGCCCGCCGATGTTCCCAAAATCACGCGTGGGGCCGAACGCGATCAGACAGCGCCACGGCATCTGGCCCGGCACTGCGATCTGTTTCGTGTACCCGCTGCGCCAAGCTGCGCGGCAAAGATGAATGGCGCGGGCCTTTGGCACGTGCCGGGAAAGTACGATATGAGCGATTTTGATATGATGGGCCTGCCGGCCAAGCTGGTGGCACGCCTGTACGAAATGGGTCTGAAAGACCCGACACCGATCCAGAAACAAGCCATTCCGCACGCCCTGAACGGGCGCGATGTGATGGGCCTTGCCCAGACGGGCACAGGTAAAACCGCAGCATTCGGTGTGCCGTTGATTGCACAGATGCTGGCGGACCAAAAACGGCCCAGCCCGAAATCTGTGCGCGCGCTGATCCTTGCGCCAACCCGTGAACTGGCCCAGCAGATCATGCAGAACCTCAAGGCCTATGCCGAAGGTACGCCGATCAAGGCGCAGATGGTTGTGGGGGGGCAGTCGATCAACCCGCAGATCAACCGTCTGGACAAAGGCGTCGATATTCTGGTGGCGACACCTGGGCGTTTGCTGGACCTGATGGACCGCCGTGCGGTGCGTTTGAACGAGACGACGTTTCTTGTGCTGGACGAGGCCGACCAGATGCTGGACATGGGGTTCATCCATGACTTGCGCAAAATCTCGTCTGTGATGCCGAAAGAACGCCAGACGATGTTGTTCTCGGCCACGATGCCGAAACTGATGAATGAGATTGCCAGCACCTACCTGCGCAACCCGATCCGCATCGAAGTCTCGCCTCCGGGCAAGGCCGCCGACAAGGTCACGCAAGAGGTGCACTTTATCGCCAAGGCGGAAAAGACATCGCTGCTGCAAGAACTGTTGGCCAAGCACAAAGGCGAGCGGGCGCTGGTTTTTGGCCGCACCAAACACGGCTCTGAAAAGCTGATGAAGACGCTGGTGAAAGCGGGCTTTGACGCTGCATCCATCCACGGCAACAAGTCCCAAGGCCAGCGGGACCGCGCGATTGCGGGGTTCAAATCCGGTCAGGTGACAGTGCTGGTGGCCACAGATGTAGCCGCGCGTGGTCTGGATATTCCGGATGTAAAGCACGTTTATAACTACGAACTGCCGAATGTGCCAGACAATTATGTCCACCGCATTGGCCGTACCGCGCGTGCGGGCAAAGATGGCGCTGCGATTGCGTTCTGCGCACCCGATGAGATGGGCGAACTGATCGCGATCCAGAAGGTTATGAAAATTCGCATTCCCGTGGCCTCTGGCCGTCCGTGGGAAGGGGCCGAAATTGAAGAGAAGCCCAAGCAAACACGCGGCCGTGGC
>Ga0115564_10000031_pt1 | contig 146968 bp, 140 predicted proteins | sample COGITO_mtgs_1105_7_FD_88680 | JGI IMG/M metagenome (GOLD analysis project Ga0115564, IMG submission 88680) | Pelagic marine microbial communities from North Sea - COGITO_mtgs_110523 | ecosystem: Environmental > Aquatic > Marine > Epipelagic | place: Germany:Helgoland, sampling site...
GGATTTCTCAATTCGATCCAACGTCGCCATCGCGCCCAACACATCAGCCACTGCACCATTCGGTGTGTGCCCTTCTTTGATAGCAGAGATGAATTCACGGTCGATCAATTCGATCCCGTTATTTGACACTGCGACACCGCTCAGATCAATCTTATTGTCATTCCCGTCATAAAGATCGTCATAGCGTGCAATGTAGGTGCCATTGTCGCAAATGTAGCGAAAGAACGTGCCGAACGGGCCATCGTTGTTGAAGCTGAGCGAGAGCGTGCAGATTGCGCCGTTCGCTGCCTTAAGGCCGATGGACATATCCATTGCGATGCCTAGGTCCGGATGCATTGGACCTTGTAAACCATGCGCGGCAACAGCAGGTCCGCCCGTTTGGTATTGGAATAAATCTACCGTGTGGCACGCATGATGCCAAAGCAGATGATCGGTCCAGCTACGCGCTTCGCCTTTGGCGTTGGTGTTGGTGCGGCGGAAAAAATAAGTTTGCGCATCAAGCTGTTGCAGGGTGAGCTCGCCCGCTTGGATCTTGTTGTGGATCCATTGATGCGACGGATTAAAGCGGCGCACTTGCCCCGCCATCGCGACTACCCCAGTCTCTTCCTGAACGCGTACAATTTCGAGACTGTCAGCCAGCGAATCCGCCATAGGGATCTCGACCAGCACGTGTTTACCCGCTTTCATACAGGCGATGGATTGCGCTGCGTGCAGGTTTGTGGGGGTGCACAGGATCACCGCATCCACATCATCACGCGCAAGGCATTCGTCCAATGTTGTCGCTGCGTGACCAATCTCGCGTTCAGCCGCCAAAGCGTCGATCTTGGCTTGGGTTGGCCCCATGATCGAGGTGACCTTGACTTCGTCAATCTGCGCCAAGGCGTCGAGATGTTTCAGTCCAAACGCGCCATAAGCACCCGCTACACAAATCCGCATGATCGCCTCCTATTCGTGGTTTTCTAATATAATATGACCGACCGCGGTGTTGGACGCAGGCACGTGATAGTGGCGATGCACCTCTTTGACTTTGTCGTTTAAAGCGCCGCGCATGACGTGCCACATGACCATTTCGATGCCCTCGGACCCGGTCTCGCGCAGATACTCTTCGTGTGTGATCTGGCTGGCGGCGATTGGGTCCTCCGTCATCATATCAAGGAAGCGTTTGTCCCAGTCTGCATTGATAAGGCCTGCGCGCTCCGCTTGCAACTGATGGCTCATTCCGCCGGTGCCAAAGATCATCACGTTCAGATCTTCGTCGTAGCTGTCGATGGCGCGTCGGATGGCTTTGCCAAGCTGGAAACACCGATTTCCTGTGGGTGGCGGGTATTGCACAACATTGACGCAGAGCGGCACGACGAGGCAGGGCCAATCGTCGTCCTGCGCAACTTCTCCGAACATGATCGACATAGGAACAGTTAAGCCGTGATCGACCTCCATTTCGTTCATGATTGTCAGATCGAACTCATCCAGAATGACCGACTGGGCGATATGGCTCGACAGTCGTTGATGGCCTTTCACGACGGGCACAGGACGCGGGCCCCATCCCTCGTCCGCAGGATGATATTCTGCGGCACACCCCAGCGCAAAGGTCGGGATGCACGACGCATCAAACGCGGTACAATGATCGTTATAGACCAGAAAGATGACGTCGGGCTTGTTGTCTTTCATCCACTTGCGGCTGAACTCAAACCCCTCGAATGCGGGGATCCAGTAGGGTTGTTCTGTGATGCCTTGATCCATTGCGATGCCGATCGCGGGCACATGGGAACATCCGACGCCTGCTGTTAGTCGTGCCATTAGCTTTTCTCCCATTCGGATTTATAACGATTGCCTTCAATCGAGCGACCGCCGTTGAGCATCATGTCTCTGTATTCTTCGCGGCTCACGCCGGTCATCATTGCGGCGAGGTCTTGGAAGGTGATCCCATCGAATGCGGCCAATTTGGACGTGTAATAAATGTTGCCGCCCAGTTCTAAAAGCCGGTTCCAATCGCGATCCCGTACCGCTTGGCGTTGCTCTTCGGTCATTGGATATTTCGCGAGATACGCTTCTGGATCTTCTTTCATCGCCTTGCGATTATTGGCTTGCCGCATCGAGATGCAGAACATGTTCAAATGATACCCCTCTCGCGAGCGATCCGCGTCAAAGACGTAGGTTCCGGGGATGTCTTCGTAGTTTTTTTCCATGTCCAGTCCTTGGGCTTCAAGGTGAGAAAGGTCGGGTTGGTCCGAGGCATAGCGTCAGCTTAGCCTTAGTTGAGCGGCCGCAAAATAGAAAATTCAATAGGACGTTTTGGTATTCAATTTAAGTATAGATGGGAGCAGACGCGTGCGTTGCGGCCTGTCTCAAGAGTTCAAAGAAATGGCCCTGCGTGGGGGTTGGCTTCCAATCTGTGCGGTAGGTTAAGCCAATGGATCGTATGCTTTCGGGCAAGGAAATGTTGAGCGGTATGATCAAGCCTTGCGCGCGCTCTACCTTGGTCTGCTGCAAGGATATCAACGTCACATAATTGCCCTTAGACAATAGGCCGCGTACGAGCACCAAAGAGCTGGAGACAACACGCACTGGTGTGGCGTCTGCATTCGCAATGTCGAGCATGTGGTAGAGATAGGTCCCCGTCGGCGTCGCCTTTGGTGGGGCAATCCAAGGGTAGGCCATCGTGTCGGCCACGCTTAAGTTTGATTTATGTGCAAGCGGATGATGTGGGCCGACGACGATGGCTAAGGTGTCGTCCAGTAGCGGTTCTTGAATGACATCATCGCTCGGCAAAGGGTCGCGCAAAGCACCGATCAAAACATCAAGGTCGCCGTGCCGTAAGCCGCGCAGTAATTCTGCATAGGGGCCATCAACCGTACGCACCTGTATGCTCGCGCCATGCTCTAGTAGTTTATCTATTGCTTCTGGTAATATTGAAGTCCGTGACAGTGGCATGGATCCGACAACAATCGTTGTGCTATCGTCTTCGCTTAGTCGAGTGATTTCATCGTAGCCTTGGCGTAACTCTGCCGCGGCCAGCTTGACAGCGCGCGCGAAAGGTTCCGCTTGTGGCGTCAGCTCAATCCCTTTGCGACTGCTTACAAAAAGTGTCATGCCCGAGAGTTTTTCTAGATCACGTCCTGCACGGTGAATTGAGGGTTGCGATATCCCAATCGCGCGTGCCGCGAGGCTGAAACCACCCGTCTCCCAAATGGCCACCAGTGCGCGCAACTGCGACGCGGTCACTTGATTTTGAAACCCCACATGAGGCTTGTCGCCGCGCCGCGCGGCGGATCTGACCGCATCATCCGCGCCGTTGTCGAGAAGTTGGAACAGATTTTGAACGCGTACGTGCAGGGCCGCTCCCGATTGGGTAACGAACATGCCATCGCGACGACGCTCAAAAAGCGGGGTGACAAAGTGCTCTTCCAGTCGCCTGATCGCTTGTGTGACGGCGGGTTGAGATAGATGAACGCGTACGGCTGCCGCACTTATCCCACCTTGGGATGCAACTTCTTTGAATGCCTTAAGATGGCGTAGATTTATGAATTTTACAGACATTACAGAGGGTTTTCTGTTTTAGTGCAATTGGATGGTGATAAGTCGTATAGCCAGAAATTATACAGTTTCTCGGGAATTGAAATGGCTGTTATGCCCTGCTTTGGGATAGTTTTTGAGGAACACTTGGCTGCTTAGGCAGGCACGCATTCATAACCCTTTGGAGGCTCTCCCATGTCTGACAAAAAAACCGCCCTTGTTATCTCTGCGCACGCTGCTGATTTTGTGTGGCGCGCCGGAGGCGCGATCGCGCTGCATCAGAGCTTAGGGTATGAGGTCACCGTTGCTTGTCTGTCCTATGGTGAACGTGGCGAAAGTGCGAAGCTGTGGAAGCAAGAGGGTATGACGCTGGAAGTTGTAAAAGAGGCCCGCAAAGAAGAGGCGCAGAATGCCGCGAACGCTCTTGGGGTGACAGACATACGCTTTCTTGATCTGGGGGATTATCCGCTGCGTTTAGATCGCGATGCGCAGGATCAAATGGTCGATATTATCCGCGAGGTGCAGCCCAAATGGATGATGAGCCATTCCAAATGGGATCCTTATAATACGGATCACATGAACACGACACGGTTTGCATTAGAGTGTCGGATGATCGCGCAAGCCTGGGGGCATAATCCGGGTGAAAAGGTGCTTGGGGCACCGCAAATGTATTTGTTTGAACCGCATCAGACCGAGCAGATGGAGTGGAAACCGAATGTGTTTCTCGACATCACATCAGTGTGGGACAAAAAACGCGCCGCAATTGAATGTATGCAAGGGCAAGAGCATCTGTGGAATTTCTACACCAATGTCGCTGAAAATCGCGGTAACCATTTCCGCCGCAACTCTGGTGGCATGGCAGGTGGGCGCAAAGCGGAATACGCGGAAGGCTTCGAGATGATCTTTCCGCAAACCGTGGATGAACTGGCATGATCGCGGCAGGTACAACGGGCGTTGTTGTTCAACAAATCGAGCGCGCGGATCAATCCGTCATTGACGGATTAGCAAAATATGGCGTTGCTACGGTGCATGAGGCGCAAGGCCGCAAGGGTTTGCTTGCAGATTATATGCGCCCAATTTATGCAGGATCACGCATCGCGGCTAGCGCGGTGACTATCCTTGCGCCACCCTGCGACAATTGGATGATCCACGTTGCGATTGAGCAACTTCAGGTGGGAGATATTCTTGTGCTGGGAACGATCTCCCCTAGCAATGCAGGCTACTTTGGCGATCTTCTAGCAAGTTCCGCAAAGGCGCGGGGCTGCAAGGGTTTGATAATCGACGCGGGCGTGCGTGATGTGGCAGATCTTACAGAAATGGGCTTTCCGGTCTGGTCAAAGGCAGTGTTCGCGCAGGGCACGATCAAAGAGACATTAGGCAGCGTGAACATCCCTGTCGTGTGTGCTGATCAGTTGATCAATCCCGGTGATATTATTGTCGCTGATGATGATGGCGTGTGTGTGGTGCGCCGCGAAGAGGCGGCAGATGTTCTGGAGAAAGCACAAGCACGCGAAGCCAACGAAACTGCAAAGCGCGTGCGCTTTGAGGCCGGCGAATTAGGCCTTGATATCTATGACATGCGCGGGCGTTTGGCTGAGAAGGGTCTAACCTATGTCTGATGGCATCCGTGCCATGTGGATGCGGGGCGGGACGTCGAAAGGCGGCTATTTCCTTGCCTCTGATTTGCCGCATGATTCAAAGATGCGCGACGCTGCATTGCTCTCGATTATGGGCAGTCCCGATAGTCGCCAGATTGACGGCATGGGCGGTGCGGACCCGTTGACATCAAAGGTCGCAGTGGTGCGGACATCTGAGCGCGTGGGCGTAGATGTGGACTATCTGTTCCTGCAAGTTTTTGTGGATCAGGCAATTGTCACGGATGCGCAAAACTGCGGCAATATCCTTGCAGGTGTTGGCCCTTTCGCGATTGAACGCGGCTTGGTGGCGGCGCAGAACGGTGAGACACCCGTGACTATTTTTATGGAGAATACAGGCCAGATTGCGCAAGCTATCGTGCAAACGCCTGATGCGCGCGTGATGTACAAAGGTAGTGCGCAGATTGATGGTGCACCCGGCACCTCGGCCCCAATCCCGATTGAGTTTAAGGAAACCGCGGGCAGTTCTTGTGGTGCACTCTTGCCAACGGGAAACGTCGTGGATCAGATCAACGGCATTGCGGTAACGATGATCGACAACGGCATGCCCTGCGTGGTGATGCGCGCGCAAGACTTGGGGATTTCGGGTACGGAAGATCCTGTGGATCTTGAAGCAAATGCACCGTTGAGAGGACGGCTGGAGGCCTTGCGTTTAACCTGTGGCCCCTTGATGAACTTGGGCGATGTCACAGACAAGACCGTGCCTAAAATGACCATGGTGTCGCCTGCGATTAACGGCGGAGCGATCATGACTCGAACGTTTATTCCCCATCGCTGTCATAAAACCATCGGTGTGCTTGGTGCTGTCAGTGTGGCCACCGCGTGTTTGCTCGATGGCGCGCCTGCGTATGATCTGGCCGATACCGGGTCAGGTAACACGCGCAGCCTAAAAATCGAGCACCCGACCGGGGAAATGACGGTTGTGGCCACCCTTAAAGGCGATACAGTCGCTTCGGCCGCTATCCTGCGCACAGCGCGCAAATTGATGGATGGCACCGTATTTATAGGAGACGCATGATGGACGTTGACTGGATCCCGTTCCATCCCAATCCGAAGACGCCTGATTTCGTGGTGCCAGAAGGGGCTGTGGATGCGCATTGTCATGTGTTCGGCCCTGTCGCGGAGTTTCCTTATGCCCCTGAGCGCAAATATACGCCATGTGATGCGGGCAAGGACCAGCTGTTCGCGCTGCGCGATCACCTAGGGTTATCACGAAATGTGATTGTGCAAGCGACCTGTCACGGCAAAGACAATCGCGCGATGGTTGATGCGTGTCGTGCAGGGGGCGATCTCACGCGCGGAATCGCAAGCGTTGGTGCGGGTGTCACGGATGAAGAGCTGGCTGATATGCATGATGCCGGCGTTCGTGGTGTGCGCTTTAACTTTGTGAAACGTTTGGTGGATGCGACGCCGAAAGAGGTCTTTACCGAGATTGCAGAGCGGATCGCAAAACTCGGCTGGCATATCGTTGTCTACTTTGAGGCCGCGGATCTCGAAGAACTTATTCCGTTCTTAGAAAGCCTTCCTACAATCATCGTCGTGGATCACATGGGGCGCCCTGATGTGAGCAAAGGCGTTGATCACCCCGATTTTCAACGCTTTGCCGATCTCATGGCGCGCAATGAAAATATCTGGACCAAGGTGACATGCCCCGAACGCCTGACACTCGCGGGGCCACCTTACGACGATGTGATTGCTTATGGTGCGCATATCGTTGAACGTTTTCCTGATCGTGTGATCTGGGGCACTGATTGGCCGCATCCGAATATGAGATCGCATATGCCCGATGATGGCGCGTTGGTGGACTACATTCCTAAGATTGCGCCTACGGCTGAATTGCAGCAAAATTTGCTCGTTGATAACCCGATGCGATTGTACTGGAATACCCATGACGAAACTGGCCCCGATTGATGACACTATCACGCTTGCTGATCTGACAAATGATCCGTTCCCGATTTATCGCAGGCTCCGCCGCGACGCGCCTGTAGTGCGTGTTGCGTCCATGGGGCGCACGCTTGTGACCAGAGCGGCGGATACGAAGTATGTCAAAGACAATCCGAAGCTGTTTAGCTCGGATGATCCAAAGACGCCGATGACGCGTGCCTTCCAAGCCCATACATTGATGCGCAAAGATGGGGCGGATCACATGCGCGAGCGCATGGCGATGGCCCCTGCCTTCGCGCCCAAGGTTATCAAAGAAAAGTGGGTGCCCGCCTACGAACGGATTGCGGAAGAATATGTTGCGCGCCTGCCGCATGGGGAAGTCGTTGATCTGTTTCCAATGCTCGCAGGCCCCTACGCAGCGCGCGGTTTGGCTGTGCTACTTGGGATGGAAGAGGCCACGGATACGCAAATGCAACGCTGGAGCCAAACGTTGATCGATGGCGCGGGCAACTTTGGTCTACGCGACGATCTTTTCGCAGCCTCAGATTCAGCGAATGCAGAGATGAATGCGCTGTTAGACACCGCGCGCGCGTCATCTGGTTACGCCCAATAGCTCCGCTTATTCAGTCATGCTCAACGCGCATGACCCTATCGAGATGAGCCAGATCTACGCCAACATCAAAATCGCGATTGGTGGCGGCATCAATGAACCGCGTGATGCTTTATTGACTATTCTGTGCGGACTTCTGAGCAATCCAGATCAGCTCACCGAAGTGAAACGGAATGGCGACTGGGACAAAGCGTTTGAAGAAGGCATTCGCTGGGTCGCGCCGATCTCTGCCTCCGGTCGCGTGACGACGCAGGACACAGAAATTCGCGGCCACCTGATCCCCAAGGGTGAGACGGTAATGACCATACAAGCCAGCGCCAATCGCGATGAAGAAATTTACGTGGATGGCGAGGACTTCAATGTGTATCGCGCCGCAAGTACGCATCAGTCGTTCGGCAACGGCCCGCATTTTTGCCAAGGCACACATGTAGCGCGTCGGGCGGTGGGACAAGTGATGTTGCCGATGCTGTTTGATCGTTTCCCTAACATGAGGATTCCTGAACCAACCGATGTGATCTGGTCTGGTTTCGCGTTTCGTGGCCCTGTGCAGATGCCCGTGTTGCTCCAGTAGCTTCGCTTACAGCAACATCGGAAACCAGTCAGTGCGCAGCTTTTGGCCGGCTGTCATATCGTGCCCAGGAAAGGGCGGTGAGGTCGGTCCAGGGCGCTCCACATAACGCGCATCATCACCAAGTAGTCGCAGGGAAAAGGCGCGGCGACGGGTCGTGCTTTCGTTGCCTCGCGCGCCATGCAGCGTTTTGTAATTGAACGCCACTGCATCGCCCGGCTCCATCTTCCATTCAAGAACCTCCATGCCCTCGATGTCAGGGTCCGGTACGGGCATATAGTCGTCCTCATTAGGGTAAAAACTGGTCTCGGCCAGCCAACGCGTTGGAAGGACGGGCTTTTCCCAGTGGTGAGAACCTGCAATGCAGCGTAAGGATGCGTCACTTACAGGGTCCAAAGGTGACCAAAAGCTCACAGTTTGTGCGCCCTCAACAAAGTAATAGGGGCTGTCTTGGTGCCACGGGGTTGGCTTTGATGTCCCCGGTTCTTTCACCAGGACATGATCATGAAACATCTGGACTGTCGTTGATTTCATCAGCTCTGCGGCAACTGCTGCGGCAGGCGAAGCATGGATTGCCGCTTTAAACTCGGGGATGCGCGTCCAATTGCAATAGTCATCAAAGAAACGTCCGCCTTCGCCCTCTTTGAGGTTTTCTGCCGCGTAGGGCCCGGGGTCTGCCATATTGCGCTCAACGCCTGCGCGCAGCTGTTCGATTTGATCTTTGAACAGAGCTTTTACAAGGACTGCGCCATCGCGATCATAAGCCTCGATTTGATCTTGGCTGAGCAAGGGGTGGGTCATTTGGGGTGATCCTCTTTGGGGTTTAGTCAGTGTTGCTGGTTTTGCCTGTCGGTGCGACTGGATCTTCGAGGGTTTTCAAGAGCGCCTTTAGCATAGGTTTGAGGTTTGTGGCATCTGTGTTTGACAGCTGTGCTAGCAGCCTTTTTTCATGCGCACGGGCAAGTGGAACCAAAAGGTCCACAAGGTTTTGTCCCTCAGGGGTCAAAAACACACGCACACGCCTGCCATCGTCGGGGTCGTTTTGACGGCGCAGCACACCACGGGTCTCCATATGAGCGATGATCCTTGTGAGGCGCGATTGCTCGACCAGTGCCAGACGCGCAAGATGCGTGATCATTGCACCGTCGCGATCGTGCAGGCAGGCGAGCACACGCCATTCAGGCACGCGCAAATCATGGCTGCGCACCGTCGCATGAAACTGCGCACTCGCACCCTCACTTGCGGCGGCAAGCAGGTAGAGCAAGTAGTCTGCAACGAACTCTGGTTCGTCAGTTTCGAGGGGCGTGGATGTCATAGGAAGCCCCCAGAAATTCCTTGACCGAAAGTATATGAAAATTCATGTTGTTTCATAGGGAGACTGTCCAATGGCCAAAATCGAAGGTGTCGTTCTTGAGATCGTGTCGTTAACCGACCGTATCAGCAGCTTGCGCATTGCTGCAACCGATGGCAGCGCTTTACCCATTTGGGAGGCGGGCGCGCATGTGGAATTTGATGTGGTCGATGGTGCGCGTGCTTATTCGCTGATCGCCTTTGATCTTGTTACCGTCGCGCCAAACTTCTACCAGATTGCAGTGCAACGCGAGGACGACGGTCAAGGCGGGTCGCGCGCGATGCATGATTTGCAAATTGGTGATCCGATTACCTTTAGCGCCCCCAAAAATGACTTTCCGGTGAAGACAGGTGCCTCTGCGGTTCTTTTGGCGGGCGGTATTGGTGTGACGCCGATGATCTCAATGGCAGCAGCTTTGCACGCTGCGGGTCAGCAGTTTGCGTTTCACTATGCGGGGCGCAGCGCGTCGGTGATGGCTTATCACGCAGAACTTGCAGTGACTTGGGGTGATGCGTTTCACTTGCATTGCGACGATAACGGCAGCGCGCTTGATCTGGATGCCGTCATCGCCTCACTCAACGCTGGGCATTTGTATGTCTGTGGTCCGCGCGGCCTTTTGGATGCTGCACGCGCCAAAGCCGAGGCGCAGGGCATCCCGCAAGACCGCGTACATTACGAGCTGTTTGAAGCAGCGGCGACGCAATCCAATGACTGCGCCTTTGAGGTCCAGATCAACGATGGCACGGTCTATACAATTCCTGTGGGTCAAAGCATCATTGACGTGCTTGAGGAAAACGACGTTGATGTCATGTATGATTGCCAGCGTGGTGATTGCGGGATTTGTCAATGCGATGTTCTTGAGGGCATGCCGGATCATCGTGACGTGGTGCTGAGCGACGCGGAACGCGAGGCAGGTGATGTCATGCAAATCTGTGTCAGTCGTGCGAAAACATCGCGTTTGGTGCTGGATATTTAGAGGGTTTGAGTATGGAGCGATATGCAGGAAATCCGAGCGCGGCCGCTGCCTTGGTAGAGCCAAATCAGGTCCACCGCGATGTCTACATCAATCAAGATGTCTACAAGCTTGAAATGCAGCATGTCTTCGCCAACACGTGGGTGTTCGTCGGCCATGAAAGCCAGACACCCGCAAAGGGTGACTACTTTGCCACGCAAATTGGCGATCAGCCGGTGATCCAAGTGCGCCATAAGGCGGACGATATTCATGTGCTCTACAATCGGTGTCCGCATAAAGGGACCAAGATTGTGATTGATCGGCAAGGCAACACAGGCAAGTTCTTTCGCTGTCCTTACCATGCGTGGTCGTTCAAAACTGACGGCTGTTTGCTCGCGATCCCGTTGAAGAAAGGATACGAGGGCACGGATCTGGAAAAGACAGCCAGCGGCAAGGGGATGAAGGCTGTTGGCGCTGTGAAAAACTATCGCGGCTTCATCTTCGCGCGTTTGGCGGAGGAGGGGATTTCGTTCGAGGCGTTCTTTGGTGATAGCCTCAGCTCTCTCGACAATATGGTTGATCGCTCACCCGAGGGTCGCCTTGAGGTCGTCGGCCCGCCCTTACGCTACATGCATCACTGCAATTGGAAAATGCTGGTCGAGAACCAGACGGACACTTGCCACCCGATGGTTGCGCATGAAAGCAGCGCAGGCACTGCGGTGAAGCTCTATGAAGAGCTTGATCTGCCAGAGGGAGCGCCAAAGCCCCCCGCGATGGAGATTATTGCCCCCTTCATGAGCCCTTATGAGTTCTTTGAAGGCATGGGTATTCGCACATGGCCCAACGGCCACGGGCATACTGGTGTGAACCACTCAATCCATTCGAACTACACCGCCATTGAAGGGTATTTCGAGGCGATGACAGCGGCCTATGGGGAAGAAAAGGCCAAGGCGATTTTGGATGAAAACCGCCATAATACCGTCTATTTCCCCAATATCATGGTGAAAGGTCCAATCCAGCAATTGCGGGTCTTTATTCCTTTGGCGGCGGATAAAACGGTGGTGGAAAGCTACATCTACCGCCTTGTTGGCGCGCCGGATGAACTGACTGCCCGCACGGCGATGTATAATCGGATGATCAATGCGCCGACCTCGATTGTGGGGCATGATGATCTGGAAATGTACGAACGCGCGCAGGAAGGTCTCCAGAGCGACGGCATGGAATGGGTGAACATCCAGCGGCTTTTGGAAGAGGGTGAGGACTTCACTGAAGAGGCCGTCAACAACGGTACGACAGAGCGCCAGATGCGCAATCAATTCAATGCATGGGCCAAGTTTATGACTTATGACGTTGCAGCTCAGGAGGCGGCGGAATGAGCGTCTCTAAAGATCAATTGATCGACTTCATCTATGAAGAGGCCCGCATGTTGGATGAGGGGCGCTATACCGAATGGCTCGCGCTTTGGTTGGCCGATGGTCAGTACTGGATGCCGCTGGATTACAAGCAAAGCGATCCGATCAACGAGACGTCGCTGCTCTATGAAGATATGTTTATGCTGAAGTTGCGGGTGGAGCGTTTAAATGGTGCGCGCACCTTTAGCCAGAAACCCAAAAGTCGCTGTCATCATGTCATTCAACGTCCCTTTGTAGATGAGAGGGATGGGGACCGTTTTGTGACCAATACCTCCATGCATTACGTGGAAACGCGGCTTGATGAACAGCAACTACTGGCGCTGACTGCGCGGCACGAGTTGGCACTTGTCGACGGCAAGCTTCGGATTGCGAATAAGCGAGTGGATATCCTCAATTGCGATGCCGCGTTCCGCAATATCCAGTTGCTTCCATGAGCGTACTTTCGGTCTTTGAAACGTTTACGCAAACTGCGGCGCGGTGGCCGGACCGGCCCTTTTTGCATGTCTTGCAAGAGACCGCCGAGATCTATGGCATCGAAGCGGGCGAGATCTCCTATGCGGAGGCGTTGGCGTTGATTCAGCGCTATATCGCGCAGATCGAGGCTGCGCATTATGTCAAAGGCCAACGCGTGATGTTGCTGCTTGAGAACCGCCCCAGCTATTTCTTATGGTGGCTTGCATTTAATGCGTTGGGCATTTCCGTGGTTCCCATTAACCCCGATCTGCGCAAGGCAGAAATCGCCTATATGATAGGCCACGCGGAACCTGTTCTGGCGGTAAGCCTGTCGAACCGCGCTGAGGACTTGCGCGAGGCTGCGGCAGAGGCGGGAGTCAACATTCCCGTCACGGTGCTTGGCGATGCGTTACCCACTGCGGTGTCTCAGGATGCAATTGCTGAGCGGATCGGCGATCCAGAGGCGGCGCTGCTCTACACTTCGGGCACCACGGGTCAGCCAAAAGGCTGCATTTTGACCAACGAGTATTTCACCCAAGCGGGGCACTGGTATAGCACCGCAAGTGGTGTGTGCGCGCTGACCACTAAAGGCGAGCGTATGATCACGCCGCTACCAATTTTTCATATGAATGCGATGGCGTTTTCCTTCATGGCGATGGTCTGTGTGGGGGGCTGCTTGACGGTGCTGGATCGGTTTCATCCGCGCACGTGGTGGGCAAATGTGCGCGATAGCCACGCGACCTGTTTGCATTATTTGGGCGTGATGCCCTCGATGTTGATGGCAGCAGACCCTAGTGATCTGGATCGCGATCTTTCTGTGCGCTTCGGCTTTGGCGCTGGCATTGACCCCAAACTCCACGCCGCGTTTGAAGCGCGGTTTAACATCCCCCTTAGCGAGGGCTGGGCGATGACTGAAACCGGTGCGGGGGGTACGATCTGCGCCAACCGCGAACCGCGCGTGATCGGGAAAAGCTCTATCGGCACGCCCGACGAAACGGTCGAAGCACGTTTGGTTGATCCGGCGGGGCAAGATTGCGATCACGGTGAACTCCTAGTGCGCGCGGCGGGGGATAATCCGCGCAAAGGTTTCTTCGCCGGATACTTTAAGAACGAGGCTGCCACATCAGAGGCATGGGAGGGCGGTTGGTTTCATACGGGCGACATTGTGCGCCGCGAAGCAGACGGCACTATGTATTTCGTGGATCGCAAGAAGAACGTGATTCGACGCTCTGGTGAAAATATCGCAGCTGTTGAAGTTGAGTCCGTGCTGGCGCGCCACCCCGATATCAAAAGCGTTGCGGTTGCGGCTGTGCCGGATGCGATGAGGGGGAACGAGGTCTTCGCGTGCATCGTTGCGCATGATCGCGGAACTACAGAAATAGCAAATGAGATTACCAACTGGTGCCTAAGCCAACTCGCCTATTACAAAGCACCGGGGTACGTAGCCTTCGTCGATGAACTGCCCGTCACAGCGACACAAAAACTGCAACGTGCAACCTTGAAAGCGCTCGCCGCACACTTGGTGAATGACCCATCCACAAGCGACACGCGCCACTTGAAAAAGCGGAGCGTTGCATGACGCGTTTGCCTTATGATGGCGTTGTGCTCACGGCCCCTGTGTCTGTGCCCTATGTGCGCTATACGAATGAGAGCGCGCATTGGTGGATTGCCCGCGCGTTGCGGGAAACGCTTAAAAAGGCAAGTGTCACACCACAAGAATTGGATGGCCTGTCCGTTTCTAGTTTCACGCTTGCGCCCGACACGCCCGTTGGTCTGACGCAGCATTTGGGGATCTCACCGCGTTGGCTCGATACGGTTCCGATGGGCGGCGCGAGTGGTGTGGCCGCCATGCGTCGTGCTGCGCGCGCTGTGCAATGCGGCGACGTGGATATCGTGGCTTGCGTTGCGGGGGACACCAACCGGATCGACAGTTTTCGCAACCTGCTATCGGCCTTTTCGCGCTTTTCGATGGATGCGACCTTTCCTTACGGGTTTGGCGGCCCCAACGCGAGCTTTGCGCTTTTGCAGGACGCTTATTGCCACACCTATGGGGCTACGCGTGAGGATTTTGGCAAGATAGCCGTGTCACAGCGCGCCAATGCCTTGCACAATCCGCAGGCGATTATGAAGAAGCCCTTGAGCCTTGCGCAATACATGGACGGGCGGATGATTTCGGATCCGATCAGCCTATTTGATTGTGTGATGCCCTGCGCGGGATCAGAAGCGTTTGTGATGATGCGCGAAGAAATGGCGGTTGCGAAGGGTCTGCCATACGCGCGGATCAGCGCCACAATAGAGCGCACGAATGCGTTTCCTGACGACCCTATTCAGCTGCGTGGCGGTTGGGCCGTGGACATTGACGAGTTGTGGGGCATGGCGGGGTACGGGCCTGAAGCGATCGACGTTTTACAGACCTACGACGACTACCCGGTGATTTGCATGATGCAATTCGAAGATCTCGGATTTTGCGCAAAAGGCGAGGGTGGAGAGTTTGTGCGCAGGCATGATCTCACCATCGGTGGAGGCTTCCCCCATAACACGTCTGGAGGTCAGCTTTCTGTCGGACAGGCTGGTGCTGCGGGCGGTTATCTAGGGCTGGTCGAGGCGATTCGCCAAGTGACTGGCACCGCTGGACCGACACAGGTTGAGGGTGCTAAACGGGCGGCTGTGTCTGGGTTCGGGGTGATCAATTATGATCGTGGCCTTTGCTCAGCGGCAGCTGTGATCGAGGGGGCGGGTAGATGACAACACCCCTGACGCTACCGCCAAAGAAAGACCCGCAAAAGCGCACGACGGTCCCTGTCTTACCTCCCGTTGCACGCAGCCGCGCAGCGCTAGGCTTGGGGGTGATGGCGGCGCAAGGGCGCTTTGGATTGCAGGCTTGTTCCGAGTGCGCGGCAATCCAGTATCCGCCGCGTGATGCATGTGTGAAATGCATATCTGAAGATTTGGTGTGGCGGGATGTCGATCCCGCTGGCACCGTGATGGCTGAAACCACAATCCGCGTGTCGCCCGAACCTTATTTTCGCGAACGTATGCCGTGGCGCATGGGAGCGGTACAGCTTGCGGTTGGTCCAACACTGAACTGTCATCTGCACGGCGAAGTTGGTCGCGGAGATGCGGTTCGTATGGCACTGAAACTTGATAAAGCCGGGCAGGGCGTGTTGATTGCGCTGCCACTGAAAGGAAGTGAAGTGATGCAAGATGATCCTGTGCTACGGGCGATGTCGTGTGATCCCAAGCATCGCCGCATCCTAATCAGCGATGCCCGTGCGCCAATGGCTCTAGCGCTGACGCGGGCCTTGCTGTCCGCAGGTGCCGCGCATGTGTTTCTCGGTGAAGCAGAAGCGTGGCTGGCTTGGCCGGAACGTGCGGAGTTTGAGGGGATGGAGAACGTGTCGATCCTGCCCTTAGATGTGACGGATGTGTCTTCTGTCGCAAAGCTTGCGGCGGAAATTGGGGGTAAAATTGATATCTTGATCAACACCGCAAGCTACGTGCGCATGGGGGGGATCATGGACAATGATACGAGTTTTGCGAGCAACAGTTTCGAGGTGAACGCGCTGGGCCTAATGCGTCTTGCGCAAGGCTTTGGGCGGACCATGTCAGGACGCGTGCAGGATGGCATAAATTCGGCGGCTGCTTTTGTGAATATCCTCTCCGTGCGCGCGCTGTCGCCGGATGCAAACTACGGCGCATTTGGGGCGTCGCAGGCCGCCGCGCGCTCAATCTCGCAAAGTTTGCGCGCAGAATTCCAAGGCAGCGGGATGCGCATGATGAATGTTTACATTGGCCCCGTTGAAGGCGATGCATGGTTTCAACCTTTGCCACCTCCCAAAGTGACACCGAATACGATTGCGCGCTCTGTGGTGAGCGGCTTGGTTGATGGCTTGGAAGAGGTCACATGCGGGGATATTGCGCGCGATGTTTACGCGCGCTGGCAAGCTGATGCGCTGCTATTGGAACGCGAGATGACAGGGGGCGGATCATGAGCGATGTGATTGCAAATGTGGCCGAAGCCCTTGCAGAGGGAAGTGCGCGTATCGTCGATTTGACCCACACGTTAGACCCTGATTTTCCGGTCATCATCCTGCCGCCAGAGTTTGGCCAATGCGCGCGTTTTCGAATGGAAGAGGTCAGCGCATATGATCATCGTGGACCTGCCTGGAAGTGGCACAAGCTGACGTTGAACGAACACACGGGCACGCATTTTGATGCGCCCTCGCATTGGGTGTCGGGCAAGGATGTGCCCAATGGTGATGTGGACGAGATAGATCCAAGCGTCTTTGTTGGCCCTGTGGTTGTGATCGATTGCTCAGCCGGTGCGGCAGAGAATGATGATTTTGAACTTACGCCTGATGTGATCCTTGCGTGGGAGGCAGAGCATGGTGAGATCCCAGCAGATGCTTGGGTGCTGATGCGCACGGATTGGTCGAAACGCAGTGGTGCGCAGTATCTCAATATGGCCGAGGACGGCCCTCATTCACCGGGGCCAACTCCGGATACAATTCGGCTATTTTTAGAGCGAGATATTCGCGGATTCGGGACAGAAACAGTGGGCACTGACGCGGGGCAAGGATCGCATTACGTGCCGCCATATCCTGCGCATTATTTACTGCACGGTGCTGGTAAGTTCGGTCTGCAATGCTTGTGCAATCTAGATCAATTACCTGCAACAGGTGCGTTGCTGATCGCGCCGCCGTTGAAGATAAAAGGCGGCACAGGCAGCCCGACGCGCGTGCTGGCGATGGTGAGCACTTGAACAAATATACCGCCGTCATAACAGGGGGCAGCAAGGGTATTGGCGCTGATCTGGGTCAACGTTTGATCGTGAAGGGCTACGATGTTGTATCCTTATCGCGCGGTGCCCCTGAATGGTCCGATGCGCGTTTGCATCATGTTGAAGTCGATCTGCTTGATGCTGCGGCAACCGAGCAAGCCGCGTGCGAGATTGCCGCCGCTCACAACGTCACGCACTTTGTGCACAACGCAGGTATCATCTGGCCCAATCTGGTGGAAGAGGTGAACGCGTCTGATTTAACGGGCCTCACGCAAATTCATCTTGGCGCGCCTTTGATCCTGCTCCAGGCCTTTTTGCCTGTCATGAAAGCCAACCACTTTGGTCGTGTTATGTTCAACGGTTCTCGCGCGGCTTTAGGCGTGCCGACTCGCACCGCTTATTCCGCAACGAAGGCGGGCATTATCGGCATGGCGCGCACGTGGGCCCTAGAGCTTGCACCGCATGGGATTACGGTCAATGTCGTCTCGCCCGGACCTGTGCAAACCGATAATTTCTGGGACATCATCCCGAAAGGCAGTGAGCGTGAAGCTGATCTTGCCAAGCGAATTCCCGTTGGGCGTCTGGGCACCACGCGTGATATTTCAAATGCGTTTATGTTCTTTTGCGATCCTGAGAATAGCTTTGTGACCGGCCAAAACCTATTCGTGTGTGGGGGTGGTAGCGTCGGGGCGTTGTCGCTCTGAACTATGAGTTGACGCAACCCTAGGTTCGCCGCATTCTGAACCGAACGCGCATAAGGGATGTTATCATGGCGTCTGCCCTATTTTGTGCTGGACATAAGTTCAAATAAGAAAGGGATTGCCATGCCGGTTGCGGGTTGGCGGTTGGGGTTTTTGGGCTTGCCGCGTTTCCTTGCACCGCGTTCGGACACACGTGAGTATCAAGATGAGCAAGGCCGTTTCCGATTTGACGCGCGCTTGTCGCTGCCGCTTATCGGCCTGCTCGCGCATTATCGAGGCCGTTTAATGTCTGAAAAAAGCTGGATAGTTTCCGCGTGGGGCAAAGCGTATGATGCAGCATTTTGACTATGTGATCGTTGGTGGTGGAGCTGCGGGCTGTGTTCTCGCCGCAGAGCTGGCCATGCGATCCGATCGTTAGGTTGCGCTGGTTTAACGGGGGCGTCGCGAGGTAAACCCCTAAATTCATATTCCTGCGACGTTCTTTAAAGCGTTGCGATCCAAAGATGTCGAGGTGGTTGTCTCAGAACCTGATCTGAGTTTTGTGGATCCGCCGTTTCCTGTGCCGCAGGGACGTGTTCTTGGGGAGCAATTTCCGTCAACGGGATGATCTGGATGCGTGCCCAAGCGCGTTATTATAACGATTGGGAGGGTGAACATAGCTGACAAGGACGGTCTTGCGTCGATGTTTCGCCCGTGTTTAAGCGCCGAGAACGTTATATGGAACTTGGTAACGAAATTCATGGCATCGACGGGCCTTTAAATGCGGCTGCGCCGACCCCAAAACATCCCACAATACACGTTTGATCGAGGTGGCACTTGCTGTTGGGCAAACCGGTGACGCGCAGATTGAAAGATGTGCGCGGTTTTGCATGGGGCGCAATATTTGTTTGGGCGCAAAGGTTTGCTTGGTTCCAATCCGCAAACAAGCGCGCAAGATTTTTTATCCTGCAGGCAGATGTCGGATAGTCCAAGCGCTGTGATTGATGGAAGCTGCGTGTCAACGACATCGACGGGCTTAGGGTTGCAGATTGATCGGTCATGCCCGCTTTGGCTTTAGGCAATACCAACGCATCGACGATGACGATCGCAGGGCGGGCTGCTGATTTCATCCTTTCGGGATAAACAAGTCAGCGCCTAGCGTAATATTAGTTGTCATGTGAAGTATTTTGTATGATAGTTCTTTCAAACAAAAAGGTTTTTGGGAGGAAACTATGAAACATTCACTTATCGCAGCTGTCGTGGGCGCACTTGTTAGTGCGACGCCAGCTCTAGCGCAGGTTAACCTGACCGCGGAAACCGCAAGCCCGGGTGGTGCGGTGCACCTATCGCCTGCGCATTTGACGGAGGTCGCGGGCACGCTTGGCATCGCGAATATTCAGCTTGCTGAAGGTCAAACACTAACCAACTCGATCCAGAATGTGGCAGAGGGAAAAACTGATATTGCCGGTACGCCGCATATTCTACCATTCCTGATGAGCCGTGGGGTTGGCCCTTACGGATCGCTTGGCAAAGAAAAGGGTGCGGAGCTTGCGGGTAATCTGCGCGCGATTACGCCAGTAACGCTCGGAGTGTTCTTCTTGTTCGCATATGATTCTAAAAATCTGAATGGTTGGGATGATCTTGAAGGTAAAAAGATCTTCAACGGTCCACCACGCGGGGGCGCGCTTACGAATGCGCGTAGCATGATTCAGATTGTTACGGGCTTAAAGGATGGCGAAGGCTACGAGGGCATGCAGTCCAACTGGGGCCAAGCATCTTCTGTCATTTCCGGCGGTGAGCCTGATGCAGTTGTTCTGCCAGAGCTATTCCCGGGGTCACGTCTGACAACAGTTGCAGCGGCGGGTAACATGACCGGTTGGTCCATGCCGAAAGAAGCGTATGAATCTGAAGCGATGCAAAAGTACATGCAAGCGCCGGGCTCTGCGCCGTCTGAGATCGACATCAACGAATTGCGCGAGATTATGGGTGATAGCTGGTCATTTGTCTCTGAGGACGACACGTTCCGTGCGTTTGAGACGATTGGTGGCAACGTAGTTCACAAAGATATGGATGACACGCTCGTCTACGACTTGGTGTCGGCCTATGTTGCGTCCATGGATGAGCTTAAGGCGAAAGCGCCGTTTGGCAATAGCGTGAACTTCGACAATCCGATGCTTGGCATGTGTGGCTTGAACCCAGTGCAGTACCACCCAGCTGCCGCACGTGCATGGCGTGAAGCGGGCTATGAACTCGATGATTGCGCCGTTGCTGAGTAATCCCAGTTTTCGGTAAGTAAAATAGGGCGTCGCCAGACATTGGCGGCGCCCTTTGTGACACTAGACCCCGCAGGTGAGCCATGTCCGACACGAGCGACCAGAAACCGCAAGACACGATAATTCCAAGCAAATACGTGTACATTCTTGCGTTGATTTTTGTTGCGATGGGGATCGTCAACAGCATGCCAACAATCCCAGGGTGGGATCAGATGTGGCAAACGATGACGGGTATCAAAAAGCTGAAAGTGCGCTCTTTCTCTACTGAGTACTTCTATCCATTGGTGTTCTTCATCATGATGCTGATCGTTGTGATGAAACATTCCATGTGGCGCGCATGGGCAGGCACGTCGCGTGCTTGGTTTGGCTGTTTTATGGACACCGCTTTGGTGGTTGCCGCGGCTGCGATTTCCATCACCTATCTCATTGAGATTGATAGCGTTTGCATCATAGATGCCTTTACGGGCGAGCGCGCACGGATCATGGCGGAAACCCTTGCTGCAGAGATCGAGTTCGCGGAAACCATGGGGCTGCCTGTGCCAGACACAGTGGAAGACCCGAAATGCGTGGCGACCACCGGGGTCTGGCTTGTGGCGATCATGGGTGCGTCGATCCTGGTTTTCCTTGGCTATAACGTGAGGGTTTGGGGCTTGCCCTTGGTCTTGGTCGCGATGCTGGTTGCGGCCTACACGATCGGCACGGTGCTGGTGTGGTATTTCCACGGACCTGACGACATCAACAAATATTTGATGACCAAACTTGGCGGGGAGCCGCGCACCTTCCTGGACGGCGTGCCCAATGTGCATGACGCTTTGGTTAATAACTCCTCCGGCATGTTGGGCCGGTTCATGTACGTAATTATGAACCTCGTGTTTCCCTACATTATCCTTGGGGCAATGTTCGGTAAATCGGCGGGCGGAAAATCGCTGATCAAACTTGCCTTCCGTTGGACCCGCAATTTGCGCGGCGGGCCTGCCCATGCGGCGATTGTGTCGTCGGCGATGTTTGGTACGATCACGGGTGGCCCTGTGACGAACGTTCTCTCAACTGGGGTTCTTACGATTCCAATGATGATAAAATCAGGTTTTTCACGTGTCTTCGCAGGCGGCGTTGAGGCGGCGGCCTCCTCGGGTGGCTCAATCATGCCACCTGTGATGGGCGTCGCGGCGTTCATCCTCGCTGCACTCACAGCAACACCTTACGGTGACGTGATTATCGCAGCAACGATCCCTGCGATTGCTTATTTCTTCTGCCTCTTTCTCACTGCGATGTTCCAATCGCGCAAACAAGGGATCGAAGCGTTCGGTGAATTCACCGACGACATGCGTATCACCCGAACAGACATTCTGCACTTGATGCAAATCTTTCTGCCGATCCTGTTGATCCTCGTTCTTTTGCTGACGAAGAAAGATGCGGTTGGCTGTGGTTGGCTTGGTTGGTTGCTCGGTGCTGAGACTGTGATCAATAATGGCGTGTGCCGTCCGATTGAGCTGCCTTGGTTCTTGCAACTCTACCAGAACGCCGCTGGCGATGCGGGCGCGACAGGATGGTGGGGTGCCGCTTTGGTGATTGCGCTGCTATTTCTCGACAAGGATTTCCGCAAGACACCTCGTAAGGCGCTGGACGCTTTGGCGGATGCGGGGATCACGGTATCGACATTGTATCTGATGTTCCTTGCGGTGACTGTGATCGACGTCAGTCTTAACTTCACGGGTCTGTCAAAATTCATTGGGATCGACGTGCTCAGCTTCTTGCTGTCGCTTGATCTTGGCGGTAGTGCGTCCTTCTCCATGCAGCTCATGGCGCTAGGTATCACGATGCTTTTGGCGGTCTTATTGGGAATGGGAATGCCTGCGGTGCCTGCCTATATCAACGTCGCTTTGTTAATGGGGCCACTACTGATCGGCCTCGGACTTGCGACCTTCACTGCGCATATGTTCATCTTTTACTTCGCGGTTGCGTCAGCGATCACGCCGCCTGTGGCCTTGGCTGCATTTGCCGCCTCGACGATCACCAAAGCTGAACCGATGGCTACAGGGTTCAGCGCCGTGCGCTCGGGCATCGTGATGTTCGTGATCCCGTTCATCTTTGCCTTTTACCCAGAATTATTGTTGATTGACCAAGCGCTTATTGACCCATCAAGCCCCGGTAAAAAATTCCTGCCGGGCTATGAGAACGGGGTCACAGTGATAGCGCTTTTGTGGTTGCTCGCACGACTTATCTTCGCGCTTTATCTCATCGCGAGTGCACTGTCGCGCTATGACACGGGACCGCTGAGTATGCCTTGGGTGTTGATCCGTTTGGCCGTTGCGGCAACGGTACTGGCCAAGCCTGAAACGATCCATCTTGCAGCGATTGCGGTGGGCGTTGGTCTTTTGATTGTGCACCGTGTGATGAACCGGCAGTAGATTGCCGCATAGAGGATTTAGCTCATGACACAGAAACCGAATTTCCTGTTGTTTATCACCGACCAACACCGCGCGGATTGGCTTGGCTGTGCGGGGCATCCTGTGGTGCGCACGCCCAACATTGACGCAATTGCCGCCAAAGGCACGCGGTTCGAAGATTTCCATGTCGCTTTGCCCGTGTGCATGCCCAACCGTGCATCCTTGATGACGGGGCGTATGCCGTCAGTGCATGGGTTGCGCCATAATGGCTGTTTGTTATCAGAACGCGCGAATACTTTCGTCGATGTGCTCGCCGCTGGTGGATACGCGACGGCAAGCTTTGGTAAAAGCCATCTCCAACCCTTTACCGATAGTCCACCTCTACGCAAAGAAGATCAAGTTGAACGCTTGGTGCCCGAAGCATGGAGACCTGACACAGGGAAATACACCAAAGAAGAACCAGCGAGTTTTGACAAGCCTTCGGATGCACTGTTCGAGACTCCCTATTACGGTTTTCAGCATGTTGAAATGGCGACAAGTCACGGGGATCAATGTGGTGGCCAATATGGTCAATGGTTCCGCGAAACCGTGCCAAATTGGCAGGAGTTACATGACCCCGCGAATGAGTTGGCGCATGATTACACATGCCCACAAGCTTACCGCACTCCCATTCCAGAGGATAAGTATCCAACTGCTTGGGTTGCGGATAAAGCAATCTCTTATCTAGAGGAGCGCAAAGCGGGCGACGATCCGTTCTTTGCGTTTGTGTCTTTCCCAGATCCGCATCATCCGTTTAATCCGCCGGGCAAATACTGGGATATGTATGATCCTAACGATTTTGACGTGGATCTGCCTTACGATGCACATCAGAACCCGACACCTCCTATGCAGCACGAGACGAAAATGTGGGAGACAGGCGAGGAGCCAGCGATCCCGCAATTTGCTTTCCGAGCGAGCGATCAACATGTGCGAGAAGCGAAAGCGCTGACAGCAGGTATGATCACAATGATCGACGACCACATTGGTCGCGTTATCGATGCGCTGAAAGCATCGGGCGAGTATGATAATACGGTAATCATCTTTACCTCTGATCATGGCGATTATCTGGGCGATTTTAATCTGATGCTGAAGGGAGCGATCCCGTTACCATCTATCACCCGTGTTCCGATGATCTGGTCTGATCCTGGCATGCGCAAAGGTGTACAGACGGGAACTCTTGCCTCGACAATCGACATCTCTGCCAGCATTTTGGATCGTGCAGGTTTGGCCCCCTACAATGGTATTCAAGGCAGTAGTTTTCTTGAGGCGCTGGATGGCACGCAGGTGCACCGCGACGAGGTGATGATCGAGCACAATGATGGTGGTCCGCGCATGGGGTTCACCAAAGCGGTGCGCGCGCGGACGTTGCGGACAAAAGACTGGCGCATGTCGATCTTTGCGGGGGAAGCCTGGGGTGAGCTTTACGATCTGAACACGGACCTGAGAGAGTGCAATAACTTGTGGGATGACCCTTCGGTCAAGGATGTTCGGGCAGAGCTGACACTACGCTTGGTAGATCATTTGACGTTCCAAATGGATGAAAGTCCGCGTGCGACCCGCTTGGCGTAGTGATTTAAAACAGTTGAGCGGATTTATTGGACCTTTCCGGCTTTCAAAGTGGGTTGGATAGTGCTCTAACATTTGCAAAAGCCGTGACATCTTCTTGCGCTGCAGGACGTTGAATGTCAGTACACCTACATGGATTATCCACGACGCTTCCGCCTTATTGCCTGACACAAGATGAAGTGCGTGCGCGTGTGAGCATCAATTTTGGCATTAAATATCCTTAGTTCGGCCGCCTTTCGAAAAGTTTTGTGAGCGCGGGCATTGATCGGCCCTACTCTGTTGTGCCGATTGACTAGTTTCATGAACCTCACGGTTGGGGCGATCGCAACACCGCCTTTATGACAGGTGCGAAAGCGATGTTTCTGGATGCGGCGGGCGCGGCTCTGTGCGATGCAGGTCGGCGCGCGGATCAGGTGGATTGCGTGCTCACAGTATCCTTAACAGGCATCGCGACCCCAACGCTGGAAGCGCAAGTTTTCTCTGACATGGGCTTTCGCGATGAAATTATACGCGTCTCCCTTTTCCATAAATTTTGCCGGGGATTCTCGGCTTGCAGAGACGCGGCAGAGCCCCTCAACCTTTAATGAAAGTCACGACTTGGAAATAGCCGCTTGGCCTGATCCCTCGGATGCATGGCACGCGCAGGTTGGCGACGCGGACGTGGGGCATCATCGGCTTCGGGACGTGTGATTCCGACCTGATCATCAAGCGGATGGCCGAGCTCGCCTAAACGATGCGACAGGTCCTCGACCTCTTGGGCAATCACATGCACGACAATCCCTTCCCGCTGCAAAAAGCCTGTAACGCGCAAAAGGCGCCCCCCCATCACTGCGCGGGGATATTTTTCATAAAGCTTGGGCCAAACCACCACATTACTGACACCTGTTTCATCCTCAAGCGTGAGGAAAATAACGCCTGAAGCCGTGCCGGGCCGTTGGCGCGTGATCACCAAGCCGCATACAGAAATTCTATGTAAAGGTGCGTTGGGCAGCTTATCATGCGGCGTAAGCCCTGCAATGTTCGGGCGCAACAATTCCATCGGATGGGCGCGCAAGGTGAGCCGCATGGAGACGTAATCCTCCACCACTTCCTCACCCAAATGCATGGCGGACAGAACCACATCAGGTTCGTGAATACTCTCCCCATCAATAGGATCGTTGAAGAGCGGTAAGGGTTGCTGCCCACGGATGGCCTTTACCAACCAAAGTGCGTCGCGACGTGTGTGGCCCATATCCGAAAACCCATCCGCTTCGGCAAGGCGTTCCATAACAGCAGGGGCAACCCCCGCGCGCAGCCAGACGGCTTCGGGATCGCGGTAGCCATTGCCGCGCGCAGCGACGATCCAATCGGCATCCGCCTTGCGAAAGCCCTTGATCTGACGAAAGCCCAAACGCAACGCCAAAGCTCCATCGCTGCGACGCTCTAATGTGTTGTCCCAGGTGCTCGCGTTCACGCAAATGGGCCGCACTTCGATATGGTGTTCGCGCGCGTCGCGCACGATCTGGGCGGGGGCGTAAAAGCCCATGGGTTGGGAGTTCAAAAGCGCGCAGGCAAAGACCGCAGGGTGGTGTTTTTTTAACCAAGCCGACACGTAAACCAGCATCGCAAAAGCGGCGGCGTGGCTTTCGGGAAAACCGTATTCGCCAAAACCTTCAATCTGCGCGAAGCAACGCTGCGCGAAGTCCTCATCATAGCCGCGCGCGAGCATGCCATTGATAAAACGGTCCTTCAAGGTGCTGATCGTGCCCATGCGTCGGAACGTGGCGAGGGAGCGGCGTAGTTGATCCGCCTCAGAGGGATCAAAGCCTGCGGCGACCACGGAGATTTGCATCGCTTGCTCTTGGAACAGCGGTACGCCAAGGGTCTTGCCGAGCACATCTTCAAGCTCTTTGGAGGGAAAGTGCACTTCCTCGCGGCCTTGGCGGCGGTTGATATAGGGGTGCACCATGCCGCCCTGAATGGGACCGGGGCGCACGATGGCGACCTCGATCACCAGATCGTAGAATTTGCGCGGCAACATGCGCGGGAGGAAGTTCATCTGCGCGCGAGATTCCACTTGGAAGACCCCAATCGCATCGGCCACGCAGAGCATATCGTAGGTTTGCGGATCCTCCTGTGGAATTGTCGCGATAGAGAGAGTTTTGCGGTCATGCTCTCGTAGCAGATCAAAGCTTTTGCGGATGCAGCTGAGCATGCCAAGGCCTAGAATATCGACCTTTAGAATGCCCAAAGTGTCGATGTCATCTTTGTCCCATTCGATGACTGTACGATCCTCCATTGCGGCGTTTTCAATCGGGCATAACTCATCAAGCCGTTCTTTTGTAATGACAAATCCGCCGACGTGCTGCGATAGGTGCCTTGGAAAACCGATGATCTCACTAATCAGGCGGATGGTCTGTGCAAGGCGGCGATCTTCAAGGTTCAGCCCCAATTCGCGCACGCGTTCAGGGTTGGCCCCTTTTTCTGATTGCCCCCAGATTTGGCTCGACAATCCTGCTGTTACATCCTCACTCAGCCCCATGACTTTGCCCACCTCGCGGATGGCACCGCGGGTGCGAAAATGGGTGACAGTGGCGCACAGCCCCGCGCGATGACGTCCGTACTTGGCGTAAATATGCTGAATCACCTCTTCGCGGCGCTCATGTTCGAAATCGACGTCAATGTCAGGTGGCTCTGCGCGCGCTTCAGACACGAAACGCTCGACCACCATGGTGATCACTTCGGGGCTGACTTCGGTGATGCCGAGCAGATAACACAGGATCGAATTGGCGGCTGATCCGCGCCCTTGGCAGAGGATTCCTTGGGAGCGCGCGAATTGTACTATGTCATGTACAGTCAGGAAATAGGCAGGGAAATCCAGTGCCTTAACGAGCTTAAGTTCCTTCTTGATCTGTGCTTTTGCTTTTTCTGTTGCGCCGTTGGGGTAGCGTCGCATCATGCCCTCATAGGCGAGGCGGGTCAGGCGCTCTTGGGGTGGTTCGCCTTCGCTGATCTCATCGGGGTATTCGTAAGACAACTCGTTGAGGCAAAAGCTACAGCGTGCGCCGATTTCGACGCTCCGCTGCACAGCGGCAGGATGATCGCGAAACACACGGGACATATCCGCATGACCTTTGAGGCGGCGTTCGGCATTGGGCAGCGCACGTGTGCCGATCTGATCAATAGTGATATGTTCGCGCATGCACGTCAGCACATCTGCGAGTTGACGGCGTTTGCCATGGTGCATGAGTGGATCGCCGACAGCGACCATGGGTGCCGATGTTTTGAGCGCGAGGCGGGCGCAAGCGGCAAGGTATGCTTGATCGGAGCCATTGTAGCGCGGGGCCGCGCCAAGGAAGACGTGGCTGGGATAGCGGCGTTGCATTTGTGCGATATCATGGGTGGTTTTGCGCAAAGGACCACGAGGCAGGGCAATCAAGATCATGCCGGAGCAACCCTCAAGCAGATCAGGCAGGTCGAGATGACATTGCCCTTTTTCTGCGCGGCGTTTGCCAAGGGTGAGAAGGCGGGTGAGGCGGCTATACGCTGCGCGATCTTTGGGAAGGGCTATCCAATCGATATGGCTATCGCGTAGCACGAGACGGGCACCAACGATCAGTTTGGGGAGATGGACCGTTTCGGGTCGAGGGATGTGCTGTGGATCGCCTACTTCTTGACGTGACGAGTGATCCAGTTGCGTTTCCGAACGGATGCGTATGGTATCTTCACTCGTGCGTTTAAGCTCCTTAAGGGCCGCATAGGCGCGCACGACACCCGCAATGGAATTGTGGTCGGTGATTGCGATCGCTTGCAGGCCAAGCTCTGCCGCGCGGGTCACCAATTCTTCGGGATGCGAAGCACCGCGTAGGAAGGTGAAATTGGTCGTGGTGGCGAGTTCTGCGTAGCTCATGCGAATTCGCCTTGGACATACCAGCTTGGGCTTTGCGGAGTGAAAAACAGCCAAAGGCGGCGGCCTTGGCGTGTTTCGACGCACCAATAATCTCGCACGCCTGTGCGCCATTCATCTGCTTCCAACCACCACTCAGGTGCGATGCGCTCGGGGCCAGAGGCACGTGCGGTGGCGAAAGACATGCGCCGCCAACGGAAGCGTTTTGGTGGGGTGGGTGCCGCATGTGTGCCGAGCAGTGGTGCAGGTGGAAAAATATGCAGCGGACGGGGGCGTATGGTGCTCCATGCGCTCTCAGGACTTGAGAATGCTGCAGCAGCTATCTGATAGCTGTGTTCTGGAATGTGGCTATCGGCTGGTAGAAAACGTTGCACGTTTTCAAGGCCGATGCGTGTGCCAATGCGGGTGATGAGATCATCAAGCTGGTCTTTGTGACCCGTGGAGACGTGGCTGAGTTGTTGCACAGGCATGGGTTCGACCTGCACCGCCTCAAGACGCATTTGATCGATGCCGTAGCCTGCATCCACATCGTCGATGCCGCGCTCAAACAGCGGTAGAATACGGCTCGCGTCGCGCATGGGGCGGGCGAGGCGGAGCTCGACCTGTTGGCTGTCTTGATCGACGCGGCGCAGGGTCAGCGCTAATATGCGTGCGCCTGTTTCGTGAGATTTTAGCTTGGCGCAGAGCTGGGTGAGCAGGCGCGAGGTGCCCTCCATCACATCGCTTTTGATGCCGATGGGGTCTGGCAGGGTAATGCGCACGCCGTAGTGGGGGGGATCTTTCAACGGGGTAATTTGTTCGGGTTGCTGTCCAAGCGCTTGATCTAGACGCATCAGAAGGGACGGGCCGAAACGACGGGTCAAAGGCGCGCGCGCGGCATTTGCGAGCTCTCCAATGGTACGCAAACCGAGACGTCCTAAGCCTGTGACGGTCTTTTCCTCAAGACGTAGTGCTGCAACAGTGAGGTCTTGGAGAACGTCCGACGTCGCGCCCACAGGCGCAGAACCTTCACCGTGATGAGCCAAAGCCCATGCTGCACCACGACTGTCACCAAGTCCGATGCACGCGGTAATTCCTGCACGTGAAAGCCTTTGACGCATGTCCATCAGCAGCTCTGCTTCGCCACCAAACAGATGCGCGGTACCGGTGATGTCTAGCACGAGACCATCGTCGTCCTCAAGCCCAACCCAAGGGCAATAGCGCACTGCCCAACGGCGCAGCGCATGTTGGAAGCGCTTATCCGCGAGAAGATCGGCAGGGCGGCTTTGCAGGTCAGGACAAAAGGCGCGCGCGTCGGAAAAGGGCATTCCTGCGCTAAGACCAAGCCGTTCGGCTGCGCCATTTAGGCAGTAAATCCGGTTCGTATTGCTGAGGCTATGTGTCAGCGCGAATGGCCCCTCAACGGGGCGCATCCGTAATACGCGATCACTCGCCAGTCGCGGAAACCAGATGGAGACGACGCGACGCTGTATCCCATCGAACATGCCAAAATCCTAATGTTCCTGATTTGTTCTTAATAAGTTCGTAACGTTGGAGAGTCGAGTCTCCCGGGGCAGAGAAAGGGTCAAAAATTGGTGCCGCGTGCCAGCGAGACTCAGCCGCATTGCTGCCCATCCCATCGGGAATAAGGCATAGGCCTGTGGATTTTCCTGCCCTCGCAGAGAGCTGCAATCGACGCCCTTGGATCAATCCCATGGGTTGGCTGATTTCCAGAATGACCAAAGGGGTGGTCCCATCGCGGAGCGCTTCTTCCGCGACGGCGAGCCCCTCTGTTTGATCTTTTACTTTTGCAATCAAGAGCTTGCCGGGGTCAAAGAAGGGCAACAGGCCGAGTGGGTTTAACGTTCCTGGCCGCCAATATTCGCGAATCCAAATGACACTTCCCCGCGTGCTGCTTGCACAAACAGCAGCAAAACTCGCAGCACATGGGCCACACACTTCATGCACACGCTCGGCGCGCAAGGGGAAGGATTGGGTGAAATCAGGTGTCATGGGGAAGAAGTTTAGCGTGTATTTGCGACAGATCCAATTCATAAACTGTCGTCGCCTCTCGGGCCAATCGCGCCGCGAATCTTTGGCATAGAATGTTGATTGGTGATTGTTAGGACGCGAAGGGCGTGCGGACGCTGCCCCGCAAAAGAATGCCGCGATGAACGACATTTGGGCCAGATTGGAGGCTGCATTCTGGCTGATCGTCACGTTTAACGCCGATCCGGTCGAAATCACGCTGCGCTCTTTGCAAGTCAACCGGTCTGCGTTGGTGGCTGCCTCGCTGATTGCTTTGCCGTTTGGCACGTGGCTTGCGATCTGGCGGTTTCGCTAGCGGCGCACAGCGTGCGGTGTCCAATGCGTTGATGGGCTTGTCGCCTGTGGTGGTTGGCTTGATTGTCTATTTGCTGCTTAGCAGGTCTGGTCCATTTGGGGAGGGGCGGCCTCTTCTACACGCCAAGCGCGATGATCATTGCGCAGGTAATTATTATCACGCCGCTTATTGCCTCGACCACCCATCAGACGATGTGCGAACTTTGAGCGGAATGTCATGATCTGCTGATCTCACTGAGTACCGCGAAATGGGAACGCATCATGACGTTGATTTGGGACGGACGCCGTGCTTTGCTGGCTGTTGCCTTGGCAGGGTTTGGCCGCGCGATTGGCGAAGTGGGCGCGATCATGATTGTGGGTGGTAACATCGATCACGCGACGCGGGTTTTGACGACTGCAATAGCGTTGGAGACGGGGAAGGGTGATTTTGCGCTCGCGCTCGCGCTGGGGCTTGGTTTCGTGCTGGTCGCATTGGCGCTTGCGGTGAATATCTTGATCCACACCCTCTCGCGCACAGAGCAGGAGGAACGCTGGTGAGCTGGCCCTTTCGAAACTGGACGCTCAAGCGTGGCAAGAGCAGGTGTATGTGTTTTAAAACCCCATCATGTTGCGCCGCACAGTGCGCGCCAATCTTGTCTACCCTTTAGAGCTGATGGGAACGGCAAGACCCATTATTAGACAAAAGGTTGAGCATTGGGCTGAGCGTATCGGACTAGCAAACGCTCTGGAGCGGCACGCGCCGTGATTGTCGGGGGGCGAAGAGCAAAAGCTCGCCCTTGCGCTAATTCGCTCGCCGGATGTGCTCTTGCCCGCAATCAAGGAAGACGTGGACATCGAATTGCAGTTTTTAATCCTTGGTATAGAGCGGCTGGAGCGGGCATGGGGGCTAGCCTCAATACAGCTTCCGCAACGAGCGCATATATCCTTGCGGATCGTGTGAGTTGGTTAAATTATTGGCAATAAGACAGACCTTGCGCTACTCTATTCAGGCGATCCTGCGCTGTTTAATCAATATGCCTATTTGCCAGTGAGCGCTGCGAAGCACGCCAATATAAATGTGGCCGCAGCACAGGCTTTAAAAGTGTGGTTGGTGTCGCTTAAAGTAGCCGATTTGATCAATTTCTACACAATCAATGGCGCGCGCTTGTTTACGTTTAACGCTACAAACTAAAGACCGCGCAGCAACGCTTGTGAAGGGCGTCCTGTGATCTCTAAACCCTTTCTGCGCTGATAGTCACTGATCGCTGCGCGACTTTTGTTGCCGAGAATGCCGTCGGCCCCGCCTGTGTCAAAACCCCGCGATGTCAGGCGTTTTTGCAAAGCGATGCGATCGTCTTTTGTCAGGCCAAACTCATCGGGTGGGAAGCTTCCGCGCAAGGGGCCAGCGCCGCCGATGCGGTCCGATAGATGTCCGACGCCAATCGCGTATGCATCTGAATTGTTGTAGCGTTTGATCGCGCGGAAGTTGCCTGTAGTAGAAAATTTTGGTCCTCCCGCTTGGGGCTGTAAAGTTCCAGAGCGTGATTCCGCGCCCCAGCGCACACCACGGCTCCACCCGTTGCGTTGCAGGTAAGCGGCAGTTGAGGCGAGCGCGTCGCTTGGATCAGCTGACCAAATATCGCGTCGCCCGTCGCCCGTGAAATCGACGGCAAAGGCAGCGTAGGACGTCGGAATAAACTGGGTGTGGCCCATGGCACCGGCCCAAGATCCAAACATGCGATCCGCCGTGATATCCCCATTTTGGATGATCTTCAGCGCCGCGACGAGTTGCTTTTCAAAGAATGCTCCGCGCCGCCCGTCGAACGCCAATGTCGAGGTGGAGGAGATTACAGGAATGTTGCCTTTACGCTCGCCAAATTGGCTTTCTAAACCCCAGATTGCGCAGATGATTGTCGCATCGACCCCGTATTTTTTTTCCAACGCATTCAAAGTACCGCGATGGCGGGCGAATGCGGCGCGGCCTTTGTTAACGCGATCGTCGGACGCTGCGATGGAGAGGTAATCTTCGAGCGATCGTTTGAATTCCGTTTGATTGCGGTCGCGTTTCACGACATCGGGCAGATACCCTGCGCCACGAAACCCTGCGGCGATTGTTGCGCTGCTGAGCCCATATCCACCGGCACGGTTTTTGAACGAGGCGACCCAAGCGCCATAGCCTGCATTAGGTTGCGGGCGCATATCTGGTGTGAGACCTGTGGATTTGGAGCGGCTCGTGCTTTGTGGGGTTGTGCCGCGGCACGCACTTAGGCCAAAGGCGCCCAGAGTGAGGGCGAAAGTTCGTCTGGTAATCGTCATAATACTGCCCGTTCAAATTACTTTGTTTTACGAAACAGTAACGCATTGTTGCGCAGCCGCAAACAACCACCTTCAGACTTGCGTCTCGGGCACACCTCCGCGCATCAAACCTGCGAAATCAAAAATCTTTGGGTCGAGCAGGTGCGATGGGCGCGCATTGGTCAAGGCGCGGAACATGACTTGGCGACGACCAGGATTGTTGGCTTCCCATCCATCAAGGATTTGTTTCACTTGCTGGCGCTGCAATCCATCCTGAGAGCCGCAAAGATCACAAGGGATAATCGGATAATTCATCGCGCTCGCGAATTTCTCGCAATCGACTTCGGCCACATGAGCGAGAGGGCGGTACACGAACAAATCGCCCTCTTCATTCAGCAATTTGGGTGGCATCGTCGCAAGGCGCCCCCCGTGAAAGAGGTTCATAAAGAAGGTTTCCAAAATATCATCGCGGTGATGACCAAGCACGACGGCGGTGCAGCCCTCCTCGCGGGCCACGCGGTAGAGATTGCCGCGACGCAAACGCGAACACAGCGCGCAAAAGGTGCGACCTGCTGGGATCTTATCCATGACGATTGAATAAGTGTCTTGGTACTCAATGCGATGTGGTACGCCCATTTTTTCAAGAAACTCGGGCAGTACGGTTGCTGGAAATCCGGGTTGACCTTGATCCAGATTGCACGCGAGCAACTCTACAGGCAAAAGCCCGCGCCATTTGAGTTCAATCAGAATCGCAAGCAACGTATAGCTGTCTTTGCCACCGGACATGCAGACCAACCATTTGCCCCCCGGTTCGATCATGCCGTATTGCTCAATCGCTTCACGCGTGTAGCGCACCAGACGTTTGCGTAGCTTTTTGAATTCTGTGGTGCTCGGCGCACCAGAAAAAAGCGGGTGAATGTCGTCGTGATTATCTAACATGCGCTGGATATGGCATTTTGAAGGGGGTGTGGGAAGGGCGTTTTCAATTGAGCTGAGCAGGGTCGGCACCGCCAAAATGTCAAAATTTTTTAGTGTCCTTGGACTTAATGTGAATGCACACTTTTAAAGTGTATTAACGTTGAATGGCTCACCTTTTTAGAGATTTTTTCGCATTTTTGGAGATATCTTGATATGTATTATGTTTTTGTGTCTCGCGGTAAATTGGGTGGTGGTTTTCAAATGAGCCCGCGGTGAGCCATTTTTTTTGAGTTACCTAGTTCTGCGAATGATATGAAATACGCGCATCGCATTTCGAAAAGCAAATGGACCAAAGCAATCTTGAAAGAAACGATGGGCGGGACAAGCAATCCTTTGACTGAAGGAGATATTGTTTTTTACCTGCACGGATTCAATAATTCGCAAGCCACAGTTCTAAAGAGGCATTGCAAAATCAAGAAGGGTTTAGAAAAGCAAGGGTTTGACGGTGCTGTTGTGAGTTTTGACTGGCCAAGTGCGGATACTGCGCTGAACTACCTAGAAGATCGTGAGGATGCCAAGCTTTCAGCATTTCGCTTTGTGCGGGATGACATTGAAACGTTTTCTACTTTTCAGCAACCTGATTGTCATATTGATCTTCATGTACTGGCCCATTCTATGGGGTTCTACGTTGTGCGCGAAGCGTTTGACGACGCGGATGATCGTGCGAGGGTAGCCGATCGCAGTTGGGCAGTCAGTCAAGTCATGCTGATGACGGCGAATCTTCCGGTAGATAGCCTGTCGAAAGGCAATCCAAAATCGTCGTCGCTCGATCGTCATTGCGCGCGATTGACGAATTATTCCAATCCATTGGAGGATGTTCTTTCGATCTCTTTGATGAAGCGTTTAGCTGTGGCTCCACGCGCGGGACGGACTGGTATGGAGGCACCTGAACATCCAAAGGGTGTTGATATCTATTGTGGTAATCGATTTCGTGATGGAAAACATGGAAGCAGCATTAGGGCGGGTCACACTTGGTATTTTGATGATCCAGTAGTTATGGAAGATATCTATCACACGATTTGTGGGCGTTTGGATCGACATGAAATTCCGACACGCGCTTTTACGGACAGGGGTAATCTTGGCTTAAAATAGGTCACTTGGAAAAGTGTGTTCGGGAATTAATCGGGTACGTTATCTATGCCCGAACTGCCCCATGGGTGACAGCGCCCAATGCGGCGCGCGGCCAGCCAACTGCCTTTGATTGCGCCGTGTTTCTCTAGCGCTTCCATCGCGTAGGCTGAGCACGTGGGGTGATAGCGGCAATTGAAACCGACCCAGGGTGAGAAGACCAATCGATAGGCGCGCACGGGCAGGGCGATGATATGTGCAAGCGGACTCATTTTGAGGCGTGGAGTTTTTTGAGGGCATAGCGCAGATCACCGACAAGCAAATCGAAAGGCCGGTTGGCTGTTGCTTCGGTGCGGCCGATCAGAACGTAATCGCACCCTTTTACGCCATGTAGGGGTAATACGACACGCGCGGCTTCGCGCAGACGACGTTTGGCACGATTGCGCGCAACGGCGTTGCCAACCTTCTTGGAGCAAGTGAAGCCAACACCGACATTTGGGTCTTTATCGTGACGGTCTCGCATTTGCACCATCATTGACGTCGTGCCCTGACGACGCGCCCGGGCTGCATGCAAAAACGCGCTACGCTTTTTGAGAACGGCCAGGCTCAATGAAACCGCCGGAGGCGTGTTCCCGTCAGCGCAATGCGCGTCAGAGGCCTCCGGCGGTGTCAAAGTCATAAACCTAGAATGCGGGCGCTTACGCGCTCAGCTCTTTACGGCCCTTTGCGCGGCGCGCGTTCAGGATCTTGCGACCTGCTTTTGTGGCCATGCGTGCGCGAAAGCCGTGGCGGTTCTTGCGAACGCGATTAGATGGTTGAAAGGTGCGTTTCATCGCTCCGTCTCCGTGTAAAGCAGGGCAGCCGCGCAGAATCGCCGAGGCCCCATGTATCTTGAAGCTCGTCCAATAGAGGGGCGTGGGGAATAAGTCAAACCAAAGTGGCACGTTTTTCTGCAACAATTGGTCTGTTCTTGTGTGGGTGAATGTTACAGTTCTGATGCAAAGTCCAGCTTTGTTCACTGCAATTGTTACTCTTGATCAAGCAGGCGTGATTAGGCTTACGCAAACCACATCAAATCAGCATGTTGCACTCAGACAAGCGAAACTAATTTGATCCGAAAGAGAAAGTTGAGCGACATGACACAGACTCCAGAGAGCCAACCTAAATCCAAGTCTGGATTGGCCAGAATGCTCCCAATGCTGGTGATCCTTGTGGTTGCTGTGATTGGCGCTTTTACGTTAAAAGACTATCTCAGCTTCGATGCGCTGCGCGACAATCGTGAGGCTTTAATCGCCTTTCGTGACAGCAACTATCTTATCGCGGCATTTGGCTTTTTAGCGGTTTATGTCGCAATCGTCGGCTTCTCGCTTCCGGGTGCCACAATCGCTACACTTACGGGTGGTTTTTTGTTTGGCACCGCGTTTGGCACCTTCTTTAACGTCACAGGGGCCGCGCTAGGTGCGACGCTGATATTTCTCGCGGCGCGCTACGGGTTTGGTGAAAAGCTGGGGGCGAAACTGGAAAGCAGCGAAGGAGCTGTGAGGAAGATTAAAGATGGGATCGACGAAAATCAGTGGTCGATGCTCTTTATCATTCGCCTTGTGCCAGCGGTACCTTTCTTCATCGCCAACCTGATCCCGGCGTTTCTTGAAGTACCGCTGCATCGCTATGTGATCTCGACCTTCCTTGGGATTATCCCTGGCACGCTGGTCTTCACCTCCGTGGGTGCGGGTCTTGGCGAAGTGTTTGCTGCGGGTGAGACGCCAAACTTCGGGATCATTTTTGAGCCACATATCCTCTTCCCAATTCTTGGCTTTAGCGCTTTGTCGCTGCTGCCCATCCTCGTGAAAGCCGTCACCGGCAAAAAGGGCATCTAATCATGGAAACGATCAAAACAGATATTCTGGTGATTGGCGCAGGCTCTGGTGGTCTGTCCGTTGCGGCAGGTGCAGTTCAAATGGGCGCAAGCGTGGTTCTGCTTGAGGGTCACAAGATGGGGGGCGATTGCTTGAACTTCGGTTGTGTCCCGTCCAAAGCGCTGATCGCCTCGGGCAAAGCATCCTACGGACAAGCGCATGCCTCCGCTTACGGTGTCGCGGATGTGACGCCAAAGGTGGATTACGCGGCTGCTAAGGATCACGTGGCAAGTGTCATCGCGCAGATCGAACCTATGGACAGCCAAGAGCGTTTTGAAGGCTTGGGCGTGCGGGTGATCCGTGAGTACGGCAAGTTCGTCTCACCGACTGAGGTTGAAGCGGGCGAATACCGCATCGAAGCGCGTCGTGTTGTGATTTCCACAGGCTCTTCGCCATTCGTGCCGCCCATTCCAGGTCTGGAGAGCGTGCCTTACGAGACGAATGAGACCTTATTCGAGTTGCGCGAACAGCCAGAGCATTTGCTGGTTATCGGCGGTGGCCCAATCGGTATGGAAATGGCGCAAGCGCATTTGCGGATGGGCTCTAAAGTGACCGTCATTGAAGGCGCGAAAGCGCTGGGCAAAGATGATACTGAGATGGTGGGGATTGTGCTCGATAACCTGCGTTCTGAGGGGCTTGTCATCGAAGAAGACGCCCTAGCCGGTGAGATCAAAGGCACGGCAGGTGCGATTGAAGTGCACGCTAAGGACGGCCGCGTGTTCAAGGGTACGCATCTGTTGATGGCCGTTGGGCGCAAGCCCAATATGGACAAGCTGAACTTAGAGGCCGCTGGCATTGAGACGCATCGCACAGGCATTGTTGTTGATGACAGTTTGAAGACGACGAACAAAAAGGTCTACGCGATTGGCGATGTGGCGGGTGGTCTGCAATTTACCCATGTGGCAGGTTATCAGGCCGGTGTGATTATTCGCTCCGCTCTGTTTGGATTGCCAGCCAAGCAAAGCACCAAACATATTCCTTGGGCGACTTATACGGACCCTGAATTGTCCCAAATTGGTTTGACTGAGGCACAAGCGCGCGAGGAACATGTTGATAAGCTGGAAGTCGTGCGTTTCGACATTCATCACAACGACCGTTTGATCGCAGAGCGCAAGGCCTCTGGATTGATTAAAGTGATGGTTGTGAAGGGCCGCCCTGTGGGTGTCTCGATTGCTGGGCCGCAAGCGGGTGAGTTGATAGGCATGTGGTCGCTTGCGATTGCGAACAAGCTCAAAATGAGCCAAATTTCGGCAATGGTTGCGCCTTATCCATCTGTGTTTGACGTGAACAAGCGCGCGGTGGGGGCCTATTTCATACCGCGTCTGTTTGAGAATGACACGGTCAAGAAAGTGGTGCGCCTTGTGCAGCGTTGGCTGCCATGATTGGGTGAGTGCGTGAGTTGCAAGTGCAAGATGAAGCGAGTGGTTGAATGTTGAACTCACTATCTGGGCGATTTTTGATCCTGACCACCGTGTTTGTGATGTTGGCGGAGATGTTGATCTTCTTCCCTTCCGTGGCTCGGTTTCGTGAAGATTTTCTATTGTCCCGATTGGAGCGCTCACAGATTGCATCCCTCGCGCTCTTGGCTGACGACATGATTGATGCGGATTTGGAGGAAGAGCTACTTCTGAATGCGGAAGTCTATAACGTTGTTCTACGTCGCGATGCGGTCCGGCAATTAGTTCTAACCTCGCCCATGCCGCGCCCGATCGACGATACGTTTGATCTGCGTGATCCGAGGGCCATGGTCTTGATCAAGGATGCGGTGGCGCGTTTGCTAAGCGCGGAGCCTCAGGTCATCCGCATCATTGGCGCGCCTGTGCGCGAAGCGGGGCTGCTCATCGAAGTCACCATGCCTACGGAAAGTTTGCGCGCCGCGATGCTAGATTACGGGTTGCGCATTCTTGTGCTGTCTGCGGTCATCTCGATCTTCACGGCTGGCTTATTATTTCTTGCGGTGCGCTTTTTGCTTGTGCGCCCCATTCGCGGTGTTGTGGACCACATGCAGCGATACGCGGTGGCCCCTGAAGATGCGCGCCAGATCATTGAACCAAGCGCTGGTGTGACGGAGTTGCGCGAGGCCGAGGATGCTTTGCAATCGATGCAGATAGAATTGACTCAAGCATTGAAGCAGAAAGAGCGGCTTGCGCAACTAGGTGGGGCAGTCGCGCGAGTTAGCCATGACCTGCGAAATATTCTGACCTCTGCGCAACTGTTCACAGACCGCATCGAGATGAGCGAAGATCCCGTCGTTCAGCGCATGGCGCCGAAGCTGGTGAATTCGATCACGCGTGCGGTTAATCTTTGTGAGACGACTTTGGCTTTTGGAAAAGCGGAGGAACCCGCGCCGCGTCTTTCCCGTTTTCCGTTAAGTGAAATAGTCAACGATGTCATCGCGTCGGAGAGGCTGGCCGTTGGGAAACATGATCTAAGCTTTGCCGAAGACGTGCCGGCTGGGCTTTCCATTCGCGCAGATCTTGAGCAACTGTACCGCGTCATATCCAATCTTGTGCGCAATGCGCGGCAAGCGATTATCACAACGGGAAAGTCGGGTGAAATCTCGGTGTGCGCGGATGAAAGCGATCAAGAATGGCTCATTCGTGTGCATGACACAGGTCCTGGTTTGCCCAAAAAAGCGCTCGCGCATTTGTTCACCCCGTTTCAAGGTGGCGCGCGCAAAGGGGGGACCGGATTGGGTCTTGCTATTGCGGCGGAACTTATCCGTGGGCATGGGGGAGTGCTGGAATTAACGCACTCCACAGAGGCTGGGACCTGCTTTGAGATACGCTTGCCCAAAGGCGATGTCGCTGTTTGAATATTCGCGTAAGTCTGGTACTTTTTGCGCTTGCAACGCTTTCGCACCTCGTCTAATCAGCGCTTAACGGACCGATAGCTCAGCTGGATAGAGTACCTGACTACGAATCAGGGGGTCGGGGGTTCGAATCCTCCTCGGTCCGCCATTTCTTACAATTTATGCATTTCAAGCCTACATTTTGCAGGCTGGGCAGATGTGCAGTTTACAGGACCAGGTTTTCTTTGACATTCTAACCGCTTGCCCTTGCGCTTTTGAGGATTCGACGCACATTAGACGAAATCAAAATCTTCGAACTAGGAGTCCGCGTGTCCCTCTTCTTTATCGTCGCTTTGCCATTCTTTGGTGCACTTTTGCCAGGTTTGATGAATTCCGCTGGTCGGGCCGCGACGGCCGGTGTCACATTTACTGTCACCTTAGCCGCATTCGTGGGCCTTTTGACCAACCTGCCAAGTGTTATCGCGGGTGAGGTCGTCATGGCGCGTGTCGATTGGATGCCGCTTTTGGGGCTGAATTTCACGCTCATGCTCGACGCGCTTGGCTTCTTCTTTGCGCTTTTGATCCTGGGCATCGGACTTTTGATTATTGCCTATGCGCGCCACTACCTAAGCCGTGACGATAATATGGGGCAGTTCTTTACCTATTTGTTGCTATTCCAAGGTGCGATGGTGGGCATTGTCCTTAGCGATAACATTCTGCTTTTGCTGGTCTTTTGGGAACTAACTTCGCTGTCGTCCTTCTTGCTGATCGGCTATTGGAAGCATCTACCGGAGGGTCGTCAGGGCGCGCGGATGGCGTTGACTGTGACGGGCATGGGCGGGCTCGCGATGATTGGTGGAATGCTGATGCTGGGCCAGGTTGCAGGTAGCTATGATCTTAGCGTGATCTTGCAAAATCGTGATCTGATCCAAGCGGATCCGCTCTATGTTCCTGTGCTCATTCTCATTCTGTTTGGTTGCTTTACGAAGTCTGCACAATTCCCATTCCATTTTTGGCTACCACACGCGATGGCGGCACCGACGCCAGTTTCCGCCTATCTGCACTCGGCCACGATGGTAAAGGCGGGTATCTTCTTGATGGCGCGGATGTGGCCTGCGCTTTCGGGCACGCCGGAGTGGTTCATGATCGTCACGACTGCTAGCTTGGTCACGATGGTTTTGGGTGCAGTGATCGCGCTGTTCAAGCATGATATAAAGGCGCTTTTGGCCTTTTCCACGGTCAGTCATTTGGGGCTGATCACGATGCTTTTGGGCACGGGTACCGCGTTCGGCGTAATGGCGGCTATGTTCCACATTTTAAACCATGCGACGTTCAAGGCAGCCTTGTTCATGTCCGCGGGGATCATCGATCACGAGGCGCATACGCGCGACATTCGTCTGCTTGGAGGTTTGCGCAAACTGATGCCTTTGACCTTTTTTATTGCGACATTGGCGGCGCTGTCTATGGCGGGTATCCCGCTGCTTAACGGTTTCTTGTCGAAAGAAATGATGCTTGAAGAAGCGAACCACACGGTTCTTTTCAACATGCCCTGGTTAGTGCCTGTGTTGGCGACTGTCGGGTCGCTGTTTTCTGCGGCCTATTGCTTCCGCTTGATCGGGCACGTCTTCCTTGGACCTGTGCGGGACGACTATCCAGCAAAGCCGCATGACCCGAATGCGGGTCTTTGGCTGCCGCCTGCGATTTTGGTTGTGTTGGTCGTCGTGATTGGTACCGCACCGTTCCTTGCGGAGCCTTTTGTGAAAATGGTAACCGCCTCCGTTTTGGGCGACACCGCGAGCGTGCCGAAGGCGCATTTCAAGATTTGGCACGGGCTTGTACCCGCCCTGTTCATGTCCATCGCGGCGGTTGTTGGTGGCTTGTTGATGCTATCCATTTTCAAGCCAGCCTTGCGCCTTTGGGACGCCACGCCGCGCCCCGAAGCAAAGCCCATCTTTGAAGCGATTGTGGAAAGCGCGGTCAGCTTGGCGCGTGCCGTGATCCTGCCGCTGCACAATGGTGCATTTTCGCGCTACGCGGCGATTGGATCGATCACAATTGTCGCTGCAGGGTATCATGCGTGGAGCACGGGTGCGATCAGTGCGCCGACCTATGAAATGCAACCCGCGGGCATTGTTCCCTTCGCAGGTTGGTTGATGTTGGTGGCCGCGACATTTGGCATGGTGATGATGCATCGCAACCGGCTTCTGTCACTCATTCTGATTGGTATAGTGGGCCTGATGGTCTCGCTCGGGTTTGTCTATTTCAGTGCGCCAGACTTGGCGATGACACAGTTCACCGTCGAAGTCGTAACTATCATCTTGTTGCTTTTGGCGCTCAATTTTTTGCCTAACAAGACGCCTATCGAGAGCAGTGTCTTGCGGCGCGTGCGCGACACGGGTGTGGCGATTATCGGCGGTATTGCAGCCTTTGGGTTGTCGTATCACTATATGCTGCGCGACGCTGTAAGCGCGCCGATCTCTGAATTCCACCTCGCCAATTCCTACAAAGGTGGCGGCGGCACGAACGTGGTCAACGTGATCCTCGTTGATTTCCGTGGCTTTGATACCTACGGCGAAATTATCGTGTTGAGTATTGCTGCATTGTTGATTTTTGCTTTGACTGAGACATTGCTGGGTGGACCCGTGCGGGCGCGTTTGGTGAACCGTAAACCTGATCAATTAAGAGCAGGCAACACGCACCCAATGATGATGGTTGTTCTGACACGTGGTATTATGCCTGTGGTTCTGATGGTCGGTTTCTACATCTTCCTGCGCGGACATAACGAGCCCGGTGGTGGGTTCATTGCGGGTCTTATCGTGTCCATCGCCGTCGTAATGCAATATATGGCGAGCGGATTTGGCTGGGCCTCTGCGCGTCTGCGCTACCCGTATCACGGGGTAATAGGTGCGGGTGTCTTGATCGCGGGTCTGACCGGTATTGGGTCGTGGTTTGTTGGCAAACCTTTCCTCACATCGGATTTCACCTACGTGCGCATTCCGCCGTTTGAGAAGTTCGAACTGGCAACGGCAGCCCTGTTCGACTTGGGTGTATTCCTTGCAGTCGTTGGTGCTGTGATGTTGTCGCTTGAAAGTTTCTCGCGCATCGCGCGACAGGCGGGGCCCGATAATAGCGAACATGCAATGGATATTGATCCATCCCGCGATGACCCGGCGCGTGCGCTGGATGCGTCAGCGAAGGAGGCCGTGTAATGGAACTACTCGTAGCATCCGCAATTGGCGTCCTTACGGCGGGGGGTATTTATCTGACCTTACGCCTGCGCACCTTCCCAGTAATTTTGGGTATCTCGCTATTGACCTATGCGGTGAATGTCTTTTTGTTCACATCCGGCCGCTTGACCATCGGCGCACCTCCGATCCTCCAAGACGGGATTGATGCCTATGCAGACCCGCTGCCACAGGCCTTGGTTCTGACAGCAATCGTGATTTCATTTGGCATGACCGCGGTGGTGGTGATGATCGGCCTAGGCGCGTTCCTTGGATCTGATGATGATCATGTTGATGATCTGCCTGGAGAGCGCTCACAAACAGATGAGAGTGCATCGGAGGGCACATCATGACCCATTGGATCGTCGCTCCAATTATTCTGCCCGCATTGGTCGCGCCTTTTATCGTGCTGGCCGCGCGCTATCACATTGGCATTCAGCGCGTATTGTCTGTTGCGGGCGTTGTCGCTTTGATCGCTGTCGCTGCAAGCCTTGCTTGGCAGGCCGCTGACAGTACGACTACGCTGTATCAGATGGGTGATTGGGCCGCACCGTTCGGCATCGTGCTGGTCGCGGATCGCCTGTCGACGATGATGGTTTTGTTGACCTCTGTGCTGGCTTTGTTTGTTTTGCTCTATGCTATTGGATCAGGTTGGGACGATCGGGGGCGGCATTTCCATGCGCTGTTCCAGTTCCAGCTAATGGGCATTATGGGCGCTTTCCTGACAGGCGATTTGTTCAACCTTTTCGTCTTTTTCGAAGTCCTGCTGATCGCGTCATACGGATTGATGATCCATGCGGGCGGCAATGCGCGGCTGAAGGCGGGCGTGCAATATGTGCTCTTCAACCTCATTGGATCGACCTTGTTCCTCTTCGCGCTTGGCTCTCTCTATGCTGAGACTGGTACGCTGAACATGGCGGACCTGGCACAGCGCGTGGCATTGATCGGGCCTGAAGAAACGGTTGGCATCCGTGTCGCGGCAGTTCTTCTGTTGCTGGTCTTTGCCATCAAAGCAGCTCTTGTGCCACTGCATTTCTGGCTGCCGTCCAGCTATTCGGAGGCACCCGCACCGGTCGCCGCCCTCTTTGCGATTATGACCAAAGTTGGTGCCTATGCCATCATTCGTGTTTACACGATGGTCTTCCCACCAGAGTTGGAATCTACAGCAGGCCTGTTCGATGTCTGGCTTTTGCCGGCGGCTCTGGTGTCGCTTGCGCTTGGGATAATGGGCGTGTTGGCCGCGAAGAAGTTGGATCGTTTGGTTGCGTTCTCCGTTATCGGATCAATGGGCATGGTGATGATTTCGATCTCCCTGTTCACGCCGGAAGGGATCGCGGCTGCCCTCTACTATATTGTGCACTCGACCTTGGCGGGGGCTGCGCTGTTCTTGATCTCGGATCTTGTCCGAACTGGTCGCGCCAATCTTGACCTGACACCGCAACCCGTTATTGCGGGCAATGCGTTGACAGCAGGTTTGTATTTTGCGGCGGCCATTGCAATGGCAGGCCTACCGCCTTTTTCAGGATTTCTTGGCAAATTACTGGTGTTGGACGCCGCCTATGACAGTGCATTGATGATCTGGATTTGGGCGATTGTGTTGTCTTCTGGCTTGATCAGCATTCTTGGGTTTGCGCGCGCGGGCAGCATTCTGTTCTGGAAAGCGCATAGTGTTGAAACTGATGAAGACAGGGGCTTGGGCGTGCGACCTGCTGCTTTGTCGTATGCGGCTGTTGGTGGTCTCATCACGCTCTTAGCGGCGCATACGATTTTTGCGGGGCAGGTCCACGGCTACACCACGAAAATGGCTGCTCAGCTCTTTTCGCCGGAGCCTTATATTTCCCAAGTTCTTGAGACACCTGGCAAGCTGAGCAAGCCACAAGAGGGGGATCACTAAGATGACACGCGCTTATAATTGGCTTGTCCCACACCCGTTTCTAACGCTTTTGCTAACTTTCGTTTGGGTGCTTTTGCAGAACGAATTCTCTGCGGGCATGGCTGTGTTCGGCCTGATCCTTGGTATTGTCATTCCGCGTATGACTGCAATCTGGTGGCCTGATCGCCCTCAGGGCTTTCGCCTTGGCAAAATGCTCAGCTATTGCGTTCTGGTGATGTGGGACATTGTTGTTGCGAACATCCAAGTGGCTTGGATCGTGCTGACAGTTCCTAACTCCAAACTGAAACCAGCATGGATAGTGATCCCGCTTGATCTGGTGCAACCCGAAGCAATCACGATGCTCGCGGGCACCATTACGCTGACGCCCGGCACTGTGTCGGCGGATTTGTCAGATCAGGGTCATAGCCTCCTAGTTCATGTGCTTCACACAGATGATCAGCAATCCGTTGTGGACGAAATCAAGACTCGCTATGAAGACCGCCTAAAGGAGATTTTCCAATGAGCGCTGCAACAGAGCTGATGAACTTCGCGATCATCGTCGCGTTTGTAACGTTGGGATTTGGCCAGATCCTGTCCATGGTGCGCTTGGCGCTCGGCCCAACTTCGGGCGATCGCATTTTGGCGTTGGATACGATGGTGATAAATGCGCTGGGCTTAGTAGTGATGCTGGGCATTTATCAAGGCGCGCAGATCTATTTTGAGGTTTCTTTGATGATCGCCATGCTTGGATTTGTGTCAACGGTCGCGCTGGCGCGCTTTATGCTACGGGGGGATATCATCGAATGAGCATGGAGATTTTGGGAACCTACGCTGTCGCCATTTTCCTGTTGATCGGGTCCGGATTTGCCGCTGTTGCGGTGATTGGCCTGTTGAAATTTAACGATCCGATGACGCGCCTTCATGCGCCGACGAAAGTTGGGACCATCGGCATTGGCGCGCTTTTGCTGGCCTCTATTGGGCACTCGATGTTGCTTGGTGAAACCTCGATGCATGAATTGCTGATCATGGGCTTTCTCTTTGTGACAGCCCCGATTTCTGCCAATTTCATCGCAAAGGTCAATATTCATCTCGGCGTGTGCGAAACTCCTCCAGCGCCGCAACGAGATGTTACATGGGCAACGTTGAAACGGCCCGAAGAAGACATTTAAACACCCAAAGATTTGAGCGCTGACTAAGTCCGCGTCTTTTTGAACATAGGACGGCCAATCATGACGAACCCGAAACGCATCGTTCTCTCCAGTGATCATTCTGCGATAGAGCTACGCCAAACGATTGCTCAACATATTGTAGAGCAAGGCTGGGACGTGCTCGACATCGGTCCGACCACCACCGAAAGCACGCATTATCCGACCCACGGACAAGCCGCGGCAGAACGTGTGGTGTCGGGCGAGTGTGCCTTGGGCATCATCCTATGTGGCACGGGGCAAGGCATCATGATGGCCGCGAACAAGGTCAAAGGTATCCGCTGTGGCGTGTGTTCCGATACGTTTTCTGCGCAGATGATCCGAGCGCATAATGACGCGAATATTCTCTCCTTGGGTGCACGTGTCTTGGGGGCAGGCCTCGCGCTGGAGATTGTTGACGCTTTCCTCTCCACAGAGTTTGAGGGTGGCCGACACGCAACTCGCGTCGACATGATCGAGCCTGCGTAAAGGCATCGCGATGAAAGCCTTGGTCCTCTTCGCGATAGCCGCCTTTTCAGCGTTCCCTGCTATTGCGCAAGATCTGCCGCAGCCCTTGCAAGATAACGATTTCATTGCAGTGAACTTGGACGAGGCAAAGCTCGGGCAATTGCTGTTTTACGACCCGATCTTGTCGGGCAACAAAGAAACCGCCTGTGCGACCTGTCATCATCCAGCGTTTGGCACGTCTGACGGCGTGTCCTTGTCGTTTGGTGATGGTGGTATAGGGCTAGGCCCAAAGCGGATCCCAGACCCAAAAAATATGCCGGAAGAGCGTATTCCGCGAAATTCCCCGGTTTTGTTTAATCTGGGCGCACATGAATTTACGGTACTGTTTCATGATGGTCGCCTTGAAGCTGATCCGTCGACCCCCTCAGGTATTCGCACGCCGATGGGCGATGATATGTTGGCTGGCTTTACCTCGATTCTCTCTGCGCAAACGATGTTTCCCGTGCTCAGCCGTGATGAAATGGCGGGGTCTTTCAAAGAGAACGAGATTGGCCGTCTTATTCGTCAAGGTATCATAACGGGTGAGGGTGGTGCATGGGATGTGCTGTCCATGCGGGTGGCGGAGATTCCTGAATACGTGGATCAATTCCGCGCTCTTTACCCGCATATCACGGACCCTGAGGACATTGCATTCACCGATATTTCCAATGCAATCGCTGCCTTTGTTGCCCATGAATGGCGCTCTGACACTGCGTCCTTTGATGCGCATCTGAGCGGCGAGACCTTGTTCCAAGGCAAGGAACGCGCAGGACTTGAGGTGTTTTATGGAGATGCGGGTTGTGCAAGCTGTCATATGGGCGCGTTCCTGACGGATCACAAGTTTCACGCGATGGGCGCGCCGCAAATTGGCCCGGGAAAATCCGCAACCTTTGAGGATCATCATCGTGATGATGGACGCTTTCGTGTGACGGGGCTTGAGGCGGATCGCTACGCCTTTCGCACGCCGTCCCTGCGTAACATCGCATTGAGTGCGCCTTATGGGCATGCAGGGGCGCACGCGGAGTTGGAAGATTTCATCAGAGCACATGCGGATCCTGTCAAAGGGCTGACGGAGTATGATCGCACGCAAACGGTTTTGCCGGACCATGATAGCGCTGATTTCAAGGTTATGGATGATCCCGAGCAGGTACGTGCAATTTCCGAGGCAGTGTCTCACGCGCGTGTTGCTTTGGAAGAGAGCGAGATCGCCGCACTTGTCGCATTCTTGCAAACGATGACCGATCCCGTCAGCATCGCGGGCCGTTTAGGTGTACCGACGAGTGTGCCCAGTGGCCTAACCGTGCCAAACCCTGACTAGGGTTTCGTGATCACGTGTCGCTGACCCGACTTTAAATATGTTGTCGTTTGTGATCCATCCGGCCAGTCTACAGTGATCCTTGCTTTGTCTGCGGCGCCAAGGCCAAAATGACGGGGCAACATTTGCCCGCCTGCGTGACCACCGCCAATAACATGTTGTATCGACTGTTTTGCCCCGCCAGCCTCCACCGAAATGACCGATCCAATCGCATCGCGATTGGGACCAGGCTGCGCCAACATGATCGCAATCCACTGACCGACACTTTCAGTCACATTGCGGTAAAGCTCTAGCGGGGCGCGCCTGTTGGAGACCACAAGATCTAAGCGCCCGTCGAGATCAAAATCTGCAAGTGCAGCCCCACGGGAGCGATCCATACTCGCCACGCCAACGTGGTGCGAGATTTCGGTGAACGTGCCGTCTGCGTTTTGACGCAACAGCGTATTTGGATCGCGCATCGCCATTCCGGGCATCTGGTCCACGTTGCCTTTGGCAATGAAAAGATCGGGCCGCCGGTCATTATCCACATCGCCAAATTCCGCATGCCAGCCCGTGGATGCGCGACCTTCGTCGCCAATGTGGGGGCGTTGAGCATAGGTGCCTTGGCTAAAAGGCGCCGCTTTATACCCGCCACCAGGAATCGCAAATTGCAAAAGCTGGTCACCCATAGAGGTTAGCATGACATCATCAAAACCATCCGCGTTTAGGTCACGACTTGCAATGCCCATGCCCCAGAGGGAGACGTTTCTCCAACCGTCAGCTTCATCAAGAAAGCGTTGATCTTGGATATCCCACATTTGTTCATATCCGCCGGACACATAATAGTGTCGATCATTGGAGATGCGCAGCGTGTCGCGTCCGCGAGAGTCCTTGGCAGCAAGCATCGACAGGGTGCAAAATCCGGGCACCAGGATTTCCGCACTATATCCATCAGGGCCGGGTCGCAGGATGACGTTGTCGTCGCAGGCCTCAAACGGGCCGTCGGGATCATCGCGGTCGACGTAATTGCCGATTGCAAGGGTGGGGCGGTCTTCGTTATTTTCCCACCATGCGGTGAATGCGGTGCTCCATGCGGATGATTGGGGCAAGCCGAATAATGCGCTTGCGTCGGTGAAGGCGCAATCAGGCCCGCCTTTGAGAATGCGGTTCTCACCTGCGCGCAGCACAAACAGATCAAGCCATCCATCCGCGTCCAGATCGATAGGGTAGGCACCTGTCACGCCCAGTAACCCTGGAATGTCGACGGCTTCAAAATTGAACGCCCCGAGGTTGCGCATCAATCGCGCAGGGTTTGCGCCGCCTGCTGCGAAGATGTCGGGATGCTCGTCGTTGTTGCAATCAAAGACCGCGAGACCACCGCCGACGAAATGCTCCCAGCCGCCTGCATAGATGTGCTGAGGAAAGTGCGAAGACAGGTTTTCAAATACTATTTCAGCCTCTGCTGCTTGCAAATTGGCAGGCAAAGCAAAGCCAAGCGCCATGATCGGCAAGACCTTGATCACGTTTGAGTACCCAATCCGCCGATCAGGCGATCTGTCAACGCGACAAGGGCGGGAACCGTTGCGCCGCGGGCCCAAACGACGTCATCCCATGTGTGCGTCTCGATCTGGCAAGGCTGGCGGGAATTGGAAAGGGTGAGTTTCTGCATCTCGGCAAGAACCTCATCCGAATGGAAATAGTCAAACCGCATCCGGTCCCCCGATATGATAATCAGCGGCGGGTCGAACAGTTGCACAACATTGGACAATCCAACCGACAGATAACGCCCCGCGCGGCGAAAGATCGCCTCAGCAGCCTCGTGACCGGATTTGGCTTTCTCAAACAAAAGATCGAGCAGTTCTTCGTTGTCTTTTTGCGTTGTATCCTCGTGATCCAGCGCTGTTCCCGCCTCGCGGGTCAATGCGTAGTCCCCGAGATAGGCTTCCAAACAGCCACGTTGGCCACATCTGCACAGTGCGCCATCAAGTTGCACTTTGGTATGCCCTAGCTCTAAGCCGACACCATGGGTGCCACGATAAAGTCTGTTGTTCAGAACCAACCCCATGCCGACGCCATTTTCAATCGTGACAACCGCAAAGTCGGTTTTGTCACGACCCACACCAAACCAAAGTTCGGCGAGGGTGAGCATATTGGTATCATTGTCGAGAAACAGGGGTGCATTGAATTTCGTCGCGAAGGAAGAGGCGAGATCCACATTGGTGTCCTGCAAAAGGGAGCACCAGCGGATCCGGCCACTCGCTTGATCGACAATGCCAGGAATGCCGACGCCAACCGCTGCGATATCTTGCTCTGACATGTCGGCCGCTTTGATCACGCGATGACAGAGCGCGATGATTTGCTCTATAAGAACGTCTTCGCTGCTGCGTTTGTTTTTTGTGGGCAAGAAGGCAGTGGCCAGTACGTTTCCTGCGAAATCACAGAGCACTGCACTGTGCTGTTTGAATGAAAGCTTGATGCCAATCACGTAGCTCGAGTCGGGCACAACTTCCAAAGCAACTCGCGGGCGGCCGCGCCCGTGTTCGCGATCCGGCTCATCCACCTCGCGCAAGAAACCTGAGGCTATAAGGTCGGCTGTCAGGGTCGTTGTGCTGGCGCCGCTTATGTTCAACTCGCGCGTAATATCAGCCCGTGCAGCGCGCCCAGAGGAACGTACATACTCAAAAACCTGCTGGCGCAGCGCGGGTAAGCGCGCTGAATCGCCTGCAAGGAGCGGCCCGCAACCAGATTTCGTTCTTATGCTGGAGCTATAGTTCACTGAGTAAATTAAAGCCTTTGTTCTGGAGTGGTTGGACGACCCTATACTCCCTAATCTCCAGCGAAAAGCAAACTATTTTGAATAATTCGCAACTCGCATCAGTTTTTTATTTCTCAAATTGAAATTAATCGCTACACCAGATCTACTATTCGAGTCACGTGACTCGCCCTTGGCTGTGGTCGGGGGGTTCTTTGGGAGGAAAACAATGAAGAAGTATATTTTCGCGGCATCCATTGCTGCAGCAAGCTTGGCGTCCGCGGCATTCGCAGACGGCCATAGTGTTACGGTTGGCGTAAGCTGGTCCAACTTTCAGGAAGAGCGTTGGAAAACTGACGAAGCGGCGATCAAAGGTGCTTTGGAAGCGGCTGGCGCGAAGTACATTTCCGCTGACGCGCAGTCCTCTGCGGCTAAGCAGCTGACAGATATCGAAGCACTGATCGCTCAAGGCGCAGATGCTTTGATCATTCTTGCGCAAGACAAAGACGCGATCGGACCTGCACTTGATGCGGCTGAGGCGGAAGGCGTGCCAATGATCGGATACGACCGTTTGATCGAAGATCAGCGTACATTCTACCTTACGTTCGACAACAAAGGCGTTGGCCGTATCATCGCACAGTCCGTGACAGCAGTGCAGCCTGACGGCAACTTCGCGATCATCAAAGGCGACAAGGGCGATCCAAACGCGGGTTTCTTGCTAGAAGGCATGATGGAAGTCATCGCAGATGACGTTGCCTCTGGCAAAATCAAGATTGTCGGCGAAGCGTTCACAGACGGTTGGAAGCCAGATAATGCTCAGAAGAACATGGAGCAGATCCTGACAGCCAACAACAACATGGTTGACGCAGTTCTGTCCCAGAACGACGGCATGGCTGGCGGTTCCATCGCAGCTCTAGAAGCACAGGGTCTTGATATCCCTGTTGGTGGTCAAGATGGTGATCATGCGGCTCTGAACCGTGTTGCACGTGGTACGCAGACTGTGTCTGTTTGGAAGAACAGTCGTGATCTCGGCAAGAAAGCTGGCGAAATCGCAGTTGCGCTTGCAGGTGGTGCGGCGATGGCGGACATCGACGGCGCATCCACGTTCAGCGGTGGCGCTAAAGGCATCGAGATGAACGCAATACTTCTGGATCCAACACCTATCACAAAAGACAACATTTCTGCTGTGATTGATGCAGGCCACATCGCAAAAGACAAAGTTTGCGAAGGCGCAATGGACGGTGTCGCGGGCTGCTAAGCTCATGCTAAGTACATTTGTATCGGCGGCCGACGCGTCGCCGATACATCCCAAAACAGTTCCAATTTTCCAAAACGTGTGACTAGATTAACCTGCGGCTTAAACTTTGCCGTTGGATCAAAACACGTACATCTTTGAGGGCGCACTCATGAGCGACACCAACACTGATACCAAGGCCAGCGATGTCAAACGCGAAGGTGCATTCGCAAAGTTCTTGCGAGAAACAGAGGTCGACACACGCCTTCTGGGGATGCTCGCCGCATTGGCGCTGATCTGGATTGGCTTTCACTACTACGGTCTGTTCGTGAACGGCTTTGGCGCCTTCCTCACGCCGCGCAACCTGTGGAACCTTTCGGTTCAAACATCCTCTATCGGAATCATGGCAACTGGCATGGTTCTCGTGATCATCACCCGCCACATTGACCTGTCCGTAGGCTCTATGCTGGGCTTCATCGCGATCATCATGGGCACGGTGCAGGTGAATATCTTGCCGCAGTATCTTGGCCTCGGACACCCGATGATCTGGATCATCGCGATCTTCGCTGGTCTGTTGATGGGCACGCTCCTCGGTGCATTCCAGGGCTGGATGATCGCTTACGGCACCATCCCCGCCTTCATCGTGACCCTTGGCGGTTTGCTGGTCTGGCGGGGTGCTGGATTCCTAGTCGCACGCGGTGAGACGATCGCGCCTGTGGATGCAACCTTCAAACTCCTTGGCGGCGGCCCCTTCGGCGCAATCGGCAACACGGGCAGCTGGATCATCGGCATTCTTGGCTGCATCGCCGTATTGGCTTTGATCATCCTAGGTCGTCGGAAGCGCAAAACCTTCGGCTTACCGCTACGCCCAGTTTGGGCGGAAACATTCCTTGCCGCAATCGGTGCAGGCGCTGTCATTGGTACGACCTTGCTAATGAACGCCTACCCTTGGCCGAAAGGGATCATCAAGAAATACGCCGCCGCTGAAGGCATCGAAGTGCCGCCAGAGGGTATTTTCATCTCGCATGGCTTCGCGATCCCTGTTTTGATCCTGATCGGCGTCACCATTGCTATGACCATCCTGATGACGCGCACCAAGTTTGGTCGCTACGTTTATGCCATCGGTGGCAACCCCGAAGCGGCGGAACTCGCAGGCATCAACACACGCTGGATGACCGTCAAAATCTTCGCGCTCATGGGCTTCCTTACAGGGATCGCATCTGTCGTCGCCTCTGCGCGCCTTGGCTCTGCCACCGCAGCACTTGGCACGTTGGACGAGCTCTACGTCATCGCCGCAGCCGTGATCGGCGGCACGTCCCTAGCAGGCGGTGTCGGCACGATCTACGGTGCAATCCTTGGCGCGATTGTTATGCAAAGCTTGCAGACTGGCATGGTCCTTATCGGCTTTGATGCGGCCATCCAGCAAGTCGTTGTCGGCTCCGTTCTGGTCATCGCCGTCTTCCTTGATATTCTCTACCGGAGGAACTCCAAATGAGTGATACCCCTCTCGTTCAACTCAAAGACATCTCAATTTCTTTTGGCGGCATCAAAGCGGTGGATCATGTTTCCCTCGATCTGCACGCAGGCGAAGTTGTTGGCCTATTGGGTCACAACGGTGCTGGCAAATCCACGCTGATTAAGATCCTTTCGGGGGCGTACAAAAAAGACGGTGGTGAGATCTGGATCGATGGCAAACGCGCCGAGATCAATTCGCCCCGTGATGCGCGCGATCATAACATCGAGACCATTTATCAAACGCTCGCGCTTGCTGACAACCTTGATGCGGCATCGAACCTGTTCTTGGGGCGTGAGCTGACATCGCCTATGGGCTTTGTCGATGATGCGAAGATGGCGGCGGAAACGGCCAAGATCATGGCGCGTCTCAATCCCAATTTCAAAAAGCTGAAAGAGCCTGTGTCCGCCCTCTCCGGTGGTCAACGCCAGTCCGTCGCGATTGCGCGCGCAGTCTATTTCAACGCGAAAATCCTCATCATGGATGAGCCGACAGCGGCGCTGGGTGTGCATGAAACGGAAATGGTCGCGGACCTGATTAAGGAACTAAAAGATCAAGGGCTTGGCATCTTCCTGATCAGTCATGACACGCGCGAAATGATGGATTTGTGTGATCGTGTCTCTGTCATGAAGAATGGTCAGATGGTTGGCACAGAGCGGGTCGAGGATGTTACGGAGGATGACATCCTCTCGATGATCATTTTGGGCAAGAACCCCAAAGCGGCGGCGTAAATGTACATCGGACTTGATCTTGGCACGTCTTCTTTGAAGGCAATCCTTGTGGATGAGGATCAGTGCATTCTTGCGGAACATGCGGTGCCTCTCAGCGTCTCACGTCCGCAGGATGGTTGGTCCGAGCAAGACCCGAGCCAATGGTTCGCCGCCACAGACGTTGCGATGAGGGCGCTTGGTGTTCAGGCTGATCTTTCCGCTGTGCGTGGCATTGGACTTGCAGGTCACATGCACGGCGCAACCTTGCTGGACAAGGCCGACAACGCGCTGCGCCCTTGCATCCTATGGAACGACACGCGCTCTGCGGATGAAGCCCATGCGCTTGATAGTGATCCGCAGTTTCGCAACGTCTCTGGCAATATCGTCTTTGCTGGTTTCACAGCGCCAAAAGTCGTTTGGGTCAAAAATAACGAGCCTGAGATTTTCGCCAAACTTGCCAAAGCCCTGCTTCCCAAAGACTACCTGCGCCTTTTGTTGATCGGCGATCACATCGCAGAAATGTCGGACGCGGCAGGCACCAGCTGGCTGGATGTGGCCAAGCGCGATTGGTCAGATGAACTTCTCAGCGCGAGCTATCTTGATCGCACACACATGCCGCGCCTTGTAGAAGGCTCTGAGAGTTCCGGCATACTGTTAGACACCCTTGCCCAAAATTGGGGTCTCCCCAAGGGGGTTGTCGTGGCTGGTGGAGGTGGCGACAATGCGGCCTCTGCGATCGGGGCTGGTGTTGTAAGCAAAGGCGATGCGTTTGTTTCGCTCGGCACGTCAGGTGTGCTGTTCGCGGCCTCTGATGCGTATCAGCCAGATGCTGCAAGTGCTGTGCATACGTTCTGCCATGCGCTTCCTGACACATGGCACCAAATGGGTGTGATCTTGGCGGCCACCGATGCTTTGCAATGGCTTTCGCGCCTCACGGGGCAAAGCGCCGCTGATCTCACGCGTGACCTTGGCCCACTGCAGGCACCGTCACGCACGCTTTTCCTACCCTATCTTGGTGGTGAGCGCACACCGCACAACAACCCCAGTATGCGCGGTCAATTCCTGCATTTGGATCAAGCCACAGATGCGCGCGAAGCCGCGCGTGCGGTGGTTGAGGGCGTCACATTTGCCTTTGCAGATTGCCACGAGGCTTTGCGCTCTACAGGCACGGTGATCGAGCGCGCACTCGCACTCGGTGGTGGGGCGAAATCAGACTATTGGCTCAGCGCAATTGCGACGACATTGAACCTCCCCTTGATGCTCCCCCAAGCGGGTGATTTCGGAGCGGCTTTAGGGGCTGCACGCCTCGGAATGATGGCGGCATGCGGCGCAGGCACCGAAATCGCCACCTTGCCGCCCATCGAGAAAACCATTCAACCCCAGAGCGCGCTTTCAAACGCGTTCCAAGACACACACGCGCGCTACCGCGCTGCTTACTCCGCTCTAAAGGATCTCTGACATGACGGACTTTTTTAAAGGTATTCCCGCGATCAAATATGAAGGTCGCGAGAGCGATAATGATTTCGCATTCCGTCACTACAACCCCGACGAATTGGTTCTGGGCAAACCAATGAGCGAACATTTGCGTTTCGCTGCCGCTTATTGGCACTCTTTCGCGTGGCCCGGCGGTGATCCTTTCGGTGGCCAAACGTTTGAGCGACCTTGGTTCGGCGACAGCATGGATGATGCGCGTTTAAAAGCGGATGTTGCGTTTGAGATGTTCCAGATATTGGGCGTGCCCTATTTCTGTTTCCACGACGCCGATGTGCGCCCTGAAGGCGCTAGCTTTGCGGCAAGCACGAAGAACCTAGAAGCTATCGTTGATTACTTCGGCGAAAAGATGGACGAGACAGGAATTAAACTGCTTTGGGGCACGGCCAATCTCTTTTCGCACCGTCGCTTTATGTCTGGTGCGGCGACGAACCCCGACCCTGATATTTTTGCGTATTCTGCCGCGACGATAAAAACCTGCATGGATGCCACGATCAAACTGGGGGGCGAAAACTATGTGCTTTGGGGCGGTCGTGAAGGCTATGAAACACTGCTCAACACCGACATGGGACGTGAACGCCAGCAAGCGGGCCGCATGTTACAAATGGCTGTGGACTACAAACACAAGATGGGTTTCAAAGGTGCAATCCTGATCGAACCTAAGCCGCAAGAGCCTACAAAACACCAGTACGACTACGATGTTGCGACGGTTTATGGCTTTCTGAAAGACTTCGGGCTTGAGGACGAAGTGCAAGTGAACATTGAACAAGGCCATGCGATCCTCGCAGGTCATTCGTTCGAGCATGAACTGGCTCTTGCGCGTGAGCTGGGTATCTTTGGCTCAATTGATATGAACCGCAACGACTACCAATCTGGCTGGGACACGGACCAATTCCCGAACAATGTGCCAGAGATGACGCTGGCCTATTACGAAGTGCTGCGCGCTGGTGGGTTCAAAACAGGTGGTACGAATTTCGACGCCAAGCTGCGCCGCCAATCGCTTGATGCAGAGGATCTGATCCTTGCTCATGTTGGCGGCATGGACGCCTGTGCAGCGGGCTTCAAAGCGGCGGCAGCGATGCTGGAAGACGGCAAGTTAGAGGCCGCACGTGATGCGCGTTACGCGGGTTGGGAAAGCAAAGCTGGCAAAGCATTGCTCAGCAGTGATCTAGATGCGATCCATGATGATGTCGTGGCCGCCGGCCTTGATCCGCACCCGCAATCGGGTCGTCAGGAGCGCTTGGAAAACCTTGTGAACCGCTACCTTTAAGCGTTGTCGTGAAAGCCATCAATCCGCGCGACTTCGTCTTTTGATCCCATGATCACAGGCACGCGCTGATGGTGCGATGCTGGTATGACATCCAAGATGCGCTGCGTCCCTGTGGATGCAGCACCGCCGGCCTGTTCCACGACGAAGCCCATTGGGTTGGCTTCATACATCAGGCGCAACTTGCCTCCAGTCGCGCGATTGCCGGCATCTTCGGGGTATAAAAATACACCTCCACGCGTCAAGATACGATGGATGTCAGCCACCATCGACGCGGTCCAGCGCATGTTAGTATTTGCGCTGCGTTCGCCGTCCACGCCTGCAAGGCATTCGTTGAAATAGCTGCGGATCGGTTCGTCCCAGAGGCGATAGCGCGAGGCATTGATGGCGAACTCATTAGTGGTCTCGGGGATCGTCATGTCGGGGAAGGTAAGGCGGAACTCGCCTGTGCCTTGCTGATGAGTGAAGCCATTGACGCCATAACCAGTTGTGATGACGAGGGATGTGGAGGGGCCATAGACGGAATAGCCTGCACAAATTTGTTCATTGCCGGGGCGCAGAACGGAGGCTTCATCGTTAGGATCAATCGGCTCTGCGATTCGAACGATAGAAAAGATCGAGCCGACAGAGAGGTTTACATCTAGATTCGACGAACCATCGAGGGGGTCAAAATAGACGATGTAGTCGCCCGCTTTGGTTTCTTTCTTGAGCCAATAGACGTTGTCCACTTCTTCGGACACCAAGGCCGCCACTCGCGAGCAATTGGCGCAGTGACGCACGAACTCTTCATTGGCTATCACATCAAGCTGCTTTTGCGTTTCTCCTTGAATGTTGGTGCTGCCGGCTGCGCCAAGGTTGTTGTGAAATGCCCCGTCACGCACATGGTTGGAAATGATCCGGCAGGCGGTCGCGATGTCTTCGAGCAGAAAAACCAAGTCCTTTTCTAAACCCGAATGACGATAATCGTGTAGCAAGAACTGACGAAAGGTCATTTGGGCTTCTAACATGGTAGGCTCCTTTGAACGGATCGCGTTTGAGAAAGCATTTAACATAAGGGGCAGGGATGTCACCTCTACATTGGGTGGGATCAATTGGCTTGATGATTTGGCAAGCTTCAAAGGCGACCCAAAACGGTGCCATTTTCTCTCTTCGCCGTGGTTAGTATTTGTTACTTCGAAGTATATCGCCGTGCGCATCATGTGTGTTTACGAAGGGCTTGTTTTGTCAAATTTCGCCAAAACAGCAGAAAAACCGCGTGAAGAGCTGGACTTGTGCGGTGTCACATATGCGCCCGGTTACATTACGATTGGTAACGTCTCTAAGGGTGCGCGCACTGATCCTGAATATGTCATTAGCAATGAGGCCTTTGTGCACGCTTATCACGAGCGCAAGGACGTGCTTTTGCCTATCTTCCCGAACCAGCCCAAGATTGAGAACTTCCTCTTCTACGATGTCGGCTCGGATTAGGGTATTGGCACGAATACAACGCCCGCTGACGTATTAAATTCGGGCATGGAAATCCGAACCTCTGCTGGTTCGGGTGTTGGCTTTGACACCTAACTTGGCAAATTCGAAGCCTATTACGCCCCCTACACCGACAGTGTCGCAACGGATGTAAAACAGGATTTCAGCCTAACATTTCGTATTGATTTCTATTAACTTCTGTGGCTGTTTCGATCAATCGGGGGGGGTGGAGTGCAGCATGTCAGGTTTCGACCACAAAGCCTTGATTTCAAACCTGTCTGCACAAGAACGGCAAACCCTGCTCGCGCAGGATGATTTTCATGGCTTGCGACATTTCGGACTGCATGCAGGCGCTATCTCCTTCGTCGGCGCATTGATTGCTATTGGCCAAAACCAAATTTCTGTCATTCTTTCGTTTTTGTTGATGTTGTCGCAAGGCATCTTGATCTGCTTCCTGTTCACGACTTTACATGAAACTGTGCATCGCACCTCGTTTAAGACGAATGCACTGAACGTTTGGGTCGGCCGCATCTGCGGATTTTTGGTGTTTCTTGGCCCTGACTGGTTTCGCTATTTTCACTTTGCGCATCACCGCTTCACTCATAATCCCGAGAACGATCCGGAGCTGGCTTCGCCCAAGCCTGAAAGCTTTTGGCAATATCTGAAATATATGTCTGGTTTGCCTGAAACGAAGGACCGCATCGTGACGCTCTTGCGCAATGCGTTCTGGATCAACGAAGATGCCTATGTCCCTGCGCGCGGCCGTTCGAAAGTTATGCGTGAGGCTCGTGTTCAATTGGCGCTTTACGGCGGTATTGTTGTGGTGAGTTTGCTCTTGCGGTCGTCGATATTGTTCTACGTCTGGCTTTTACCGATCGTGCTCGGCGCGCCGTTTCTGCGCGGCTACTTGTTGGCAGAACATGGGCGTTGCCCGAATGTGGCGTCAATGCTGGAAAACACGCGCACCACTTTGACTAATCGGATCATACGGTTTTTGGCCTGGAATATGCCCTTTCATGTTGAGCATCACGCCTATCCCGCGGTACCCTTTCACAAGCTTCCCGTATTTCATGAACACATTCGTGCGCACATCGTGCATCTTGAAAATGGCTATGTGGCGTTCAACAAAAGCTATGTCGCAGAGGGCTTGAAAAAGTAATTACTTGACTTCAAAAGGGCGGAAAGCATGTCAGCGCAAGGATCAAGCCAGAATGATTGCCAATCTCATGATGTACGAACGTCCTGAACTTCAGGGTGCACATGCTCGCTTTTGGGATTTGATCCGATCCGCTTTGGCAGACAATGGAATTGCTGCGCCTGAAACGCTCTCGCAGGACGCGGATACGAATTCCGTTTGGACTGATCCCAAAATGGTTCTTAGCCAGACTTGCGGTATGCCATACCGGCTTTGGCTGCATGGCAAAGTTCAGCTTATCGGTACCCCAGACTATGCTCTGCAAGAGTGTCCTGCGGGTTACTATCGCAGCGCCTTTGTGGTGCATGCAGATGATTCACGTGAGGATCTAAGAGCTTATAAAGATGCGATTTTTTCCTATAATCAAGTGCATTCTCAATCAGGTTATGCTGCTGCATTCTGGCACGTTAAAGCGCTTGGTTTTTGGTTCGAAAAAACATTCCATTCCCAAGGGCACGTGGCCTCTGCCAAAGCGGTGGCTGAAGGACACGCAGATATTGCGGCGCTTGATGCGCAAACCTGGCGCAATGTTGAACGGTATGAGCCCGTGGCTGCGCGTTTACGCGTGCTTGAGTGGACGACACCAACGCCTGGCTTGCCCTTAATCACTGCGCTTGCTCAGGATAAGGATGCTATTTTTGATGCGGTGGCGCAGGCGATTGTAGCGTTGAAAAATTCGGATAGGGCTTTGCTGGATTTTAAGTGCATCGAGCGCATTCCAGCTGACGCATATTTGGCGGTTCGCAATCCTGATGAAAAAATCCCGTAAGCCATAACACCCGTGAGGCCTGATACAACATTGTTCGCCTTGTGCTTCAGGATTAGCGATGCGCCATTCGGGATCGCGATCTCGAAGCAGTAAGAGCGCGTTTCCTGGTAGGGATGGCAAACAATAAAAGCGGAATGTTTGAACCGGTTTCTCATTTGCCCTCCATAGCTGCGACTTTGGCTGGTTGGTATTCCAAATTGTTGAGACACATGCATGTGTCCACGGCCTGGTTCAGGTATGAACCCTTTGATCCCAAGGTAGATGCTTTTGTAAAATGACATCCCAATGCGGTAAAATGTGCAAGCACTTTTGATGAGGGCGGGCCTAGCCGAAAATAGAAGGCTTCAGCGACCTCAGAAAAGACTGTGGTTTGCATGTCTGATGGCACAATTTCGAAATAGCTTTGCGCAAGTTTCGTGTAATCGGAATAAAGCATATCCACAGGAAAATTAGAGCCGGACATGCAACGATCCGCTCCTAATTGATTCAAGCAGATCTCGATGACGGGTCTGATCGCGTCCACACGCGATTCATGATCGAACATCCCAAGACTGGAGAGCTTGCAGGTTACATTTTCAAGCTCTGACAGATGTTTTAGAGCACGCGCATACGCGCGAAGCCCTGCGCGACTGCGATAATGCGGCGATCCTGCATGACAAAGAGCGATTTTCGTGTCGCTTGCTTGCGCTGCGATCTTTCCCATCTGCGGCATAATTTCGGGAATGATCTGTAAATCAAAGGATAAGCCACGCGCACCCGCAAGCTTTAAACCATTCAAAAACGCCTATGAGTGCAACAACTCGTTTGTTCCAGTTTGCGCGTCCTCGCCGGGGGCACGACCAACGATCTGACGCACGCAGCGCACAATAGACAGTGTTTGGAACTGATCCAATTGTGCGGCCAGAATAGGCGCTGTTAGATCGCAAAAAACCACCTGCACCATGGGCCACTGCGGGTCCACATCCGCCACGCTCTGCACCCATTGGGCTGCGTCCCACGCGTCGGCTGCACCAACTTGAATATGCACAGATTTACCAACCCCATGTGCCGCCGCAACCGTGCTGAATTCATCCAAAAGATAATTGCGATGGATCGGGGTTGGATTGCCAAAAAACCGCTCAACCCCTTGTGCGTTGAGCCATGGGTATTTAATCGCACTTAAGTCCCAAAGGTGATGGTGTGCATCAACGCGTATCATGTGCTTGTCCGTTTAAGGTTAGCGAGAATGTTGATGCCCAACTGATTAGAGATATGCAGCAGATCAATGAAAATCCAGTTCTCTTTCAACTTGTCCACTTTACGGCGATACATATCGATCACGCGAAATTCACATTTTGTATCGCTGGGGGGAGAGCCATGCAGCCTCCCGTCGGCTTGGCGGTGAAGTTCGGCCACCCAAAGAAACCACTGTAGTTACTTTCCGCGATGCGCGCGATGTGGCCTGTGCCGGATCGTTCACTAAACGCCGCGCGAAAGGGGATTGCGTGCTGTTTGGCATAACGCTCAATCGTGTAGGTGGCACCGATGCCAGCGGGTCCCCACCAGATCATATCGTCATGCCAAGTGCGCGCGAGCTCTTCTTCGATGGGCGAACCGCTTTGCCAAGTTCCAAGATCACCGATCATCGCATCCATTGTGCGTTGGCCTTCGCTCTGATCTGCATCTTGAATGAGCAATGCATCGTGTGGGGCAGGACCCGGTTGCACCATATGTGCCGCTGTTTGCGAACCGAACGGATCATAGCCCGCCTGGATCATCAGATGCGGGATATCATAATAAAATGCTGTGTCGCCGAGCTTGCCATCTTCTACTTTGTGAAACTCTGCATAGCGCAGCATCACCATTTTGTCCGTCGGTTGAATGCCCAACCATTCGATATCAAACAGACCCATTAGGTGGCCCATCGAACTAACCCAGACAAAATTGTCGCCATCCACATGATTGCTGCCCGCGATGAAAACATCCATGCGCCGTTGAAGGCTAGTCACGGATCGACGAAATGGTCGCCAGAACAGACGCGCGACTTCCGTTGCGTCAGTTTCCATGTGAAACGGATGAAACGCTCGCCAAGTGTAGCTTTCGGATGTGTAGCGTTAGAGCACGTTCGCAAGCTCTGCGCCGTCCGCTCGACCGAAGGCGTCGTAGTATTCAAGAACAAGGCGTTTCTCTGCTTAAAAATCGGTCACGGGCTATCTTTTGGACTGTCTCTTCCTTGATTTTCTGAAGTATCGCTTTGGCAATGTCCATCACTATTGCGTTCGTATGCAAGCGCGAAGAAACGACTTTTCAATTGCCAGCGTGGCTCGTTATGATCCGGCTCATAGATACGCGAAATAAACAGCAGACTGGACCCGACATGACACAGACCTCAGCGAAGCGTCGTGCAGCGGATCATCTTGTTGATCTATTGATAGCACAGGGCAGCACGCATGTGTTTGGTGTTCCCGGAGAAAGCTATTTGCCAGTTCTTGATGCGTTGCACGACCGCCTAGACGACATTGAATTTATCACTTGCCGTCAAGAGGGAGGCGCCGCGATGGCAGCGGATGCGCATGGTAAACTCACGGGACGTCCGGGCATTTGCATGGTGACACGCGGACCCGGTGCGACCAACGCTAGTGCTGGTTTGCATGTAGCGTTTCAGGACAGCACGCCGATGATCCTTTTCATCGGTCAAGTTGCGCGCGACATGACAGAGCGTGAAGCGTTTCAAGAGCTGGATTATCGGCGTATGTTTGGTCAGGTCGCAAAGTGGGTGGCAGAGATTGATGATCCGACGCGCATTCAGGAATTCGTCTCACGTGCGTATCGCACGGCGCTGTCGGGTCGCCCTGGACCAGTGGTTTTGACGCTGCCAGAAGACATGCTTTACGATGACGTTGTCGTGCCAAACCCGCCACGTCGTGTCACGACACCGCGCTTTCAACCCAGCCCTGATGCTATGGAAGACTTGCGCACACGTTTGGCCGCTGCGAAGAAACCGATGATTATGGCAGGTGGTGGCGGGTGGAGCGCGACGGGCATTGCTGCCCTTCAAACCTTCGCGGAGCGTCAGGATCTTCCTGTCACCGTTTCGCTGCGAGCACAAGATGTGATTGACAATGATCATCCCAATTACGTTGGGCATTTTAGTGTGGGCCCGACACCTTACTTGAAAGAGGCATTGGCCGAAACCGACCTGCTGTTAGCATTCGGTCCGCGCTTGGGGGAAATGACAACACAGGGCTATTCATGGTTGACCCCACCTGTTCCCGCGCAAGGTTTGATTCATGTTTTCCCGCAAGCTGAAGAGTTGGGCCGCGTGTATGAACCCACGCTTGCGCTGGTCTCTGATCTAGAGAGCTTTTGCTGCGCTGTCGCCAATTGGGAACCGATTGCGAATGATCGCTTTAGTACGCGAACGAAGACCTTACGCGCTGCATTTGAAAATTACATTTCTCCCGCTGCAATCCCTGATGATCCGCTTGCCCCTATGTTTGCGCATCTCGCAAATACGCTGCCAGCAGATGCGATTTTGTGTAACGGGGCGGGTAATTATGCGGCGTGGTTGCATCGTTTTTACAAATATCGCAGCGCAGGTTCGCAACTTGCACCAACCTCTGGCTCGATGGGTTATGGTCTGCCCGCAGCGGTCGCGGCGGCTGCCACTGAACCCGAGCGCGAAGTTTATGCCATCGCAGGGGATGGCTGTTTTATGATGTCCTGCCAAGAGCTCGCGACGGCGGCGCATCACAATCTGCGCCTGACGGTGATTGTCGTAAACAATGCGCGCTACGGCACAATTCGGGCGCATCAAGAACGCGAATTTCCGGGGCGTGTCTCTGGGACCGATATGATCAACCCGGATTTCTGCAACTTCGCGCGCTCTTTTGGGGCGCATGCAGAACGGGTCGAGACTTTGGAAGGATTCAAGGCGGCGTTGAGCGCCGCACGAGCGCGCGGTGGCATCAGCTTGATTGAAGTGACACAAGATCCGCTGCTTATCGCACCCGGTAAATGGCTAACCTAAGACGTTGAATATTGACTCGATCCGCGCGTCCTGCTCGGTGCTTAGGTGGTTCGGCTTTTGCCCTGCCAAGATCGCGCGGGCGCGGGTGTTTGCACGGCTCCAAGCATCTTCCGCACCGGCTTATTCCCATGTGCGAGCTTGGGGTAGTGATAATCGCGCTCCATCGCGGCATGTGTCTGGCCTGAACCTAGAAAATACCCGCCCCCAAAGATCGCGTTGCAAATAGTATCATAGCCGAGGTTCTCTTCGCTCACCTCAATGCCACGCAGCGCGCGATAGGTCATCGCGTGCATGTCATCGCCCAAAATGAAGGCTTCAAAACTCGCACCCAAAAGGGCAGCTGTCATTCCGGAGCTTTCATAGATTAAATTGCCCCCTGCAAGCGCCGCCGCGAGTGAGTTCATACCCTTTTCGACCCCATATTGGGCGTCAATCGCTTTGGTGTCAGTCGTTGAGGCCGCGATACCTGAGGGCAGGCCAAGCCAATTGGACAATTGCGCTGATGCCGCTTTCAAAAGCGTCGTTTGACCACCACCTACCGCAAATGCGCCACTGCGTAGATCGATCACTAAGGGCCAATTGGAAAAAATCATCGGATAGCCTGGAGAAATAATGTTGACCATCACCAAGCTCGCCAATGTTTCGGCTAGTGATTGCGCCAAAAAACCCGCCAATGTGGCCGGGGCCGTCGCGCCCACCTGTGCGGCCGTGATGCATGAGATTGGGATATTATGTTCGATGCATTTATACACAACACTGACTGCGCCTTCGCCAAAGCGCTTTGGTGAAATCACGAGGTTGATGTGGGTCTTCACAAAAGGCCGTTTGGAAAATTGACCGACGCCCCCAGCCGCGATATCGAACATTTGTACAATAGGGTCGACGTTTTCCGCCAATGTGAAGGCCGTTGCCACAGTCTTCGTAGTGTTCTTCAGCAAGGCATAGGCGGTCGCCACATCTAGATTGAAAGGGTCGGGGACATCCGTGGTGATGCAACAGCGCGTAAACCACGCGACATTATCAAGCGTATCTTGCAAGCATGTGAAATCATGCAGATCAACCAAGGTGGAGGAGCGATACAGCCCGCTCCCCAGATCAAGCGTGTTAACCGTTGCCCCGCCTGTTTCGAAGTAGACCTTGTCACCACCGACCTCGATTGAGCGGTTGGGATCACGCCCATGCAATGTGAAGCGCTTCTTGGCTTTCGCAATCGTGTCTTCAACCAGTGCATTCGGAAGGCTACTACGGTCGTTGCCGAGATCATGCGCACCCGCCGCGATCAGATCGTGCCAAAGCCGCTTGGGCACTTCGCCCATGCCCAGATCGCTGAGCAAGCGCAGGGCAGTATGTTAGATGTTGTTGAGATCAGCCTCGTTTAAAGGGCGATACAGCCTGCCACTTGGACCTGGCGGTGCAGGGTTCAAACAGGGCGGCGCGCCGCGCTGAACATGGCGCACTTTGCTACCGGATCGGCGAGGAGCGGCAGACGTGTATTACTTTCGCTAAGGACTTAGTCGAAGGGGACAACACACCGCGCGCTAAGGCAACTTTTTTCGATTAGGCTAGCTCATGTTTCCATGGCGGGTTCGCACCTTTGCGCGACACTGTGATGCTGGCGGTTTTCATGCCATAAGCAACTGCGCTTTCTGCGTCTTGCTGGCTAAGATCTGCGATTGACGATTTACTGAGCAAACTTGCGTCATGTAGCGACGCCAAAACGCCTGCGTTAAACGTATCGCCTGCACCGATTGTGTCCGAATTGCTAAGGTCCACCGGAACCGTTGGCACATTCACTTGATAGTCTTTGTGAAAGGCTGTGGCACCTTGGCTGCCTTGGGTGATCAAGATAAGCTTTGGGCCTTTCGACAGTAACTCATTTGCCAGATCCGCGATCTCGCCTGTGCCTTCTAGCCATTCAAGATCTTCATCGCTGAGCTTCAAAATGTCAGTTGCTGCAATCATCCGCTGCAGGCGCGCGCGAAAAGCAGCTTCGTCGCGGATGAAGCTGGGGCGAATGTTAGGGTCCATCATCGTGACATGATTGGCTGCCCCAGTGATGAGCATCGTTTCATAGGTGTCTGCGCATGCGCCATAGGCCAAGGAAATGCCACCAAAGAACATCGCGTCAATGGCGTCCGGCAGGGCGGGAATTTCGCTGGGTTGCAGGTTGCGAAGGGCGGTATTTTCGTCAAAGAACGCGTATTTGGCCTGGCCATTTTCCAGCTGCACAAAGGCAATCGTGGTTGGCGCATCACTGATTGGGCACAGATCATAGGACACATGGCTCGCGCTTAGATGTGCTTTGAGTTGCGCGGCAAACAGATCGTTCGACAGACCCGCAAAGAACCCCGATGGCACGCCTAGTCGACCAAGTGCGATTGCAGTGTTCATCACCGCGCCGCCTGAATGAGGCACGAAGGCCATTTGTCCATCATTGGTTGCGCCCGCAACCATGTCGATTAGCGCTTCGCCGCAATTCAAGATCATAGGGTTTCCTTCGTTTTAAGACGTATTGTTAGCGCTCACATAGCTGCTGTGGCAGCGGATAGCATTCCGCATCCAGCATTTCTATTATTTTTTGCGAGCGCGGCCCAACCTACCGACGAAGCCGCATTTTAGAGGCCGTCAGCCCGTATTCTTTTTTGATCGCCTCGTTCATCGAACTGCTTGATCCAAAGCCCGTGGCGAGGGCGATTTCCATCATCGGCATTTGTGTGTCTTCCACCAAAGCGCGCGCGCGTTTGGTGCGTAGCTGTTTGTAGAAACGGGCTGGGGTCTGGTTGAAGACCTCTTTAAACATGCGCTCAAGATGGCGGGTAGAGACGCCAATGGTTTTGGCCAGTTCATAAATATTCAAAGGTAATTCGAGCGAGTCTTCCATCGCTTTCACCGCAGATTTGACACGAGCGTCCGATAGCGCAGGAAGTGCTGTAATATCGCGCGGTTGATCTGCATGCGGGGTGCGCACCAATGGCAAGAGCAAGCGATTACTCAGTTCAGCAAGATCAGCGATTCTGAATTGCGATCCGATCAGTGACAGGATCAGTTCTTCAGTCGCACCAGTGCCTGCGGCGGTGATCACGCCGCCAGATTTTTCCGACAGATTGGTGGTAAGGTTAGGATGATCGCCCGCTTCCATCAAGGACAGCACATCGCGCCAGTGGGTCGTGACCTTGCCTATTGGGGACTTCGTGCGTTTGATATATGTGGTCGCTGCATCTGAGAGCAAAACGCAGGTGTGCGCGACGCGGGTCATTTGGCGCAAGCGGGGCAACCAGTCTGCGTCTACACCACTACGACCGCCGACGACGATCAGCGCATCCGCCATTTCGTGGTCCTTTACCACAGGTTCGGCGCGAATAATCATGCCACATAGTCCTGTCAAAAGGCCGGGGGTCTCGGACACATAACGCCAATGAAAAACCGGACCGCCCAGCACTTCGTTGCCCATTCTAAGAGTGTTTACAATCGCGGCGGCTTCGTATTCGGCAAACCCACGTCCAACGTATATTTCAAAAGTGAAAAGCGCGCCTCTGACGGGGTCGCTGTGAGGTGTGTCACGGGCGTGTTTGGATTTCATTTCAATACGCGACACGATGGTTCCACCCAGGCCTCTGGAAGCTTAACTTTCATGGAGCTAAATCGCGAAAGCGTCAAGAGAGCGTGTGCTACATCTGTGAGGGCAAATCAAGAACCAAAGCAGGAAAGGCCAAAAGTAGGATGAGCCGGAGAATATCCATCATCCAGAACGGCGTGACCCCTTTGAAGATCGTAGCTGTTGACACATCGCCCACGACGCCCTTGAGTACGAAGAAGGTCAACCCGACAGGGGGCGTGATCAGACTGATTTCAATGACAACAACGACAACGATACTGAACCAGACGGTATCAAATCCGATGCTTGTTACCAAGGGAAAGAAAATTGGCACGGTGAGCAAAAGTATCGACCTGCTTTCGAAGATGCATCTTGTAACGCTTTGGGTTTGCGAAACCTGTGTGGTGGTGATGACGAACTGATTGCGCTAAACCATCCCAAGTCCCCGACTCGCCTATTGAGGTACTCCCATGACCGTGGAAACAGATTTTGACCTGCTCATTATTGGTGGTGGTATCAATGGTTGTGGTATTGCGCGTGATGCGGCGGGTCGGGGATTGCGTGTCGGATTGGCGGAAATGAATGATCTTGCGTCTGCCACTTCCAGTGCGTCGACCAAGCTCTTTCATGGTGGTTTGCGCTATTTGGAGTATTTCGAGATCCGTTTGGTGCGGGAAGCCTTGATCGAGCGCGAAACACTCTTGCGCGCGATGCCGCATATTTCTTGGCCCATGCGATTTGTACTGCCTTGTTACAAAGACATGCGTTTTGAGAGTGCGACGCCAACCTCCAAACTTCTCAGTTTTTTTATGCCTTGGATGAAAGGACGCCGCCCTGCATGGCTGATCCGCTTTGGCCTGTTCCTTTATGACACGTTGGGTGGGCGAAAGATCCTGCCTGCGACCTCGACCGTTGATTTGCGCACCGGTGTCGAAGGCGCACCGCTTCAGGATCGCTTTGCGAAAGCCTATGAATATTCGGATTGCTGGGTTGAGGATTCCCGCCTTGTGGTTTTGAACGCCCGCGATGCAGAGGTGCGCGGCGCTAAGATAATGGTGCGCACGAAAGTGATCGACACGGTGCGCAGGGATGACCATTGGACGGTAACGCTAGAAGACAACGACGGCCTGCGCGATGTGAGCGCGAAGATGATCGTGAACGCCGCTGGGCCTTGGGTTGGCGATGTATTGAACGGCACTCTTGGCTCGAACAGCCGCGAAGGTGTGCGGTTGGTGCGAGGTTCGCACATCGTGGTGCCCAAGCTCTATGATCATGACAAGTGCTACCTTTTCCAAGGCGAGGATGGTCGCATTATTTTCGCGATTCCTTACGAGGGTGATTTTACCCTGATTGGCACAACAGACGCGGATCATAACGACCTATCAGAGGTGCCGACCTGCACCCCTGAAGAGCAGGATTACCTGTGCGCGTTTGTATCGAAATACTTTGAAACGCCTGTGACGCGCGATCAAATCGTGTGGACTTACTCTGGGGTGCGTCCGCTTTATGATGATGGTGCTGAAAACGCTTCTGCTTTGACACGTGATTATACGTTGAAACTTGATACCAATGCGGCCCCTTTACTCAATATTTTTGGTGGTAAAATTACGACATATCGCCGTTTGGCAGAAAGTGCCTTGGCGAAGATAGGCACGCAGTTTGAAGGGCTGAGTGTTGATTGGACTGCAGGTGTTGCGATGCCTGGCGGTGACTTTCAGGTGGATGACGTCGCGCCGCTGATTGCAAATTTACAACGTGAATATACGTTTCTTACCGCGCGCTGGGCGCAGCGTTTGGTGCGGGCTTACGGCACCGACGCGCAGATCATTCTGGGCGAGGCAAAGGCTGCTAGCGATCTGGGCGAAGACTTTGGTGCGACACTGACCGCTGCGGAACTCACATGGCTAAAAACCCATGAATTTGCACGCAGCGCAGAGGATGTGATCTGGCGTCGCAGCAAGCTCGGCCTGCGTTTGTGTGACGATCAAATAGCGAAGATCGATAGCTTTATGCGCAGCTAACGGCGCATGTTGGTTGGGCGCGTGATGCGTTTGGCCAGCATACGTTCGCGCAAAAATACGAACAGGCCTGCGCCCATGATCAACACAATTCCAAGGGTGACAGCCAAATCTGGCAATTCGCTGAAGATGGCAAAACCCCAAAGCACTGCAAGGGGAAGGCCGATGTATTCAAAAGGCGCAACCGTCGCCGCGCTACTGACGCGATAAGCTTGACCCAAGCAGTAACCAACGATAGCCGACAGAAAACCAAGGCCCAGCATGTAGGGCCAATCCCCCGGCAGAGGCCATTGCCAGGCGCGCAACAAAAAAACCACTGCGCCATTTTCTGCATCCACTGCATATCGTCCGTCACCGGCGACCATATAAAACCCGAGGGACACGAAGATGAACGTCACTTGGATGTAAATCGCAAGAGCGGACGCTTTACTGCTGACCCCCAACTTACGCGTCATGACTTGGTTGATTGCGTAGGTCAGCGCGGCAACGATCGGCAATAACAGAACGATACGGTTTACATCCGTATCTGCCACGCTTTGCCACGGTCTTTGCATGATTAAAACTCCGATAAAGCCGACTAAGACTGCTGACAATCGCATGGGGCCAACTTTTTCGCCCAAGATCGGGATGGACAAGAGCGTTATCATTAAGGGGGCTGCGAAGAAGAGTGCGGTGGTTTCAGCTAAAGGCAGCACCGCAATCGCAGCGAAAAACGACATGTTCGATATCACGACCATAAGTGCGCGCAACAGATGCAATCCCGGTGACGAGGTTTTCAAAAGTCCCCAGCCGCCTTCCAGTTGCAGCAAGAAGATCGAGAATATCAAACCGATGGAGGAACGCGTAAACACCAGTTGATGCAATGGATATCCGCCTGATAGCTGCTTGATCAGCACATCATTGATGGAGATTGCGCCCATCCCAATCAGAATGAAAAGGATGCCGAGTGTAGAGGTGTCGCGTGTTTCCATCCTTGAGCGGTATAGGCATCGCGGCACCAATGCCAGCCTGTTTGCGACTGCTGCACGAAGCATATAGGCAGTGCTTAATGAAGAGGACGGCAATGGCAGCAATTTTAAGTGTGCGCGATTTGGTCAAACGATACGACGGCGGTTTTGAAGCCCTTAGTGGTGTGACCTTGGACATTGAAAAAGGTGAAATCCTAGCGTTGCTTGGCCCCAATGGTGCAGGTAAAACCACCCTGATCTCAACGATTTGTGGCATCACCGAAGGCACCAGCGGGTCCGTTACGGTCGGCGGCCATGACATCGTGAATGGCTATCGTGATGCGCGCCGTATGATCGGTTTGGTGCCACAAGAAATCAATCTTGAGCCCTTTGAGCGTGTGATTAACACAGTTCGTTTCTCACGCGGGCTGTTTGGAAAGCCAAAAAACGAGGCGTATCTGGAAAAAGTTCTGCGTGAACTCTCCTTGTGGGACAAAAAAGACAGCCGCATCATGGAATTGTCAGGTGGTATGAAACGCCGTGTGTTGATTGCAAAAGCGCTGAGTCACGAGCCGGAGGTGCTCTTTTTGGACGAACCGACCGCTGGCGTGGACGTTGAATTGCGCAAGGATATGTGGAAGATTGTGGCGGGTCTAAAGGCGAGCGGCACAACGATTATTCTGACCACCCACTACATTGAGGAAGCCGAAGCCATCGCGGATCGCATAGGTGTGATTGCCAAGGGCAAGCTGCTGTTAGTTGAAGAAAAACAGGCCTTGCTGACACGGATGGGGCAAAAGCAATTGCAGATTGATTTGACGACAGCGATTGAAACAGTTCCCGACGCACTGGCCGTTTATAATCTGGAGCTGGTGGATGCAGGACGAGCGCTTTTGTATTCTTATGACAGGCGAGGTGAACGTACCGGCATCACAAGCCTTCTGGCCGATCTTGCAAGTGCTGGCCTCACCATGCGTGATTTGCAAACCAAACAATCCAGCCTCGAAGATATTTTTGTCGGACTGGTTGCGGAAGATGCAGCATGAATTGGCAAGCTGTTCGATCCATTTATGTCTCTGAAATGGCGCGTTTCTTTCGCACTTTGATGCAAAGCTTCATTTCGCCGGTGATCTCCACTTCGCTCTACTTTGTGGTCTTTGGTGCTGCGATTGGCAGTCGCATCGATCAAGTCGACGGCGTCAGCTATGGCGCGTTCATCGTGCCGGGACTCATCATGTTAAGCGTGATGACCCAAGCGATTTCCAACGCCTCTTTTGGTATCTATTTTCCGAAATTCATCGGCGCGATCTACGAATTACTGTCCGCCCCTGTGAATTTTTTGGAGATTGTGATTGGCTATGTAGGTGCGGCAGCAACGAAAGCGCTGTTCATTGGGGTGGTGATTCTTGCAACCTCCGCCCTGTTCGTGGATCTGCAAATCCAGCACCCGTTCGCGATGATTGCCTTCATGTTGCTGACCTGTGTGAGTTTTGCGCTGTTCGGCTTTATCATCGGCATTTGGGCGCAGAATTTTGAGCAATTACAGCTTATTCCATTGCTGATTGTCACGCCTTTGGTCTTCCTTGGCGGATCATTTTACTCGATTTCCATGTTGCCGCCCATCTGGCAAACGATCACTTTGTTCAATCCTGTCGTCTATTTGATCTCGGGTTTCCGCTGGGCGTTTTTCGGCATGACGGATGTGCCAATCGGCCTAAGTTTGCTGGCAATCGCGAGCTTTACGGCGCTCTGCCTGATCGTGGTTTGGTGGATATTCAAGACTGGTTGGCGGATCCGTAAGTGAGACAGTTCACAATATATCGAATGCGCGTCTTGTTTCGCGCCAATGGGCAATCTACATCGGACGGATGAAACGTTTTGTTCCCTTCATAAAGTCCGAGCCTGTGGTCGCCGTTGTGCGCCTGTCTGGCGCCATCGGTATGAGCGGGCGCGGCGCGCTCAATGATCAATCTCTCGCGCCCGTGCTCGAGAAAGCGTTCACGCGCGGCAAACCCGATGCGGTTGCTTTACAGATCAACTCACCCGGTGGCAGTCCTGTTCAAAGTTCGCTGATTGGGGCGAGGATCCGACGTTTAGCGGATGAAAACGAAATTCCCGTTATCGCCTTTGTCGAGGACGTTGCGGCCTCCGGTGGTTATTGGCTTGCGGCGGCGGCGGACGAAATTTATGCGGACGAAAGTTCGGTTCTGGGATCCATTGGCGTGATCTCTGCAGGTTTTGGCGCGCATGTCTTTCTGGCCAAACAGGGCATCGAGCGACGGGTTCACACCGCGGGCAAATCCAAATCTATGATGGACCCGTTCAAGCCTGAAACAGAAGAAGATGTGGCGCGTCTTAAAGGAATGCTCGAGCAAATTCACACCAATTTCATTCGATACGTGCAAAAGCGTCGTGGAGGAAAGCTCGACAAGGGCAGTGAATTGTTCACCGGCGATATCTGGATTGGCGAGGTGGCGAAAGATGTGGGCCTGATAGATGGGATCGCTCATTTGGTGCCTGTGATGAAGGCGCGTTTTGGTGATAAAGTGCGCTTCAAGCGCTACGGGCTGAAACGCGGGTTTATGAGCCGGATAGGCGCGCAAATCGCCACCGATGCTTTGGGTGGTATCGAAGAGCGCGCCGAATTTGCGCGGTTTGGTCTTTGACGTGATATTCAAGATTGTCACACTTTTTCTCGTGGGCATGGGCGTGTTGGCCATGTTCGGGAAGTTTACCTTCCCTGGGCAAAAACAGTGGCAGAATGCCAAGTGCAGAAAGTGTGGTCGTTTCAAAATCGGCCGTGGACCTTGTGCGTGTGGCAAGGGTAGGGGCTAACACATGGTAACATGGCTTTTGTGCTCATTGGCTTTGGTGATCTTGCTAATGGCAGGTGACGCCTTGGTGAACGGTGCGGTCAACCTGAGTTTGCGCGTTGGCATTCCCGCCTTGATTGTGAGCCTTACGATAGTAGCGTTTGGAACCTCTGCGCCAGAGTTGTTGATCGCAATCAATTCGGTTCTTGAAAACAAGCCGGACATCGCGATGGGCAATGTTGTTGGCTCAAATACCGCAAATATCTTACTGGTTCTCGGCTTTCCCGCAATTTTGGCGACCTTACACACGTCCGAATACAATACCCGCAAGACCTATGTGTTCATGATGCTTGCGACAGTCCTGTTCATTGCGCTCGCCTTCACAGGCAGATTCGGGACCTGGCAGGCTTTGGTGCTTTTGGCCGCTCTGAGTTATGTTTTGTTCGATGCCTTCCGCGATGCGCATAAGTACAGAAAAGGTGCGGCGTTGGCGGTGAACGAGGGCGAGGAGGAAATTGAGGGCGCAGATCCGAATATGCCGTGGTGGCAGATCATCGCTTTTCTCTTGCTGGGCCTAATTGGTTTGCCACTGGGTGCGGATTTGCTGGTTGATAATGCATCGCTGATAGCGCGCGAATATGGCGTTAGTGAAACTGTCATTGGGCTCACGCTTGTTGCGCTGGGCACGTCTTTACCTGAACTTGCAACAACTACGATGGCGGCGTTGCGGCGCCAGGCAGATGTGGCGCTGGGCAATGTCATCGGATCCAACATGTTTAACCTTCTAGCTATCATTGGCGTTGCCGCCTTGATAGGTCCGATCCCCGTCGCGCCAGAGTTTTTACGTTTCGATTTATGGGTGATGCTGGGCGCATCAGTCTTGCTTATGCCCTTCGTCTTTTGGCGATGGAATATCACGCGCGCTTGGGGCATCGGCCTGTTCGTTGCCTATGCCGCCTACGTTGGAATTGTGATTTTCTAGACCCTGAACGTGTTGAATTACACAAGCGAATGAGTTGCTTTAAGGTCAACTTGCTGAAAGTTTTGCAGGATAGCCCGGCAAGTTAACACTTTCATATTATTAACTGAGTGTTTTCAACAATTTAACCGAAGTTAATATTTTTATGCAATGTTATCAGCGCCTTGCGTAAACGCCTGATTTTTAGGCAAATAGTAGAAGCGGCCGAAAAACAAAGGAAATTTTCGTGTCAGGCCAAACTATCCGCAGACTTATCCACAGGAATCGTGGATGTCTTTTCTCTTGCTCTGACGCGAGTATCATTGCAGCTAACTATGAAGAATCATATTCTTGACCCATGAGTGAAACTCCTAATCCCCAAAGTGATCAGGCACCCCGCGGTGCCGAGGTTATACAAGCCTATTTGAAGACGCTTGATAGTTCTCCCGGCGTGTATCGAATGCTGGATGAGCAGAGTCGTGTTCTTTACGTGGGCAAGGCGCGCAACTTGCGCGCGCGCGTCTCAAATTATGCGCGTCGAACTGGGCATTCGGGCCGTATTGCGACGATGATTGCGCAAACTACAACCATGATGTTTCTGACGACAAAGACTGAAACAGAAGCGCTTTTGCTTGAGCAAAACCTGATCAAACAGCTTAAGCCCAAGTACAATGTCTTGTTGCGCGACGATAAGAGTTTCCCGAACATTCTGGTCAGTAAAGATCACGCGTATCCAATGATTTCCAAACACCGTGGCGCGAAGAAGGCGAAGGGGGCATACTACGGGCCTTTCGCTTCTGCTGGCGCAGTGAACAGGACGTTGAACCAGTTGCAGCGCGCGTTTCAGTTGCGTGATTGTAGTGATTCCAGCTTTGATGTGCGCACGCGGCCCTGCTTGCAGCATCAGATCAAACGCTGTTCTGCACCCTGTGTGGGGAAAATATCGGAGGCGGATTACGCAGAAACCGTGCGCGATGCGGAACGGTTTTTGGCGGGTAAATCAACGGAGCTACAAGATAAGCTAGCGGGCCAAATGGCGCAGGCATCGGAAGAGATGGAATTTGAGCGCGCAGCTGCGTTGCGTGATCGCATCAAAGCGCTGACACAGGTGCAAACTGCGCAAGGGATCAATCCACGTGGGGTGTCCGAGGCGGATGTGATCGGGCTGCACATGGAGGGGGGGCAGGCCTGTGTGCAAGTTTTCTTCATTCGCGCCAATCAGAATTGGGGCAACAAGGATTATTATCCGCGTTTGGCGGCTGATGTCGACGAGCACGAAGTCTTGGAAGCGTTCATGGGTCAGTTCTACGACACCAAAGATCCGCCACGTCAAATCTTGCTCAGTCATGGTCTTTTGAATGAGGACTTGATGGCGGACGCTTTGGCGCAAAAGCTTGGCAGAAAAGTTGAGCTGATTGTGCCGCAACGGGGTGAGAAGGCTGAGATCATGGACGGTGCAGTGCGCAACGCACGCGAAAGCCTCGCACGGAAAATGGCGGAGACGCAGGCGCAAAGTAAGCTTTTGAAGGGCTTGGCAGAGGCATTTAGCCTTGAGAAAGTGCCGCAGCGGATCGAGGTGTATGATAACTCCCACATCCAAGGTGCGCACGCGGTTGGGGGTATGATTGTTGCGGGTCCAGAAGGGTTCATCAAGAATGCCTATCGTAAATTTAACATCAAAGGCGATGATCTGACACCCGGCGATGATTTTGGCATGATGAAGGAAGTCATGACACGGCGCTTTAAGCGGTTGATTAAAGAAGACCCCGATCGTGAAAAAGGTGATTGGCCAGACTTGCTTTTAATCGATGGCGGAGCGGGACAAGTGAGCGCTGTGCGTGAGATTATGGAAATCTATGATGTTGGCGACATCCCGATGGTTGGGGTTGCCAAGGGTGTGGATCGCGATGCGGGGAAGGAAGAATTCTACCGTACGTGTCAACGCCCATTTGCGCTGCGCCACAATGATCCTGTACTCTATTTCATTCAACGCATGCGCGATGAGGTCCACCGATTTGCAATAGGCGCGCATCGCGCGAAACGCTCCAAAGCGATTGGTGCAACGCCCCTTGATGATGTGCCAGGTGTCGGGGCAGGGCGAAAGCGGGCGCTACTGGCGCACTTCGGATCTGCAAAAGCTGTAGGTCGAGCCAATTTGGTCGATTTGAAAGCGGTGGATGGGATCTCGGCGGCTCTGGCGCAGGTGATCTATGATTATTTCCATGAGCGTGGGTGATCTAATCGAATGCGCGGGAGCGCATGCTTGATGAGCCGCTAAAACGGCGGAATAGGGCTGTGTCCCAAACCCCAAAGTTTATCTGGAAAGATGAAGTTGCTGCGATGCGGCATTTTGTTTGGGGGGGGTATACTTATTGTCTGAATGAGCCTATGCGCGTGGCTTGTTCGAACGGCAGGTATGCAATGACTGATTTTGAAAACGTAATTCCAACTTTGAATGAGGCTTTGAAGGCGAAAGGCTATGAAACGTTAACACCGGTTCAAGTTGAAGTGTCTCAACCCGAGTTTTTGGATCAAGACTTGCTTGTCTCCGCGCAAACAGGGTCTGGTAAAACTGTTGCCTTCGGTCTGGCGATTGCGCCGACGATTTTGGAAGAGAACGGTCGATTTGAACGCGCGGCGACGCCATTGGCTTTGGTCATTGCGCCGACGCGCGAATTGGCTTTGCAAGTGAAGCGTGAGTTCGATTGGCTATTTTCACCAGCGGGTGTTGTGGTTGCCTCAACGGTCGGCGGCATGGACTCACGTACAGAACGTCGTGCTTTAGAGCGTGGTGCGCATATTGTTGTCGCAACACCAGGCCGTCTACGCGATCACATCATGCGCAGGGCGATTGATCTATCGGCTTTGCGCGCGGTTGTTTTGGATGAAGCTGACGAGATGCTCGATATGGGTTTCTCTGAAGATCTGGAATATATTCTGGACGCAACACCAAGCGAGCGCCGCACCTTGATGTTCTCCGCGACTGTGCCGCGCGGTATTGCGAAACTAGCGCAGAAGTATCAACGCAAAGATACCAAGCGGGTTGAGACAATCGGCGAAGGGCCGCAGCACGCAGATATTACCTACCGCGCGATGACAGTCGCGCCCTCCGATACGGAAAACGCGATTATCAACACGTTGCGTTACTATGAAGCGCAGAACGCAATTGTTTTCGCCAACACCCGTGCAATGGTTGCACGTTTGACTGCGCGTTTTTCGAACCGAGGGTTTTCGGTTGTCTCGCTCTCGGGTGAGTTGTCCCAGAACGAGCGTACCCATGCACTCCAAGCGATGCGCGACGGGCGCGCGCGTGTTTGTGTAGCGACGGATGTGGCTGCGCGCGGAATTGACTTGCCCAACCTTGAATTGGTGATTCACGCAGACTTGCCATCTAATGGTGAAACGCTGCTGCACCGCTCTGGCCGGACGGGGCGTGCGGGTCGCAAAGGTATTTCTGCGCTAATCGTACCAGGCCGGCAGAAATCCAAAGCGGAGCGTTTGTTGCGTTTTGCAAAACTCACAGCCGAGTGGTCAAATGCACCCTCCGCCGATGACGTTAATGCGCGCGATGAAGAGCGCATGCTCAATGATCCGTCTTGGTCAGAGGCTTTGAGCGAAGATGAACAAAGCTTCGCGGGCAAGTTGCTTTCGCAGTATAAGCCAGAGCAGATCGCAGCGGCATTCTTGCGCCTGCACCGCTCCAAGCATTCAGCGCCTGAACAATTGGGCGAAGTGACCGACACACGCGGCAAGCGCGAACCGCGAGGGCAACGCGCGCCGCGTGATTTTGGGCCGAGCTCTTGGTTCTCACTGTCCTTGGGTCGCAAGCACAAGGCGGAGCCGCGTTGGTTGTTACCGATGCTCTGTCGTAATGGAAATATCTCTAAGGATGATATCGGTGCGATCCGCGTGCAGTATCAAGAGACATTCGTCGAAGTTCAGACCTCCGCCGTTGAGCGCATGAAGAAAGAGCTGGGCGACGACTTGGACCTTGAGCAGGGCGCAAAGCTGACCGAATTACCGGGCAAGCCCGATTTTGATGCTTCGCCAAATGGTCCGCCTGCGGACGGGCCTGCGCGTCCACACCGTAAAGGTCCGCGTGAGGATCGCCCACGGGGAGACACGCCTCGTTATGATAAGCCACATCATGATGGTCCTCGCGGCGACAAACCAAGGTATGATAAACCCCGCAGCGCCAAGCCAAAGTTCGACAAGCCCAAGGGCAAAGCGCCTTATAAAGCTGACAAGCCTGGTAAAAACGATCCGCGTCCGCCTAAGCACGCTGCGAAATCTGGCACGCCGAACAAATCCAAGCCTGTGCGCGCGCCTAGCGCTGTAGATACGGGCGCTGTTGCGCATAAAGCGGCGGTGCCTAAGCCCAAATCACGCAAAGGTGCGATGGATCCATCCAAGCCTATGGGCGATCGCAAAGCGCGGGCCAAAGCAGCGGCAGGCAAGCCTAAAAGCGGCGAGAGCAAGCCCTACAAGGTGAAAACGCGTGCCGGCAAAGGGCCTGAGGCGCGACCAATGCGTAAAGCCCCTCGTACGCGGTAGACTATTGTGGCAAAGTGGGCTTGCGGGGGCTTCTCCGCAGGCTTAGGTATTGGGGATGACACTGAATATCCCAAACTTACTGACGATCCTGCGTCTGCTTGCGGCACCCGGTGTGGCCGTGATGTTTCTTTATTTCACACGCCCCTACGCGGATTGGTTTGCGTTGTGTTTGTTCGTGTTGGCGGCGCTAACCGATTGGCTAGACGGCTATCTCGCGCGGACGTGGAAACAGGAAAGCAAACTTGGCGCGATGCTGGATCCGATTGCTGATAAAGCGATGGTGGTGATCGCGCTTATGGTGATCATCGGGTTTTCATCATGGTCGGCTTGGTTGGTGCTGCCTGCGACAATGATCTTGTTTCGCGAGGTTTTTGTGTCCGGCTTACGTGAATTCTTAGGGGACACTGCGGGAACCCTGAAAGTCACCAAACTGGCAAAATGGAAAACCACTGCGCAGATGATTGCGATCTCAGTTCTCTTTAGTCAGGGCGTGTTTGAACATTACCTCGGCATGTCCGCGTGGGGGATAGATCAAGCGATGTTCGAAGCAATCCTAAGTGGCGAAGAAGAAGATGTACTCGGCCTTGGTTGGAAATACCAAGGGATGATTTGGTCTGGCCGTGTGGGCTTGTGGCTTTTGTGGCTTGCTGCGTTCTTAACCTTGATCACAGGTTGGGATTATTTCTGCAAATCGCTGCCTCATTTGAAGGATGATGGGTAATGAATGTCCTTTATTTCGCATGGGTGCGCGAACGGATTGGTTTGCCGAAGGAACAGATTGAGACCTCGGCGGCAACTGTAATGGACTTGGTGGAAGAATTGCGCGCGCGCGAAGAACGCTACGCGTTGGCGTTCTCGGATCTTTCGGCCCTTCGTGTCGCTGTTGATCAAGATCTGAGCGATTTCGATGCTTCTCTTGAGGGCGTGCGCGAGATCGCATTTTTCCCTCCGATGACAGGCGGTTGAACACGTGAAGATCCTTGTCCAAGAAGCTGCGTTTGATGCGGGTGCTGAGCTAAACGACTTCACAAAAGCGCAATCCAGTATGGGTGCAGTTGTTAGTTTTACAGGGATCGTGCGCGATCTGGACGCGGGTCTGAAACAAATGGATATCGAGCACTATCCAGGCATGACCGAACGTGCTTTGGAAAAGATCGCAAGCGACGCGATGGGACGTTGGAACCTCGGTGATGTGCTGGTGATCCACCGTTTCGGCGCACTTAAACCCGAAGACGTCATCATGATGGTCGCCACAGCGTCCAAACATAGAAAAGTTGCGTTTGAAGCCGCTGATTTTCTGATGGATTTCCTCAAATCGCGCGCACCTTTCTGGAAGAAAGAACAAACCGGTGCGGCGCAGGATTGGGTCAGTTCAAAGCAAGAAGATGAAAACGCGCTCACCCGTTGGGAATAGATCAACCTAACGCTTCTCTGGTCGTAAAATACCTCGGGGCAGGCGCAGCTTGCTGAGACGTGGGCAGCGCCCAACCGTCACTGCGTTGGATGCACCCGCTCGATATAGGCGCGCAATTCTTCCGCTTCATGGCGCGCATCGCGGAGACCTTCCATTGCGGCGTTCAATTCGGCTTCCGTCTGCGAAATCTGGCTGGTCAATTCTGCTTCGCGTTGTTGAAGATAGGTAATCGCCTGATTGCGGCTCTCTTCGGCCTCATGCAGCTCTTGCGCCATGCGCTCCAACTCACCCACGTCGGATTTGGACACGCGCGTGAAACGATGGATGAGCCAGTTGGCGAACCATCCCATACAAAATGCGACGAATAAAATTATCGCTGTCGCGAAGATGAACTCAGTTCTGCTCATCGGTTGTCCCTTCTTCGCTTGCCTGCTCTGCAGCGTCTTGCGCAGTTTCCGCGGCTGCTTCAAGCGTTGTTATCACTTCTTCGGATGGCTCTGGTCGAATAAGTTTGAATTCAATACGACGATTTGCTTCGCGTCCAGCTTCTGTGCCGTTGTCGCCAATAGGGTTCTCTTCGCCATAGCCCTTCGCGACATAACGCGACGTCAGAATGCGACGCTTGCGTAGCGCATTCAGGATGGCTTGCGCACGTGTTTGGCTCAGCTCTTGGTTCATCACTTCGCGACCTTGGCTGTCCGTATATCCGCTGATTTCCATGCGCATATCGTCTGGGCACTTGATCAAGATTTCCGCCATATCATCAAGAATATTTTCAGCAGAGGCATCAAGATTGCCGGAGCCGGGTTCGAAAGCGATTTTGCGGCCAGATTGGATTTCTCTGACTTGCACTTCACATTCGTCCGCCGTGGGCAGGCCAAGAACTGGATCCAGCTTTTTCTTATACGTCACCTCGATTGAGAGATCTTTGGAATCGCCAAGCTTCTCCACAAGCAACCGCGTGATGTCCGACTTTGCGCTGGGGACTCCTGTATCGCCGAACACGCGCACTTTCTCAGGCGTTACTGTGACAGACCCATTTTTAAGCATTGAAAGCGTTTCAATTGCGGTCAGCGCGCGAACTGACCAATCGCGTGGCAGGGAATCGTCTATGCGTGACGCTGTATACACTTTGCCAGATCCAAACCGCGCTTTCGCGTAGCTATCTGCTGTGTCGCGGGCCAGTTCCGAGTTTACGCGCCCGCGCAATTGTACTTGGCCCTCTGGACTAAGTGTTGCGATGAACTCGGGTGGGCCTTGGCTTGCTTCTGGTATGACGGGAAGCACAGATTCAAGCGCGAAAACCTCGGGCAAACCTGTTTCCAATTCGCCCACAACACGATCAAATAGTGACTGATCCGTACCTTCATCTGCGACAAGTGTGATGTCTGCATCTGCGAATGTCACGGTCCCACCACCGAGTTCGCTGAGTTTGTCGATCGATAGCGCCGCAGCACGCGACCATTGCCTTGAGGGAACGCCAAGTCCCAAACGGCAATCAGGTTCAGCGCTCATTCCAGCGCGGCGTGCAGCTGCAAGAATGGTGTCACGCGCGACTTTGGTATCCGCACTACATGCGTCAAAACGTGTACCATCCGCGGCGATAATAAAGCGTAACGTAAACGGGCTAATCACCGGGCGCGGTGCGAAAATGTTGATCGCAAGGTTGACCTGCGATGATGCCGAGCGGATCAATGCCTGCTCAAACCTGCGTTTTTCCGCTTCGCTGTCAGACATCGCGGTGACAGACACGTTGCCCGCATCAATAGAAATCTTGGAGCGCGGAAGCAATCGGAGCGCTTTCATCCCCAATTCCATCGCAGCTGCCCAGCCTTCTGGGGTAGGGTATTTTGCGCTTTCAAGCAGATCACTAACTTGCTCGTTCGGGACAAGCTTTGCCACATCTTCGCGCATTGTCTCGCTTGAGTCAGTCTTGGGGATGAGGCCGATCAAAGAAATGCCACTGTCGTTGCGCAGGATTTCGATTGAGAAACGTGGCGGCGCAAAGGCTTCGCGATCTGCGACTTCAGTCTGATCAATTACCCGTGCTGCGTCCACAATGCTGCCAGCGGTGCTGACAGCTTTGAAACGCTCCGCTTCGTTGGGTGCGGTTCCAATCAAGAATACCTGCAAACCATTGGTGTCGGCATCCGCCCAGGTCAGGCTTTGGATGTCCAATTCGCGCAAAACAGCGGTTCTTGAAGTGTCCTCGATGACTGTGACTGCGAAGCCTGCTGCGACCAAACAGATCGCGCCGGCCCCAATAAATGTAGCCGCAACAGTGATGTATGAGGACAAACGCATTGGCTTCCAGACTATTCAATCCAATTGGGTGATACGCGCTGCGGCTTCAGGTTTCAATCAAAGCATTAACGCGATGGCGAAAAACAGCACAGGTAAAAGCCCTGCGTCGCGGTTCGAACGGAAAAGTGTGATCAATCCTTTTTGATCTGTCGGATTGAAATGGCGCAATTGCCAATGCAGATGCCATCCAAAGGCCCAGGTCCCACAAAGCGTCAAGATCAGCGCAAAGGGTGAGTGAGCTGCAACACTTTGCACAACGGCGAAGCAAAACAGGGTAAGGCTTGCGATAAGGAAGTACAGAAGCCACTGCGGCGTCGCGGCGCCAAACAAACGCGCGGTGCTTTTGATGCCAATCAGCGCATCATCTTCAGTGTCCTGATGCGCATAGATCGTGTCATAAAACAGCGTCCAGGCGATGCCAGCAGCATATAGAGTGAGAGCGGGCCAACCTAGTGATCCGCTATGTGCGGTCCACGCGAGCAACGCACCCCAATTGAACGCGAGGCCCAAGAAGACTTGTGGCCACCAAGTGAAGCGTTTGGCGAAGGGATAGACAAGCACGGGCAATAGCGACAAAACGCCAAGGCCGATCGCAGCCCAATTGAAGGTCAGCAAAACCCCAAGCGAAATAATGGTTTGCAGCGCCATCCAGATCAACGCTTGGCGCACTGTGACTTGTCCCGATGGAATGGGACGATTACGCGTTCGCTCGACCGCACCGTCATAGTTGCGATCTGTGATGTCATTCCACGTACAGCCCGCACCACGCATCAAGGTTGCGCCAATCGCGCAACCTATGAAGATCCACGCGTCAAACCAACAGGCGTTTCCAGACCAAAGCATTGCCAGCATCAACGCCCACCAACAGGGCAAAAGCAGCAACCAAGTGCCTATCGAGCGATCAAAACGGCTGAGGCGCAGGTAGGGACGCAGCCAGTTCGGCGCGGTAGTATCCACCCAATTGTCTTTGACTGCATCCGCAATCGTAACATCACCCTCTGGTTCTTGTGAGGCACCTTGCATATGTAGGGTTCCATGACAGCTAAAACTCGCCTTTTTGTAGACCAGCCCTTAGCTGAGGGAAACTGCGTTTCGGTGTCACAAGCCCAAGCGCATTATCTTTTCGGGGTGATGCGCCTTGCCGTTGGTGGCGCGGTGTCACTGTTTAATGGAAAAGACGGTGAATGGCGCGGCGAGATACTCCAAGCGGGCAAGCGCAAAGGTGTGCTGCGCTGCACGGTACAAACCAAGCCGCTGCAGATGCCCCCTGATCTATGGCTCTGCTTTGCGCCCATCAAAAAGACGCGCACGGATTTCATTGTTGAAAAAGCGGCTGAAATGGGGGTTGCAAAAATTTGTCCTGTGCAAACTGATTTCACCAATTCCGAGCGCATCAAACGAGAACGCTTGCAGGCCCACGCTGTAGAAGCGAGCGAGCAATGCGGCGGTACATTCGTGCCTGAGGTCTGCGCGTTAAAAAAACTGAGCGCGCTCTTGGATCATTGGCCAGAAGACCGCCAAATCATGTTCTGCGATGAGACGGAGTTGGGCGTCGCGAGTTCTCTCGCCGCTGCGAAAGCTGGGGCATGGGCGATTTTAATTGGCCCAGAAGGCGGTTTTTCCCCAACTGAGCGCGCGCGGTTACATGCGCATCCACAGGCGCATGTTGTTAGTCTGGGCCCGCGTATTTTGCGCGCGGATACTGCGGCGGTGGCAGCACTGACGTTGTGGCAATCGGCATTGGGAGACTGGGCACAATGACACTTGGTTTTAGAGGTTTGCGATGAGTTTCATACGCCCTGAAGCACGGGCCGTAATGTGGCGTTGGCGCGAAGTGATTGCGGGCGTCGTGTTTTCAAGTGTGGCTAGTTTTTGGGCGCTAAGCGCCTTTGGAATAATGCAAGCGCTTGCGTTCATCCTGCTAGCCTTGGCTGTGATCATGATCCTTGCAGGTATCCAACGCGGACGCTTTCGCGGGCTTGGTGGTGGGCAGGGCGTCGTGCAACTAATCGAGGGGCAAGTTACTTATTACGGGCCTTTGAATGGCGGCGCTGTTGCGATTTCGGAACTCGCCGCTCTTAGTCTTGATGGGCGTCATAAGCCGGCGCATTGGTTACTGGTGCCGGATCAAGGATCGACGCTCCAAATACCGGTCAGCGCGGAAGGCGCAGATGCGCTTTTTGATGCGTTTTCTGGTTTGGTCGGGCTGAAGACAGAGCATCTATTGCGCGTGAAACAAGCCGCAAAGCCGCAACTTCAAGTGGTTTGGCGCAGGGAGGACGTGCAGGCGATCATCAACACGTTTCACTAAAAAACACCCTCTCGGCCACTTCGCTCAATCAACTACACTTGCAACGCGCAGCCCGCCGATTTTTTCTTTTGAAATGCGTACGGCAATCCAAAGTGCAATCGCCCAACCTGAACTCACGGCCGCGCCAATGCCCAGCCAAACGCCCCACACATCCATGCCAATCACTCCGACCAAAAGCCAGACAAAGAACGCCACGCCAAAGCCTTGTCTATATAGGCTGATCCACAACGTGTAGACGGGTTTTTTGAGTGCTTGCAGCATTGAATTGATCGCGAACAGCATCATGTAAAGAGGGAACAGGAACCCATCGACACGCAGGTAACTTTGGCCAATTGGAATGACGCGGGCATCGTTGGTGAACAACCCTATCGCGAATGCACCGCCAAACCAAAGAACAGGGGCCGCGAGGGCGGTCATCAGAAATCCAAGTTTCCAGCAAAACCAGACCGCTTCGCGGACTCTTGCGTAATCTTGCGCGCCGTAGTTTTGGGCCGCAATGGGCAGTAAAGCACCCGTCATCCCAAGCACTGGCAAAAGTAAAATCTGCTCAATCCTCAAGGCAATACCATAGGCAGCAATCACCTCCTCGCCAAACCCTTTCAGTGCGTATTGCACCACAAAGCCAGAGACAAACATCACCATCATCGCAGTCGTCGTGGGTAGCATCTGCGCAAGGATATCTTTCACAATTGAACGCTCTAACCGCACATGGCGCAGCTCGACGCCTTCCATGATTTGCAAACGCGAGATGGTCCAAAGGATCCAGATCATCACACCTGTTTGACTTAGTATTGTAGCCAGCGCGATTCCATTGAACCCAAGGCCGCCGATCACCCCTGGAATGCCATAAATAAATAGTGGATTAAGCCCAATATTGGCGAGAAAGGCGACCATCTGACCACGCTGTAGCGTCACGCTATCACCGTGCGCTTGCAAAATACCATTGGCGGAAAATGCAAGGATGAAACCGGGCAGGGCGGCGATCAGCCAGTAGAAATATCCCGTAGCCGCATCGCGATATGCGCCGGGCTCTGAGATCAGCGCAATCGCGCGGGGTCCGAACCAAACCGCGAAGATTATGAGCACAATCGTTGCAATTGTTGCGAACGCTAGGCCTTGCACAGCGAGACGGCGCGCCATGCGATCATCTTTCGCGCCGCGCGCGTTGCCAACCAAAGCAGACATCGCAGATGACAGGCCAAACGCCACTGCAACCAGCACAAAGAATGCTTGGAAGCCGATCGCGAGACCTGCCTGCGCGTCGGTGCCGATCTGGCCAGCAAAATAGACGTCAACAACGTTGTAGAGCGTGGTGAACAACATGCCCAATGCTGCCGGAATAGCGAGCCTGCGGAAATGCCCCGCGATAGAGCCGGTTGTCAGATCGTAGTCGCGCGCTGCTGCCATGTGTCCGGTCCTAGTAGGTTACGTGTTCCTCTAAGTCCGCACTATGCAAGAATGTGTGCTCTGTAAAACTTTTACGCGAAGAAGCGCTAGACAACCTGCGGCAAACGATAAGCGGGAGGCGTGTTTCTGCTACGCCCAGAACAGACGACACCGTCGATCACAGTCATGCCAACACCGGGGAGGTTTCCAAGTTGAACGCTTTCCAGAATATTCTTACCGGGTGCGTGCTGTGCCTGATCCATCAGCACAAAGTCCGCGCACATTCCTTTTTCTATAAGGCCGGTATCGAGGTTGCGTTGTCGTGATGTGTTGCCATTGCCGAAGCAAAAGGCGATTTCGGCAGGAACATTGCCAAAGGCCGATAGCATGGCGATCATCCGTAAAATTCCGAGCGGTTGCACACCGGAGCCTGCGGGACCGTCCGTGCCGAGGATCACTTGATCCAGTTTACCCAACTCACGCGCCGTGTTCACAGTCAAAACCGCGGCGCGTTCATTTCCGTTATGCACAATCTCAAACGCCGCTTTGCAGCTTTCGCAGAGGCAAATGATCTGATCGTCGGGTAGGGCAGAATGCCCCCCATTGATATGTCCAATAACATCCGTACCGGTTTCCATCACCATATCCGCATCGATTAAACCAGAGCCGGGAATCGACGGCCCGCCTGTGTGGATCGTACTTTGTATGCCGTATTTACGCGCCCAGCCGACCATTTGTTGCGCGGTTTTACCGTCTTTAACGGTACCAAGGCCGACTTCGCCCAGCAAGGTTACGCCCGCATCTGCGAGGTCTTTAAAATCTTGCTCGACCATCCCATGCTCAATCACCGGCGCGCCTGCGTGGACTTTCATGCCGGAAGGGCGAAAGTTTTCGTACCAACGCTGCGCTGCGATGGCCATGGCTTTTAGGCCGACAACGTCCTTGGGACGCCCAGGCATATGAACTTCGCCCGCTGAAATTAGTGTCGTAACGCCGCCGTGCAGCGTGCTGTCGATCCAGTGGAGCTGCTGTTGGCGTGGGGTGTAATCGCCAATCACAGGGTGGATATGGCTATCGATCAAACCCGGTGCCAGCGTGACGCCATTCGCGTCGATCACCGTGTTTGCGCCCTCTAGGTTCATGTCGGCCTCGCGACCCCACTCCGCAATTTTGCTAGCGTAGGCGATGATGCAATCAGCCTCGTAGATGGGCGCTTCCATCTTGCCCGATAGCATCAGGCCGATGTTGCGAATGACAAGTTTCTGTGGGGCATCTGACATGATTGTTCCTTTCGAGTTCATTTGAACGCTAACAGATGCGGTGCTTCGATCAAGAGGGGGCAGGAAAGGATTTGACAGAATCCTCGTTGCAATATTCTATTCGTATACAAACAAGTTTTGAGGGCTGTTTTGGAATATCTAACACCTATGTCACTAGACGATGCGCTTGCCGCTTTGGACGCGAGCGAACTCAGCATTATTGCGGGCGGTACGGATTGGTATCCGGCTCAGGGCGAACGTCCGATCGAGTGCGATATTCTGGACGTGACGCGGATTACGGCTCTGCGCGGCATTTTGAAAACCAAAGACGGCTGGCGCATCGGCGCGGCCAGCACATGGAGCGATGTGATCGCAACCAACTTGCCCACAGCTTTCGATGGGTTGAAAGCTGCTGCGCGGGACGTTGGCTCAGTGCAAATCCAAAATGCAGGAACGATTGCGGGAAACCTCTGCAACGCGTCCCCTGCCGCGGATGGAGTGCCGCCTTTGCTTGCGCTCAATGCGTCAGTTGAAATTTGCAGCACGGAAGGGTGCCGCGTTGTGCCTTTGGACTCCTTCATTACTGGCGTGCGGCACGTGGCTTTGGATCAGGGCGAAATGGTGACTGCAGTGATAGTCCCAGAAACTTCGGCAGCACTCAAAAGTGCTTTCGTGAAATTGGGCGCGCGCAAATATTTGGTAATTTCCATCGCTATGGTTGCGGTGGCATTCGCGTTGCGCGACGGCGTCTTGAGTGATGTACGGATTGCTGTTGGATCTTGCTCGCCTGTGGCAAAGAGACTCTCAGCACTCGAGGCAGCTTTGGAAAATCAAACATTCACGCAAACCGACGCGATACTTGCGGAGGCGGATCTTTCTGCCTTAGCGCCTATCGATGACGTGCGCGGATCTAAAGAGTATCGCGTCGATGTAGTTGCCACTTTAATCGCGCAAGCCCTGCGGGAGGCAAGCCATGGATAAGCGAAGCGAGGGTGAGCTGATCGGATTTACTTTGAACGGTGAGGCCGTTCAAAGTGCGGCACATGGCAGCGCGCGGCTGAGCGCGGTTTTGCGTGAAGAGTTAAACGCTAAAGACGTCAAAGTTGGCTGTAACGCGGGCGATTGTGGGGCCTGCACGGTTTTGATTGATGGGTTGCCTGTATGTGCCTGCCTGACGTCGACGGCTCAAGCCAAGGGCCGCGATGTCCAAACACTGCGCGGCGTGGCACCGGATACTCTCGGGCGTTTGCAACAGAGCTTCACTGCGCACCAAGCTGCGCAATGCGGGATTTGTACGCCGGGTATGATTGTCAGCGCTGCGGCCTTGTTGCGAGACGTGCCCAGCCCCAACGTCGCACAGGTTCAAGATGCTTTGGGTGGCGTGTTGTGTCGCTGCACGGGGTATCGTAAAATTATTGATGCGGTTGTTGCGGTTGGTGCTGGTATTCCTGAGGTTGGCGTTAGGGGGGCTGTCGGTGAAAGCATCGCGCGTATCGACGGACAAACCAAGGTCGATGGATCAGAGCGTTTTGGCGATGATGTTGCGCCAGAAGGGGCTTTGGTGGCGCTTGTGGTCCGTTCACCTTATCCGCACGCAACGTTTGAGTTTGGTGATCTCGGAGTTGTGCGCAAGATTGACGGGATCGAAGCGGTCCTAAGCGCAAAAGATATCCCTGGCGACAACTTATTCGGTACAATTCCAGGCTTCATTGACCAACCTGTCTTTGCCGAAACCCAGACGCGTTTCGAAGGCGAAGCCGTGGCCGTGGTAATAGGGGAGGCGGATACGATTGCGGCGTACAGGATCGGTGATTTTCCAGTGACATGGACGCAATTATCTGCTGTCCAAGACGTCATAGAGGCGCAAGCGAATGAAGCGCCGCAGCTTCACACGGGCCATGAGAACAACGTTATGTGCGGTGGTTTCGTTGCCCATGGTGATGTGGATGCGGGGCTTGCTGAGGCGGATATCGTTTTGAGTGGGAGCTTTGAGACATCCTTTGTCGAGCACGCCTATATCGAACCCGAAGCAGGTTATGCGGAAAGGGTTGAGGGCCGTCTGCACCTACATATCTGCACCCAAAGCCCTGTGATGAACCAAGAGGCGCTCGCCAACATTCTTGCTCTCGACGAAGAGGATATCCGCATCGTTCCTACCGCTGTTGGCGGTGGCTTTGGCTCCAAGCTGGATCTGACAGTACATCCCTATGTTTGCCTTGGTGCAATGGTGACGGGGCGTCCCGTGCGGATGTGTTATTCGCGTGTGGAGAGCATGGAGACGTCAACCAAACGCCATCCCGGGCGGATGGAGATCAAAGGCGGAGTGCGCCATGATGGCACGCTGACGGGTTTGCGTTTTGTTGGGGATTTCAACACGGGTGCTTATGCCAGCTGGGGTCCGACAGTTGCCAATCGCGTACCGCTGCATGCTTCAGGCCCCTACAGGATACCCAACTATCGCGCCCAGTCGAAAGGAATTTACACCCATTGCCCGCCCTCAGGCGCATTTCGTGGTTTTGGGGTCCCCCAATCGGCCATCGCACAAGAGAGCCTGTTCGAGGAACTTGCCGCAGCCGTCGGCATGGATGCGCTAGAGTTCCGCATACTAAACGCGCTTGATAACGGTGTGCCAACGGTGTCTGGCCAAGTGTTCGAACAAGGGGTTGGCGTAAAGGCCTGCCTTGAAGCGCTGCGCCCTGCTTGGGAAAGCGGCAAAGCAGCGTGTGCTCAGTTTAACGCAAGAAGCACTTATCTAAAGCGCGGCGTGGGGATCGCGGCGGGCTGGTATGGCTGCGGGAATACCTCCATGGCGAACCCGTCGACGATCAAATGCGGACTACGCGCAGATGGCACGTTGGTCTTGCATCAGGGTGCGGTTGATATCGGCCAAGGCTCCAATACAGTGATTTCACAGATCTTTGCGCAAGCGTTTGGCGTTGCGGTGGATCAAGTCGCGTTAGTCGGGGCAGATACTGACATCACTCCCGATGCTGGCAAAACATCCGCCTCGCGCCAGACGTTTGTCACTGGCAATGCAGCGAAACTGTCAGGTGAAAGTCTGCGTCGCCAAGTACTGACTTTGGTGAACGCAGCTGAGGATGCCCAGATTGTGCTGGGGGATGGCAGCATCGAAATGAGCGGTTCGCACAGGATTGAACTGTCCCGCATGGATGTGGGCGAGGACGGTTATGTGATGCGCGCAGTAGCGAGTTATGATCCGCCTACAGAACCGCTCGATGAGAATGGCCAAGGCGTGCCTTATGCGCAGTTTGGCTATGCCGCGCATCTCGCGGTGGTCGAAGTGAATACCAAGCTTGGCACGATCAACCCCATCAAAATCGTGGCTGCGCATGATGTGGGCCAAGCGATCAATCCGTTGCTTGTTGAAGGACAGGTTCAAGGCGGTGTTGCGCAAGGGCTTGGCATGGCGTTGATGGAAGAATTTATCCCGGGTCGCACTGACAATTTGCATGACTATCTGATCCCGACGATTGGCGATGTTCCCCCGATTGAGACGTTGATTGTCGAAGAGCCGGACGCGCATGGCCCCTTCGGTGCCAAAGGTCTAGGGGAGCACGCTTTAATTCCGACAGCACCGGCCATATTGAACGCCGTGCACAATGCAACAGGGGTGCGCTTGCGCCATGTTCCCGCATTGCCGCACCGCGTGCGCGCTGCTTTGAAGGAGGCTGGGTATGATTGAAACGGCACGCGTGAAACCCGAGAAAATCCGCTGTGATGCTTGCCCCGTGATGTGTTTCATCGCCGAAGGAAAAGCTGGGGCCTGTGATCGCTATGCAAATCATGCAGGTGAATTGGTGCGCCTCGATCCTTTAACAGTGATCGAGCGTGGCGCGCCTGCGGTGGCTTTTCTTGATCAAGGGGAGAACGCGCAGGATTGGGATGGTGACATCCTTCAAGGCAAGCGCACGTTTGTGACGGCTGTCGGCGCGGGCACAACCTATCCAGATTATAAACCTGCGCCCTTTATCGTCAGCCAAGAGGTCGATGGCGCGGACATGGTGACGGTTGTAACCGAAGGAATCTATTCCTACTGCGGCGTGAAAGTGAAAATCGATACGGATCGCTTCATCGGCCATGAACGCGCGGTTGTTCGGGTCAAAGGCGAGGCGATTGGCCATGTGATGACGTCTGAATATGGCTCCAAAATGCTGTCGCTTGGTGGAGTTGAACACCTCACAGGGAGCACCAAAGCGGAAGGACGTGTGACCTGTGATGCGCTGATGAACCTATGCAATCGCGAAGCGGTGACGCTGCAAGTTGATGACGGCGCGGAGGTCGTCGTGCAGGCGGGCCACGCGCCGATCATCAACGATGTGCGTGAAAAACTGATGCGCGTTGGCTGTGGATCCGCCGCAATTGGGATGTTCGCCAAACAATGGGAGCCACATGTGGACGAAGTGATCGTTGTCGATGATCACATCACTGGCGTGTTGACGGAACATGAAGCAGGCAAGCAACTTGATATGCGTCCCTCCGGCATCAAGATCCAAGGGCGTCGCTCTACCCCCGGCCGGTATTTTCAAGTTGCCGAGCCGGGCACAGGGTGGGGTGGCACAGATGTGGAAGATCCGCTGACCATTCTGAAACCTGCGGATGCAAAAAAGGCTTGGGCGGGACTACGCCTTTTAATGGTCTCCACTACAGGGGAGCAATGGGCCTATTACGAGCTGGATGAGGATCTCGTGCCCCAGCCTGCCGAAATTTCTGAGACGCTTCGCATCAGCGCGGATCGGATTGCGGAAAACTGTGAGCCTTCCTTGTGTTCCGTGCTCTTTATGGGTGGTGCAGGGGGGTCTTTGCGCGCGGGGGTCACGGAAAACCCTGTACGTCTGACGCGATCTGTGAAGGATGCGTTGACCTATGTGTCATGCGGCGGCGCAGAGGCCTATGTTTGGCCAGGAGGCGGGATCACTGTGATGGTGGATGTCATGGAAATGCCGACGAACTCCTTCGGTTATGTGCCGACACCTGCCTTGGTCGCTCCAATCGAATTTACCATGCGGCGCGAAGATTACGACGCGTTGGGAGGGCATATGGAGCACATCAAAGATGTAAGCTCAGTGCTTACGTCTGAGGTGCGTAAAGTTGAGCCAGTCGCAACGCAACCCGACCCCCATCAAGCGCAACGCAACAAGCGCGAAGGGCGCGGATGATGCAGGTGCAAGGTGCTTTGCTATCAAGGGGTCGTCTGCATTTGCAGCACGGGCCGATTGATCTGGTGATTGGTGTAGATGGCGCACGCGATATTGCTTTTGATGGGGCAGAAACTCGTTTGAACACTGTGTTGGCAGAGCTGATGAACGAGATTGATCTTTTGCGGTTGTGCGATGGGCCAGCGCCGAAAGGGGCGGTTGCGCGCAAGATGTGGGAGGCGGCGCAAGCGCATGAAGGCTTTGTGACGCCTATGGCAGGTGTCGCTGGCGCGGTCGCGGAGACGGTTTTAGACGCAATGCTACATACTGCCGATGTAAAGCGCGCTTATGTGAATAACGGTGGCGACATTGCGCTGCATCTGTCTGGTGATGCTACGTTTAACGTTGCGATGGCAGGCCTTGGTGGCGCGGCGCTTGGCAAGATTACCCTCGATGCGCAAAGCAAAGTGCGCGGCATCGCGACAAGCGGGCAGGGAGGACGAAGTCTTTCGTTTGGGATTGCGGAGAGCGTGACGGTTTTGGCTGAAACCGCAAGCGTGGCGGATGTGGCGGCCACTTTGATCGCTGGCGCTGTCGATCTTTCGAACCATCGGTCAATACGTCGCGTATCCGCGCAGGATATTCGAGAGGATGCAGATCTTGGATCCCGCGAAGTTGTTGTGAGCGTTGGAGAATTGAATGTGCAAGAGATCGATCGGGCTTTGCAAAATGGCGTCCAACGCGCGCGACACATGCAAAGCCAAGGTCTTATCCAAGCGGCAAGCTTGCATTTGCGCGGGCAAAGTAGACAAATAGAGTTGAACTCAGAAAAGGTGCTGGAACATGCCTGACGTCGTCGTGCGCAAGATCGCAACGGTCATTGAAGAAGTCTTTCACGAAGGCGGTCCGCGCGCCAATACTCCGCAAAAACGCGGCGCTGTTGTTGCGGTGATCGCCAATCCCTATGCAGGAGAATATGTCGAAGATATTCAACCCTTTATGGAGGATCTGAAGCCGCTTGGCCTTGAGATGGCGCAAAAGTTGATTGATGCGCTGGGTGGTGATGCGTCTGTGATCGAAGGGTATGGTAAAGGCTCTATCATCGGCACCGCGGGCGAGTTGGAACATGGTGCGCTTTGGCATGCGCCTGGGGGCTATGCGATGCGTGAGCTTTTGGGTGATGCGAAGGCGATTGTGCCCTCCACGAAGAAAGTGGGTGCTGCGGGCGTGCGTCTTGATGTGCCGATCACGCATATCAATGCCTCCTACGTGCGTGGGCATTTCGATGCCATGGAAGTTGGAATGAACGACGCGCCGCGTGCCAATGAATTGGCCTTTGTTTTGGTGATGAGCACGGGTGCACGCGTACATGACCGCGCAGGGGGTCTCGCTGCTAAAGATATTAAAGGGGAGGATGGTCTACGATGAGTGCAGATATTCGCAAGATCGCCGTTTGGGTCGAGGAAACACACCAAGAAGCAGGGCGTGCCGTCGCGCCCGCGACTCGCAAAGCGGTAGCTGTCGCAGTTATCGCGAACCCGTTTGCGGGGGAATACGTTGAGGATCTTTCGCCTTTGATGGAGATTGGCGCAGAGCTTGGTGAAACGTTGGGAAAACGGTGTGTCAAAGCGCTGGGCATCACACCGGATCAAGCGGAAAGCTACGGCAAAGCTGCGATGGTTGGTGATAACGGCGAGTTAGAACACGCGGCGGCGTTACTGCACCCGAAAATGGGTGCCCCGTTACGCAATGAAGTAGAAAAAGGTGCGGCCTTGGTGCCGTCTTCAAAGAAAATGGGCGGACCAGGGCAGGACTTGGATGTGCCGCTGGGCCATAAAGATGCCGCCTATGTGCGTTCCCACTTCGATGGCGTCGAAGTGCGTTTGAATGATGCGCCGCGTGCGAATGAGATTTTAGTGGCTATTGCGGTGACAGATAGTGGACGTCCACTGCCCCGTGTTGGCGGTCTTACGCATAGCGATGCGATTGGTAAAGACGGGCTGCGGTGATACCTTTTTATAAGAAAATCACTCTCTCAGAGTTTGTCGAGCAGCGCTAAAAGGCGCTCAGTCTCGCGCGCACTTAGGTTTTTTGTGGTTTGCTGCGAAATCAATTGGGCGCGCTCGATGGCACTTTTCGCAAAGGCGCGCCCTTGCTCTGTCAGCGAAATCTCTAACCGCCGCAAATCCGTCTTTGAAGGCGTGCTTTGTACCAAACCTTTGCTGCGCAACCGATCCACGACGCCTTTGGTTGTCGCCGCATCCATCCCAACCCGTCGCCCAAGGTGATTTTGAGACAAAGATCCATCAAAATAGAGCCGCGCGAGTATAGCGAATTGCGTTGGGGTCGCCTCGGGCATGTGTTCTGCAAACAGCTCTAAGTGTTTTTGATTGGCCAAGCGCAGTCGAAAGCCGATCTGGTCCTCGAGCCTGTACGCACTTTCCGCCTTGTTCTGAGCCATTCACATTCCTCATCCTGATAATGCAACGATAAGCGCGCATAATTTGTTTGACAACGAACAAGTTTTTGGTGCCAACTTGGGATGTCTGCCAAGACCTGAGGGGAAGTCTAGATATGCCGTTTGTGCGCAACGCGTGGTACGTGGCCGGTTGGTCCAAGGATTTCGGCGAAGACTTGCGCGCGATTACTATCACAGAGCAAAACTTGGTGATGTTTCGCTCCTCTGACGGCCAGATTATTGCGCTGGAGGATCGCTGCCCACATCGTCTGTTGCCGCTGTCTAAGGGCAAGCGCATTGGTGATACGGTGCAATGCGGCTATCACGGTATGACTTTCGGAACGGACGGCAAATGCGTGCGGGTTCCGGGGCAAGATAACTTGCCCGCGTCTGCCTATGTGGAGACATTTCCCGTTCATGAGGCGCATGGGATTGTCTGGATTTGGCCCGGCGAAGCAGCGCTTGCCGCGGACACACCTGTGTTTGATATGCCCGAGTTCAGGGATCCGAATTGGCACGCGCATCACGGCGACGGGCTCCATCTCAAAGCCAATTATCTGAACGTGGCTGAGAACCTTGTTGATCCCGCGCATGTAAGTTTTGTTCACCCCACGACGCTTGGTAGTGCGGCTTCTGAGAACGTTCCTGTGCATGTGTCGACCTCTGGGGATCAGATCGTTGCGTGGCGTTGGATCAAAGATTCTGCACCGGTTGGGTTTTTCCAGAACTTCGGTAATTTCATGGGTAACGTGGATCGCTGGCACTACTACTATTTGCACCTTCCCAGCACCGCTGTAATTGATTTCGGGAGTGTCGCGGTTGAGGCGCAGCTCGAAGAGGATCAGCGCGACAAAGGCGTGCGCATTTTTGCTCTGCACTTTGTGACACCCGTGACTGAGGACTACACGATTGATCACTGGATGCACCTGCGCAACACGGCGGTTGGTGACGAAGACGCCTCTGCGAATATGGACAAGATGTTCCGCATCGCATTTGCCGAGGACAAAGATGTGTTAGAGGCCATCCATATCGAAGAACTGCGCCCGCAAAAGCGCAAACCCATCAGAATTGCCATCGACAAGGGACCTAATGTGTATCGCAAAAGAATACGCGACCTTGTGGAGGCTGAGGCGACCGAAGATCTTGGTGCGCCGATCCATCCGACCTTTGTGCAGCACGATTAACGCTGTCATGGTCGGACCCAACAGAGAGGGAACGACATGAAAAGAAAGACATTTTTGAAAAGCCTTGTAGGCGCAGCTGCGATTGCGGCCGTCGGTCTGCCGGCACTTGCTGAGGACACGATCAAGATTGGTGAGATCAACCACTACAAGCGTCTCGCGGCCTTTGCGGGGCCCTATAAACTTGGCATTGAGATGGCGCTGGAAGAGGTCAACGCGGCTGGTGGCGTTATGGGCAAACCGCTGGAATTCATCTTTCGCGATGACCAAGGAAAGCCCGGCGAAGCGGTGAAAATCGCCGAAGAGCTGATGACGCGCGAAGGCGCTGTGATGCTCACGGGGACGATCTTGTCCAACGTGGGCTTGGCGATTAGCTCGCTCGCGGCGGAGAAGAAGTACGTCTATCTTGCGTCCGAGCCGCTTGCAGATGCAATCACTTGGTCTAAGGGCAATGACTATACGTTCCGTTTGCGCTCTTCCACATATATGCAAGCAGCGATGTTGGCCGAGGAAGCTGCGAAAACTGATGCGACTCGCTATGCAACCATTGCGCCCAACTACGCGTACGGCAAAGACGCGGTCGCTGCGTTTAAGAAAGCTTTGACCAAGCTAAAGCCCGAAGTGGAGTTCGTGGCAGAGCAGTGGCCCGCGTTGTTCAAGATCGACGCAGGTGCAGAAGCGCAAGCGATTGAGCGAGCAAAGCCAGATGCAATCTACAACGTGACTTTTGGTGGTGATCTTGCGAAGTTTGTTCGCGAAGGCGGCACACGTGGGCTCTTTGAAGGGCGTAATGTCTATGGCCTTTTATCTGGCGAACCTGAATATATGGACCCGCTTGGTGATGAAGCACCTGAGGGCTGGATTGTGACGGGCTATCCTTGGTCCGAAATCACCGAAGGATCGGGCAGAGTTTTCGTTGATGCGTATATGGCGAAATACGACGATCACCCGCGTATTGGTTCATTGGTGGGTTATATGACGGTGCAATCTATCGTGGCTGTGTTGGAAAAGGCAGGCTCCACGGATAGCGAAGCGATCCGCGCGGCGTTTGCCGATTTGCCAGTGAGCACGCCCGTAGGCGACATTAAGTTCCGCTCGCAAGATCACCAAGCAACGATGGGTGCATACGTTGGCACAATCGCTTTGAAAGATGGCAAAGGCACGTTGGAAAACTGGGTCTATAAGGATGGCGCTGATTACACCTTGCCAGATGAGGAAGTCATGCAGCTGCGCGGCTCCGGCAACTAAGGGCGCGATTTTTCGTCGAAAAATCACAACACGGTCCGCCTGAAAGGGCGGGCCGTTTCCCCCTAAAATACCAAAGGTCAGGGCATGGGTCTTTTCATTGCGCAAATTCTCACAGGGCTCGCCAATGCGAGCGCGCTGTTCATGGTCGCCTCTGGCCTGTCGTTGATTTTCGGTGTCACGCGCATCGTCAATTTCGCACATGGCTCATTCTACATGCTCGGCGCGTATGTAGGATATTCCTTCATGCAGGTCTTGCCGGGCGGGTTCGGCTTTTGGGCGTCGATCCTGTTGGCTGGCCTCGTCGTCGGTATCATTGGTATCATCGTTGAAATGCTGGTCTTGCGCCCTGTATATAAAGCGCCTGAGCTGTTCCAATTGGTCGCCACCTTCGGTGTCATTCTTGTTATCCAAGACCTCACGCTGTTGGTATGGGGCGCGGATGATTTCTTGGGACCGCGCGCGCCAGGGTTGAAAGGGATCATCCGGATCATGGGTGAGCCTGTGCCGAAATATGACCTCGCTTTGATCGCCTTAACCCCTTTCGTGGCTTTTGCTTTGTGGTGGTTGATCACCAAGACACGCACAGGAATTCTCGTGCGCGCAGCGACGCAAGACCGTGAAATGGTTGGAGCATTGGGCGTCAATCAGGCGTGGCTGTTTACTGGTGTTTTCTTCCTCGGTTGCGCTTTGGCGGGTCTTGGCGGTGCTGTACAATTGCCCAAAGGTGGCGCGGACCTGTTAATGGATTTCAACATTCTCTCGGCCATCTTCGTGGTGGTCGTGATTGGCGGCATGGGGTCCTTGCCGGGCGCTTATGTGGCGGCTGTGCTCATCTCCGTGCTCAACGTATTCGGGGTAAATTACCTGCCGCAGTCCACCCTTGCTTTGATGTTCGTTGTTATGGTGGTGGTGCTGATTTTCCGCCCCTTTGGACTGTTTGGTCGTGAGGAAGTCGCGGGCGAGCATGGCCAAGTAGGCGAGCCAGAACGCCCGATCAAACCCGCGGGGCAAACTGCGCGAATGATTGTCGTGGTGGGCTTGGTCCTGCTTGGGCTTTTGCCGCTGGTGGGCGATAGTTTCATTCTTGTCCTGATCACGGACATCGCGATCTTCTGTCTTTTCGCGGCGTCGTTGCACTTTCTTTTGGGCCTTGGCGGTCTCGTTTCCTTTGGTCATGCGGCCTACTTCGGCGGCGGCGCCTATGCGGCGGCACTTCTGGTGACATACGCAGGCACACCGATGGAGCTGGCGCTGATCCTTGCACCGCTTGCGGCTGGTCTCACAGCAATCATTTTCGGCTGGGTCTGTCTGCGCCTGACCGGCGTTTATTTCGCAATGCTCACGCTCGCCTTCGCGCAGCTTCTTTGGTCGCTGGTCTTCCAATGGGGCGATTTCACAGGGGGCGATGACGGTCTGGTGGACATCTGGCCGTCCGAGTGGGCGTCAGGGACGACGACGTTTTACTACCTTGCGCTGGTGCTGTGCATCGGGGGGATCATCCTTCTCCGCCACACTGCGCATTCACCTTTTGGCTACGCCCTACGCGGCGCGCGCGATTCCGCAAGGCAGGCGGAGGCGACGGGCATCAACACCAAGCATGTGCAATGGGTTGCTTTCGGTTTCGCAGGGGCGATGGCGGGGATCGCGGGAGGGCTGTTTGTCTTCTCCAAAGGGTCAATCTTCCCAAATGAATTAGAAATCGCGCGCAGTTTTGATGCGTTGATTGTCGTCTTCCTTGGTGGTGTCAAAACCCTCGCAGGGGGCGTCGTAGGTGGGGCAGCACTAGAGGGTGCAAAAGACTACATCACGCGCTTTGAATATTGGCGCTTGTTACTTGGCTTGCTCATTATCTTCGTCGTGATTCTCGCGCCTGATGGTATTGCGGGGACCTTGCGCAAATGGGCCGAAAGGATCGGCTTTATCAAGCGGGAGGATCAGGCATGAGCGCGGTTCTGGAAGTCAAAGGATTGAGCAAAGCGTTTGGCGCAATTCAAGCGGTGGATGATGTTTCGTTCGAGCTTCAAAAAGGCGAGTTGCTGGCGCTGATCGGGCCGAATGGTGCAGGCAAAAGCACGTGTTTTAACATGCTTATGGGGCAACTCAAATCGTCTGCGGGGACGGTGACCTTGAATGGCAGAGACCTTAAGGGATTGAAACCACGACAGATTTGGCGGCTTGGGGTTGGGCGCACGTTTCAGATTACGGGGACGTATGCGTCGATGACAGTGATCGAGAATGTGCAGATGGCGCTGATCTCGCATCATAAGAAGATCTATTCACTTTTGCCCCGCGCGTATCAGATGTACCGCGATGAGGCGATGGGATTACTCGATCTCGTGGCGATGGCGGATCAATCGGAACGTCACTGCGCTGTTCTTGCCTATGGGGATCTGAAACGTCTCGAACTGGCGATCGCTTTGGCCCACGATCCGACGCTTTTGCTGATGGACGAACCTACTGCCGGAATGGCTCCGGCAGAACGCATTGCTCTGATGCAGCTGACTGCTGACATTGTAGAGAGCCGCGGCGTGAGTGTTTTGTTCACAGAGCATGACATGGACGTCGTTTTTGCACATGCCCACCGTGTTATGGTCCTTAATCGCGGTGCTTTGATCGCCAATGGATCGGTCAATGAGATCCGCAATGACGACCGTGTGCGAGAGGTTTATCTTGGTGGTGGGACGCTCTTTAAGCACGACGGGGAGAGCGCCAATGCTTGAGATCAAAGGCGTAAACAGTTTTTACGGCAAGGCGCATGTTTTGAATGACCTGAGCTTTGATGTCGAACGTGGGCAAGTGGTTGCTCTCTTGGGACGCAATGGTGCGGGCAAAACGACGACGATGAAATCTGTGATGCAGCTTGTCGTGCCGCAAACGGGGTCGGTGACGTACCAAGGCACTGACATTACGCGTATGGCACCGCATAAAGTCGCGAAGTTGGGCCTTGGTTATGTGCCCGAAGAGAGGCGTATTTTCACCGACTTGACAGTTATGGAGAACCTTGAAGTCGGGCGCCAGCCCGCGCGTGAGGAGACGGTGACATGGTCCGAAGATATGCTGTTTGATATGTTCCCGAACCTTGCAGAGCGACGCACCAATCGGGGCAAAGAGTTATCAGGGGGCGAGCAACAAATGCTGACGATTGCGCGTACGTTGATGGGCAATCCGAGCCTCATTCTTCTGGATGAGCCGTCCGAGGGTATTGCGCCCGTGATTGTCGAGGAAATGGCGCGAGTCATTTTACGCCTTAAGAAAGACGGTTTGACGGTGCTTTTGTCTGAGCAAAACTTACACTTTGCGCAGGCCGTGGCCGACCGTGTTGTGATCATTGAAAGTGGTACCGCAAAATACAAAGGCACACTTGGGGAGCTGAACGCGCACCCAGAGGTGCGCGACACTTATCTTTCGGTTTGAAGCACTTTCAGCGCCTTTTCGCCGAGCGATCACGAAATTTTGAGTGGCTCTTTAAGCGGCAATATTCGCACCCATCTCTTTCGTCTCAAACGCCAAAGTTGGAACCTTTGGTATCCCTTGACTGTCCCCAGTTCCATACTTTGCGTCCCGGGCATCCCTCCCGTGGGCGCATTTTTCTTTTGAAATCTGCTTAGAATTAGCGTGAATACCTACATGACCTATCCTGACGCCTTCCTAAAAGACATTCTGAACCGTAATAAAGTGGTCGCCGTCGTGGGCGTGTCCACCAATCCCGTGCGCCCCAGCTACTATGTTGCGCGCTATCTTGGCCTCAAAGGATATACGGTTATCCCTGTGAATCCGGTCTATGCTGGGGACCAATTGTTCGGGCAAATGATCCGCGCGAATTTGAGAGAGATAGATCAACCCGTTGATATGGTAGATATTTTTCGCCGCTCTGACCATGTGCCCGCGATTGTGGATGAAGCATTGGAGCATCTTCCCAATCTGAAAACGATCTGGTTGCAAATTGGTGTGGAGCACGCCGAAGCCACGGCCAAGGCTGAAGCGGTTGGATTGGATGTTGTGCAAAATCGTTGCCCAAAAATCGAATATCAGCGACTTTTTGGCGAATTACGCATGGGTGGTTTTGCCACGGGCGTCATTTCTTCCAAGCTATAATCCGTCCATTTCTTGCTGAAACTCCTCTGAAATAGTGAATTGAGCAATTTAGCTGCCTGTGTTTCATTGAACATCACCGCGATGTGTCTATTTTAGTTTAAACGGTGACGTGCTAGGTCGCGCACCAAAGATATATCAAGGAGAGTGTCGTTGGGTAACGCACGCAATATCGCCTTTTGGGTTGTTCTGTTCCTTTTGGTTTTGGCCCTGTTCAATCTGTTCAGTGGTAATAACGCCAATCTTCAGAGCCGCGAACTAAGCTATTCTGAGTTTGTGTCTTCCGTGAACGGAGGCGGTGTGACCAATGTGACGTTGGACGGCGAACGCATTCGGTTCCGTGGATCTGATGGTGCCGACTACGTAACGATCAAGCCGGCAGACGCTAATGTCTCCGAGTTCTTGATTGAGCAAAATGTTGCAGTCCGCGCAGAGCAACAAGAACAGTCTGGACTCCAGACATTCATTCTCTCGCTTCTGCCTTTCCTTTTGTTAATTGGCGTGTGGGTCTTTTTCATGAACCGTATGCAGGGTGGTGGCAAAGGTGGCGCGATGGGCTTTGGCAAATCCAAGGCGAAGATGCTTACACAGAAAGAGGGTCGCGTAACCTTTGACGATGTGGCGGGCATTGATGAAGCCAAGGAAGAGCTCGAAGAGATCGTTGAATTCCTGCGCAATCCCCAAAAGTTCTCGCGTCTTGGCGGCAAGATCCCGAAAGGCGCTTTGCTAGAAGGCCCTCCCGGTACAGGTAAAACGCTGCTTGCGCGAGCAATTGCAGGTGAAGCGGGTGTACCGTTCTTTACAATCTCTGGTTCCGACTTCGTTGAAATGTTCGTTGGTGTGGGTGCATCCCGTGTGCGTGATATGTTTGAGCAGGCGAAAAAGAACGCGCCTTGCATTGTGTTTATCGACGAAATCGATGCGGTAGGTCGCCATCGTGGCGCTGGCTATGGCGGTGGTAACGATGAGCGTGAGCAAACGTTGAACCAACTGCTCGTTGAGATGGACGGTTTTGAAGCCAATGAAGGCGTGATAATCATTGCGGCGACGAACCGTAAAGATGTGCTTGATCCTGCTTTGCTACGTCCAGGTCGTTTTGACCGTCAGGTCACTGTCGGCAATCCAGACATCAAAGGCCGCGAAAAGATTTTGCACGTCCACGCGCGCAAAACACCGCTTGGTCCTGACGTTGATCTGCGCATCATCGCACGCGGCACACCGGGTTTCTCCGGTGCAGATCTTGCGAACCTCGTCAATGAAGCTGCCCTTGGAGCTGCACGTGTCGGACGTCGGTTCGTTGCGATGGAAGATTTCGAGAGCGCGAAAGACAAGATCATGATGGGTGCTGAGCGCCGCTCTATGGTCATGACTGACGATCAAAAAGAGATGACCGCGTATCACGAAGCAGGTCACGCCTTGGTCGGTATCATGCTGCCGAAATGCGATCCGGTTTATAAAGCGACGATCATTCCACGCGGTGGTGCGTTGGGCATGGTGATGAGCTTGCCTGAAATGGATCGCCTCAACATGTTCAAAGACGAATGCCACCAGCGTTTGGCGATGACAATGGCGGGTAAAGCGGCTGAAATTTGGAAGTACGGTCCTGAAGCCGTGTCCAACGGCCCTGCGGGTGACATCATGCAAGCGTCTGCTTTGGCGCGCGCCATGGTGCTGCGCTGGGGTATGTCGGAGAAGGTCGGCAACATCGACTATTCCGAGGCGGCGGATGGTTATTCCGGCAGCACAGGTGGTTTCTCGGTCTCTGCGAACACGAAAGAAATGATCGAGGAAGAGGTCCAGAAGTTCATTCAAGACGGGTATGAGTGGGCCGTGAAAATCATCACTGAGAACGAGACAGAGTTCGAACGTCTCGCGCAAGGTTTGCTTGAGTACGAAACGCTCACGGGTGATGAAATCAAACGCGTGATGAATGGTGATGCGCCAACATCAGGCCCAGATGAAGACGACACTCCAGATCAAGGGTCTGCACCTAGTGTGACAGCTATCCCGAAGACCAAACCGCGGGCCAAGCCCTCGGGCGGGATGGAACCTGAGCCCTCTGCATAAGTGCTAAAACCCCGGCTGAGGGTGGGGGTTTTTCTTTTGGGGTGACCTGCATTGGTGTCTTTGATCCCAGCTATCACAAGTTCTGGATTGATTGCTTGCGGTCTCTGCGCCAAAACAGAGCACGACCTACAAAGGAGAGCGCCATGCCCGCCCTGAAACCCACCGACTACTTTGCGACTGTGCTCTGGCTCGGGTCGGTGAAAGACAGCGAAGCGGATTTACGCTCTGATTCAACCGGCGACATGCCGCTCACTTTCGCGGGCTATGCAGCAGAGTTTCACGCAGGGCTGACGCGACCCTCATGCAGTCGTGTTAAACAACAGTATCCGCGATATACTGAGATCAAAAATACCCGCCAGCTTTCGATTGTCTCCCAAGAAGAGCTGGATTTTATCGCCGCTGATATTGGTCTCGAGACCCTCGCGCCGCATTTGATAGGTGCCTCGGTTGTGATCGAGGGCATCCAAGATTGGAGTCACGTGCCCCCGTCCTCCCGCCTCGTGAGCGAGGGTGGCCCGGGTCTAATCATCGACATGGAAAACAGACCCTGCCATCTGCCTGCGCCATTTATCGAGGTTGAAAATCCTGGCCTTGGCAAAAGCTTCAAAACCGCTGCGAAAGGGCGTCGCGGTGTCACAGCTTCGGTTGAGCAGGAAGGCGTTTTGCAGATCGGAATGCGCTTGCGTTTGCACATCCCAGATCAGCCTAACTGGGCAATGATCGATTAGCGACATTCAGAGTTGCAATTGAGACATATAGTCCGATACGCGACTCGCTAGACACCGTTTTTTCGTCATTTTCTGTCTTAAATCAGCGAATGTATGCGACTGTATGGCGTAGGAATGATCCAACGAATCCGGCGTGTTTAATGCTGCTTAGGGGGATCACTTATGGCGCTCGACGATCGCAAAGGCGTTTGGAAATCTGGCAAAGGCAAGGGACGGCACACGCCGAAAGGTCGCCAATTGGAGGACCAGGCTTGGGAAGACGTCAGAGCACTTCTTGCAGATCGCCCGCGTCGCTCAGACCTACTGATCGAATTTCTCCACTTGATCCAAGACGCATACGGTCATCTGAGCGCGGCTCATTTGCGCGCGTTAGCCGAAGAACTTCGCCTGTCGATGGCGGAAGTCTACGAGGTCGCGACATTCTACGCGCACTTCGATGTGGTGAAAGAGGGCGAGACACCTCCGCCTGCTTTGACGATCCGTGTGTGTGATTCACTTTCTTGCGAATTGGCGGGTGCACAAGCGCTAAAATCGGCTTTGGAGGGTGGTTTGGACGCTTCTGAAGTGCGCGTCTTGCGCGCACCGTGTATGGGCCGCTGCGATACGGCACCTGTCTTGGAACTTGGCCACCACCACATTGGCCACGCCACACCTGAGAAGGTCGAAGCGGCGATTGCTGCGAACCATACCCACGCGGATATTCCAGCGTACGAGGATTTCCCGGCTTATGAGGCGGCGGGCGGGTATGCCTCCCTCAAAAAGCTGCGCGCTAATGGCGATTGGGCGCAGGTCCAAGACAAAGTTCTTGACGCTGGTCTTCGTGGCCTTGGTGGTGCGGGTTTTCCGTCCGGTAAAAAATGGGGCTTTGTGCGCGCCAATGAGGGCACGTGTTACTTGGCCGTGAACGGCGACGAGGGCGAGCCTGGCACGTTCAAAGACCGTTATTATTTGGAACGCACGCCGCATCTTTTCCTCGAAGGCATGCTCATTGCTGCTTGGGCGGTCGAGGCGGAAACCTGCTTTATCTACATGCGCGATGAATATCCTGCGGTTCTGCACATCTTGGCCGAGGAGATCGCGAAGCTTGAAAATTCTGGCATCGTTGAGAAGGGCTACATCGATCTTCGTCGCGGCGCGGGTGCTTATATCTGCGGTGAAGAAAGCGCGATGATCGAAAGCATCGAGGGCAAGCGTGGTCTTCCTCGTCACCGGCCACCTTTCGTCGCTCAAGTGGGTATCTTCAACAAGCCGACTTTGGTGCATAACGTTGAAACACTCCTTTGGGTCACACGCATCGTTCGCGAAGGGCCTGAGGTGCTGTCCGCGACCGAAAAGAATGGCCGCAAAGGTCTGCGCAGCTATTCAATCTCTGGTCGTGTCAATAATCCTGGGGTGCATCTGCTCCCTGCGGGTTCCACGATCGTGGACTTGATTGAAGCCACTGGTGGTATGATGGACGGTCACATCTTCAAAGCTTACCAACCCGGTGGGCCATCTTCGGGTCTTTTACCTGCTTCAATTACTGACGTGCCGATGGATTTCGACACGCTGCAACCGCTTGGAACTTTCATTGGATCGGCGGCTGTTGTTATCCTGTCTGACAAAGACAGCGCAAGAGGCGCCACGCTTAATATGCTGCGCTTTTTCGAGGATGAAAGTTGTGGCCAATGCACGCCATGCCGCGTTGGTTGCGAGAAAGCGGTCAAGCTGATGCAAGCAGACAAGTGGGATCAACCGCTGCTTGAAGAGCTGTGCACAGCGATGGGCGATGCGTCGATTTGTGGTCTGGGGCAAGCAGCTCCGAACCCGATCCGCATGACCATGAAACACTTCGCGGATGAAGTGTAATGGGCAGCGCAATCGCCACAGTCCAAGTCGATGATGTGCGTGTGCGCGTGATCGGAATGGGCATTCGAGCCGGGCACAGACACCGGATTTCATACACACGGCATGGATTACGTCGTGATCCTGATGGCCTCTGGCACACTCACCATTGTGGACGCTGATGGGAACGAGACTACAAGCGAGTTGGTCGCAGGCCAGTCCTATTCGCGCACAACTGGTGTGGCGCATAACGTTATTAACCGCACGAATGAGAAAATTGTTTTCGTCGAAGTGGAGCATAAAGCATGACCGATCAAATTACATTCACGCTCGACGGCGAAGAAGTCACCGCTGACAAAGGCATGACCATTTGGGAAGTTGCCAACGGTCGCGGTCTCATTATTCCGCATCTGTGCCACAAACCACAGCCTGGGTATCGCCCCGATGGCAACTGCCGCGCCTGCATGGTCGAGGTCGCGGGCGAGCGCACATTGGTTGCCTCCTGCATTCGCGACGCGTCGGAGGGGATGGTTGTCACAACCAATTCCAACCGCGCGCAGAGCGCGCGTAAGATGGTTGTTGAAATGCTGCTCGCGGACCAGCCAGAGCGTGATGTATCCCATGATAAATCCTCGCATTTGTGGGATATGGCTGATGCGAATGGTATCGATCAAACCCGCTTCCCCAAGCTGGAAGAGGGCCGCATTCCTCTGCTCGATGACAGCCACGTTGCGATGTCTGTGAACCTTGATGCTTGCATCCAGTGTGGTCTTTGCGTGCGCGCGTGCCGTGAAGTGCAGGTCAACGATGTGATTGGCATGGCGGGTCGTGGACAGGATGCGTACCCGACGTTTGACCTTGCTGATCCGATGGGCGACAGCACGTGTGTTGCTTGCGGTGAATGCGTGCAAGCCTGCCCGACGGGCGCTTTGATGCCATCGACTGTGGTTGACGACGCGCAGGTTGGCGACAGTAAGGACTTCGATTCTGAGACCGAAAGCGTTTGCCCGTTCTGTGGTGTCGGCTGCAAGGTGTCACTCAAGGTCAAAGACGGCAAAGTGAAATATGTAGAGGGCATCAATGGCCCAGCGAACGAAGGTCGTTTGTGCGTTAAAGGGCGCTTTGGCTTTGATTACATTCACCATGAACACCGCCTGACTATGCCACTGATCCGCCGTGATGACGCGCCTGCGAAGGGTCTTAATGTTGATCCGGGCGACGTGCTGACGCATTTCCGCGAAGCAAGCTGGGAAGAGGCGATGGCCCACGCCGCTGGTGGTCTGGCCAAACTGCGCCAAGCGCATGGTGGGCAATCTGTGGCTGGTTTCGGCTCTGCCAAATGCACCAATGAAGAAGCCTATCTGTTCCAAAAATTGATCCGCCAAGGGTTCAAGCATAACAACGTTGATCACTGTACTCGTCTGTGCCACGCGTCCTCTGTTGCGGCTTTGATTGAAAATGTTGGCTCAGGTGCCGTGACTGCGACGTTTAACGAGATTGAAAACTCGGACGTTGCCATTGTCATCGGTGCTAACCCTGTGGAAAACCACCCCGTTGCGGCGACCTATTTCAAACAGTTCACCAAGAACGGCGGCAAGTTGATTGTCATGGATCCGCGTGGGCAGGGCCTAAAGCGTCACGCGAGCCACATGCTGCAATTCCGCCCTGGCGCTGATGTGAGTATGCTTAACGCGATCATGCATGTGATTGTTGAAGAAGGCCTCTACGATCAGGAATATATCGACGCTTACACAGAGAACTGGGAAGCTGAGAAAGAACACCTTAAGGCCTTCACTCCCGAAGCGATGGAACCGATTTGCGGCATTGCACCTGATGTGATCCGCGATGTTGCGCGCACTTTTGCGGGTGCCAAAGCAGGAATGATTTTCTGGGGTATGGGTGTGTCTCAGCACATTCACGGGACGGATAATTCGCGCTGCCTGATCAGCCTTGCTTTAATGACGGGCCAGGTTGGTCGTCCAGGCGCTGGTCTTCACCCGCTACGCGGTCAGAACAACGTACAAGGTGCTTCCGATGCGGGTCTTGTTCCGATGTTCGTTCCCGACTATCGCTCTGTCGAGGATGACGCGGTGCGCGAAGACATCTTTGGCGTCTGGGGCCGTGATGAGGATTGGTCGAACAAGCGTGGTTTGACCGTGACTGAGATCGTCGATCAAGCTTTTGCTGGCAACATCAAGGGCATGTATATTCAAGGCGAAAACCCTGCCATGTCTGACCCTGATGTAAAGCACGCGCGCGATGCATTCGCAAAATTAGAGCATCTCGTTGTGCAGGATATCTTCCTCACTGAGACCGCCTGTTTTGCGGATGTGATTCTGCCAGCCTCTGCGCTTTATGAAAAGAATGGCACTGTTTCCAACACCAACCGCCAAGTTCAGCGCGTGCGCCCTGCGGTGACCCCGCCCGGTGAAGCGCGTCAGGACTGGGCGATTACTGTTGAGCTTGCGCAGCGATTGGGTCTCGATTGGGACTACACGGATGCGAGCCAAGTTTTCGCGGAGATGAAGCAAGTGATGAAATCGCTCGACAACATCACGTGGGAACGTCTGAAGACGGAAACGGTCACTTACCCATCTCTTAGCCCGACAGATCCGGGCCAAGCGGTTGTGTTTGGGGGTGGTTTCCCTCGTGCAGATGGACGTGCAAAGTTTACCCCAGCGGCTGTGATCGCACCGGATGAAGCACCAGATACAGAATATCCGATGATCATGACGACAGGTCGTCAGCTGGAGCATTGGCACACAGGGTCGATGACCCGACGCGCTTTGGTTCTGGACGCGGTTGAGCCTGAGGCAAATTGCTCGCTCCACCCCAAAACGCTACGTGCGCTTGGTGTTGAACCGGGCGGCATGGTGCGCCTGACAACGCGTCGAGGCAGCATCGACATCATGGCCCGCGCAGATCGCGCAGTGTCAGAGGATATGGTGTTCGTGCCCTTCGCCTATGTTGAAGCGGCGGCGAATGTGCTGACCAATCCGGCCATCGATCCATACGGGAAAATTCCCGAATTCAAATTCTCGGCGGTGCGCGTCGAGGCAGTTTAAAGCATCGCTGCAGAATAAGCAGCGCCAATTTCTCAACAGGAAGTAAGACACATGGGTTATAAATCAGACATCGAAATCGCGCGTGAAGCCGATAAAAAGAAGATCCAAGAAATTGGTATAAAGCTGGGCATCGAGAGCAAAGATCTGCTGCCTTACGGCCACGACAAAGCGAAGGTCTCTCAGGAGTTTATTAACTCTGTTCAAGGCAACAAAAACGGCAAGCTGGTACTTGTGACCGCGATCAACCCAACACCTGCGGGCGAGGGTAAGACAACAACGACTGTTGGTCTTGGCGACGGCCTGAACCGCATCGGTAAAAAGGCAGCTGTTTGTATCCGTGAAGCGTCCTTGGGGCCAAACTTCGGCATGAAGGGTGGCGCTGCGGGCGGTGGTTACGCTCAGGTTGTGCCGATGGAAGACATGAACCTGCACTTCACGGGCGATTTCCATGCGATCACATCCGCGCATTCGTTGCTCTCCGCGATGCTCGACAACCACATTTATTGGGGCAATGAATGCGACATCGATATTCGCCGCGTCCAGTGGAAGCGCGTTGTGGACATGAATGACCGTGCGCTGCGTCAGATCACAGCGTCCCTTGGCGGCGTCGCGAACGGCTTCCCACGTGAAGCGGGTTTCGACATCACTGTTGCATCCGAAGTTATGGCGATCCTTTGCTTGGCAAAGGATTTGAAAGACCTTGAGAAACGTTTGGGTGACATGATCGTGGCGTACCGCCGTGATCGCAGCCCTGTTTTCTGCCGCGATATTAAGGCGGAGGGCGCGATGACTGTTTTGCTGAAAGACGCGATGCAGCCGAACCTTGTGCAGACTTTGGAAAACAATCCTGCCTTTGTACACGGCGGCCCATTCGCGAACATCGCGCATGGTTGTAACTCTGTGATTGCGACGACAACGGCGCTTAAGATTGCTGATTTCGTTGTGACCGAAGCAGGCTTCGGCGCGGATCTTGGCGCTGAAAAATTCATGAACATCAAGTGCCGCAAAGCGGGTCTATCCCCTGATTGCGTCGTGCTGGTTGCGACTGTGCGCGCGATGAAAATGAACGGTGGCGTTGCGAAAGCGGACCTTGGCGCTGAGAACGTGGACGCGGTCAACGAGGGTTGTGCAAACCTTGGTCGTCACATTGGCAACCTTAAATCCTTCGGCGTTCCAGTCGTTGTTGCGATCAACCACTTTGTCACAGACACGGACGCAGAAGTTCAGGCGGTGAAGGACTATGTAGCGACACAAGGTTCCGAGGCGATCCTGTCGCGTCACTGGGAATTGGGTTCCGAAGGCTCTGCTGATTTGGCGACGCGCGTTGCCGAAATTGCTGAAAGCGGAGAGAGCAAGTTCGCACCGATCTATGAAGATGACATGCCGTTGATGTCCAAGATTGAGACGATTGCGAAGAAAATCTACCATGCGGATGATGTGATTGCGGATACGAAAATTCGTGATCAGCTGAAGCTTTGGGAAGAGCAGGGCTATGGTAACCTGCCGATTTGTATGGCGAAAACGCAGTATAGCTTCTCGACTGATCCGTCTTTGCGCGGTGCACCTACCGGCCACTCTGTGCCTGTGCGTGAAGTGCGCTTGTCGGCTGGTGCAGGGTTCGTTGTGGTTGTATGCGGTGAGATCATGACGATGCCGGGTCTGCCTCGCGTACCGTCCGCTGAGAATATTCACCTCAATGACGATGGCCAGATTGAAGGTTTGTTCTAAAAACAAGGTGGTGCTTGGAAACAGGCACGGCCTCATATACTTCTGATGAAGACAGATTACTAAGGGATGATGTGATGAGCGCACAGATTATCGATGGTAAAGCATTTGCTGCCAAAGTTCGCGGCCAAGTGGCTGAACACGTCACCGCTTTAAAGGCAGATCACGGGATTACTCCGGGTCTTGCGGTTGTGCTGGTCGGCGAAGATCCTGCAAGCGAAGTCTATGTTGCGGCCAAGCATAAGCAGACGGTCGAAGTCGGGATGGCCTCATTCGAGCACAAATTGCCCGCTGATGTTTCAGCGGCGGATCTTTTTGCGCTTATCGATCAGCTCAACGCCGATAAGAATGTGCACGGCATTTTGTGCCAATTCCCCGTACCAGACCATTTGAATGAACGCGCGGTCGTGGCGCGGATCGATCCGGCGAAAGATGTCGATGGACTCAGTGTTGTGAATGCAGGCTTGCTTGCCAGTGGTGAGACAGGTTTGGTTTCGTGCACCCCACTTGGCTGTCTGATGCTTTTGCGCGATCAATTGGGTGATATGACCGGCAAAGAAGCAGTGATCATTGGCCGTTCAAACCTGTTTGGCAAGCCTATGGGCCAACTGTTGCTGCAAGATAACTGCACCGTAACTATTGCGCATTCGCGCACGGCAGATTTGCCTGCTGTATGTAAACGTGCAGATATTTTGGTGGCAGCTGTTGGTCGAGCTGAAATGGTCAAAGCCGATTGGGTCAAACCTGGCGCCACCATCATTGACGTTGGCATCACACGCATTCCGCATCCTGATAAGCCGGGTAAGTCCAAGCTTTTGGGCGACGTTGATTTCGCACCCTGTTCCAAAGTTGCAGGTACGATCACGCCCGTGCCGGGTGGTGTCGGACCTATGACAATCGCATGTTTGTTAGCAAATACTGTGACAGCGTGCTGCCGCGCAAACGGGTTGGCAGAGCCTGAAGGGCTTACTGCGTAAGTCACTCTTTGATGGGCAATTTGCCTATTCTCGCAAGAATTGCAGCCGCGCTCTTTGGGTGCGGCTTTTCATTTAAGGGTCCCAAAAAGCGCAGGAAAAATTTCCCTTCCCCAAAGGGTTGAAAATGCGCCATGATGCGCAACCACAGGAGGTAAGAAGCCCTTCCCGAAGGTGGACAAAAAGTGTTTTTTCGAATGCGGTCACATAGATATCAAAGATTGATATGGGAAAAAATGCTGCTTTCTCCCATGCAATTTACTGAGAGCATGCAGGAAAACTGATGAAAAGGACTTCGCAAGGAACGACAGATTTGGACACGGCGCGCAAAGCCTAGCCTAGCCCAATGCGGAAGTTGTTTTCTGCTTTGCAGGAGGCACTGAGCCGGGCATTTCATTGGCGTACACTTGTGATTTGGTTCGGGTGTTCGCTGCTCGCGACCTACAGCGGACCGTTTGGGACTTATGGCGATCCTTCGGTTCTGCATTTGCTCTTGATATGGATGGTCTTGATCGGCCCTTCGATCGTCATGGTTTATGTTCTTAGTGCGCTCAACGAATGGTTCTTAGCTAAGCTTTCTTCGTCCATTCGTATGGTTGTTTTCATAGGTGTGTCGGCAATTGCGACTGGGTCACTTGTGTATTTTTTGCTGATTTACGTTTTCGCGCATACGCCAGATGCGATCCCTTCCAGGGGTGAGTTGTCTGTCTTCTCGCTTGCTGTGATCAGCTTTATTCAAATTGTGCGCTTGATCTTGCCTTTTTCCGCAATTGAGCAAATCAGCAACAAAGACGTGAGTGAAGGGGAGCTTTCCCTCGCTTCACTGCCACTCCACAGCCGTTTGGCTAAGCAGCTGGATATTCCTGCCGGTGTGAGCATCTCGCAAATTACAGCAAACGGCCATTTCGTCAGTGTTGAAACCTGTAAAGATGTATATCGGACGCGTATGCGGTTTTCTGATGCTGTCGCTGAGCTTGACGGCATTTATGGTTTGACGGTCCACCGTTCACATTGGGTGCATAGAGATTCTATTGTTAGCTGGGTGCCCCGCGCAAAAAAAACCTATGTCCTGCTCAAAAATGATCGCCGTGTTCCGATTAGCAAAACCTACCTCCCCAATGTGGAAAACGCAGGTCTTACTGTTCTTGATCCAAAAGACGTGGATCTAGAACAGTTGTTATGATCTAGTTTTCGATCGCGGAACTGGAAGAGCTTTCGCGCCAGTTAAAATGCAAATCGCATTGGTCGCCAAGAGCGTGGACAGAGGCGACGCATTGACGTTCAAGCCACCTGTGTAGGTGCCGTAGGCTGGTAAAATGACCCGCTGCGTATCAGTCGTGAAGCAGCGGCGGGTGATAGTACGCTTGCCTGCGCGAACAGTTACTTTAGGATGATAGTGACCTGATATTTCGCCGCCCGTAGCTGTTTCCTCGAGCGCGATGTGGCGAAAAGCGATTGGTCCAATAGTGACTTCGTGCATATGGGTGCCACCCAAATCAAGCGGCCCAGGATCGTGGTTTCCTTCAATCCAAATCCAGTTCACCCCTGCCTGAAGGCGTATAATCCATTCGCGTGAACGTGGGTCCAGATCGTCGCTGGCTCCGACGCGATCAAAGCTGTCGCCTAGACAGATCATAATCTTCGGGCGCTGCTCTACAATATCTTGATCAAGCCTTAAGAGTGTGTCGTGTACTTCGTAAGGCGGCAGTACGCTGGCACCATGAAGGGCATATCGACTAGCCTTTCCAAAGTGCAAATCCGAAACGCACAGTAATCTTTGGGCCGGCCAGAACAAGGCGCCAGAGGGCAGGGCGAGAAGATGTTCATTGCAGAACGTAAAGGCGTGGCTGTTCATAAATATCTCTAGCCTAGACCTGCTGTGGCCATCAATGCGGCGGTTTCGGCGGCAAGTAAACGTTCCTCAGCCGCGCCCTTGATCGGCACGCGGCCCATCTCCAAGAACATTGGAGCCGCCAAAGGTGTGACGCGTGGCAAGGTCATGAAATCAATGCGACCTCGGGTGTCATCCAACATTAAGCGGATGCGTCCAAAATCGACCAAACCGCGCATTGCCTCCTGTCGCGTGATGCGGAGCAGCAGGTGTTCGGGGTCAAATTTGTTCAAAGTGTCATACAGAATGTCAGAGCTGAACGTGGCTTGTCGTCCGCTCTTGCGCTGCGAAGGGAGGTTGCGTTCAATTAAGCCCGCTATCGTGGCAGAGGCGCGAAAAGTCCGCTTTATCAGAGCGTTGCCTGCGAGCCATTGCTCCAAACCATGTTCTATAGTGTTGGGATTCATCAAGGCTTCGGGATCAGTGGTTGGGTTAAGGCCCCAGATTAGCGTCGCATAATCCGTGGCGACAAATCCAAGCGGATCATAACCAAGCTGTTCCATCTGTTTGGAGAGTAACAGCCCAAGCGTTTGCTGTGCATTGCGACCCGCAAACCCGTAGACAACCGTATGATGGCGATCCTCGTGGGGGAAAGTTTCGATCAGCAATCGACCGGGTCGCGGCAGAATACTGGCCCCGCGTTGAAGCGTGAGCCAATCGGCTGTATGCGCAGGAAGCTCCGGCCACGCTTCTTGTTGAAACATGCGTAAAATACGCTGATTGAGCTGGGTGGAGGTTGCAAACTTGGTGCCCGCGAACGTCGCAATTTTCGGCTTTTTGTCAGCGCGGCGAGTGACTTCGACAGTCATCTCGCGCAACCCCTCATAGCGCACAATCTGGCCACCTATGAGAAACGTGTCGCCTTCGGTCAAGGAGGCGGCAAAGTTCTCCTCAACCTCACCAAGGGGCTTGCCGCCGCGGCTTTTCTTCAGGCGGACTTTCAGAGTGTCGGTGTCTTGGATCGTGCCAATGTTCATGCGAATGCGCTGCGCGGCGCGTTGGTCACGCAAAATCCATTTGCCATCAGTGCGCTGTAGCAAGCGTTTCCATTTGTCATAGGCGCGCAGCGCATAGCCGCCAGTGGCACAGAACTCGAAGCAATCATCAAAGCTGGCGCGGGTCACCTCGCTATAAGCGCCGACGCTTTTTATTTCGCGGTAAAGCGCGTTTGGATCGAGTGGGCCGGCACAGGCGCGGATCAAAATGTGCTGGCACAGAACATCTAAGGGGCCAGGGCCGCGGGGATCACCGTCGAGCTCGTGTTCTTTCACGGCCTGTAAAGCGGCGACGCATTCCACCACCTCAAAGCGATTAGCAGGTACAAGCAGCGCTTTGGAAGGAGCATTGTAGCGGTGATTTGCGCGACCAATACGTTGCACGAGGCGTTTGACGTTCTTCGGCGCGCCGATCTGTATGACGAGATCAACGTCGCCCCAATCAATCCCGAGATCAAGCGAGCCCGTGCAGACAATTGCGGCCAGTTCACCGCGGACCATTGCCGCTTCGACCCGCGCTCGCTGAACGCGATCTAACGATCCGTGGTGAATGCCGATGGGCAAGCTGTCCTCATTAGCAAGCCAAAGGTTGTGAAAGAAAATTTCCGCCTGCGCGCGTGTGTTGTGGAAAATGAGTGTGGTTTTATGTTGCTTGATCTGCTCAAGAACTGCAGGGATCGCATAGGCGGCACCGCCGCCAGCCCATGGCGGCGGTTCTGCGATTTGCAGCATCGAGATATCAGGGTCAGGGCCAGGATCTGCCATCACGATATCGCAAGGGTCTGGATGACGCGCGAGGTATTTGGCGATGGTGGCGGGATCTTCCACGGTTGCAGACAGACCAACACGGCGCAATCCGTCACACATGTTCTGAATCGCGGATAGGGCGAGCATGAGTTGATCCCCACGCTTGTTATCTGCAAGCGCGTGGATTTCGTCGATTACAATGCGTTTCAGATTTTTGAACATGCGCGGCGCGTCTTCATAGGAGGCGAGCAGCGCGAGGCTTTCAGGGGTAGTCAGGAGTAAGTGAGGAGGATCAGCGCGTTGGCGTTTTTTGCGGCTTGCGGGTGTATCGCCTGTGCGATCCTCAATGCGAATGGGCAGGTTGATGTCCTCGACAGGGCGGCGCAAATTGCGTTTGATGTCAGAGGCTAGAGCTTTGAGCGGAGAGACATAAAGCGTGTGTAACCCCTCGTGTGGTCCTTCGGCCAATTCGTTCAACGTTGGCAAGAATCCCGCCATGGTTTTACCGCCACCCGTTGGGGCGATGAGCAAAGTCGCAGGATCATCCGCGCGCGCCAGCATGTCGCTTTGATGTGGATGGATTGACCAGCCTTGTGCGGTGAACCAATTTGCGATCAAAGGGTGAACAAGTGCCATCCTTTGCACATATCGCGTTTTGGACCGGTTGCAAGTCACCTTACGTGCTGCAGTACGTAAGGCCACAGGCCGTTACTTCACAATTTCTTTGTCTTTCACGAACATATTTGTCGATGCGCGAGACAAAGAGACCTCAGCATCAAGCGAAGCAACGGCAGCTTTGGGTTTAATAGCCGTCAGTTTGGCAATGCTATTTTAAAACAAGGACAACTGACCGGCATCCTTGGGTTTGGATTTTTTCTTCTTATACGATTGTTGCTTCCGGCTTCCCAATTTTTGAAACACAGTATTAGCTGATTGCTGAAAATTCGGGATCTTGCGAACAGCGGCGATCTTTTGTTTGGCTGTGCTTGCAGCGAATGTATGTTCAACAATTGGTGCTGGATAGTCTTGCCCAAGTTCAAAATAACGCTGATCAACCAAGGTCTTTTCCCACGTCCAAGGCTCATGGATAAATTCATCCGGAACATTCTTCAGTTCTGGCACCCATTTTCTAATGAACGCGCCTGTTGGATCATGTTCCAAGGACTGTTTGATGGGATTATACACACGCATTGTATTGATACCCGTCACACCCGATTGCATTTGGAGCTGACTGTAATGAATTCCTGGCTCATAGTCGGTGAATAAACGTGCCAAGTGATGCCCGGTGACGCGCCAGTCCAACCACAGATGATAACTGGCAAAGCTCACTAGCATGGCTCGCATCCTGAAGGTAATCCAGCCTTCTACTAACAAGCTGCGCATGCACGCATCAATGAAGGGGTAACCCGTATTTCCGGTAGCCCAGGCTTGATAATGAGCCTCATTGTGTTCGTTCTTACGCAACTCTTCGAAGGCTGGATGCATACAATGTGTCTCTATTTCGGCTTGATCCTCAATTTTCTGAACAAAATGACAGCGCCACGCGAGTCGCGATCCAAATGCGCTTAGATTGCGCCCAAAGCTTTTCTTTTCTAACGGGGAAAGTTGGGCATGACGTTTGGCAACAGAATGCACAACCTCACGAACCGAGAGCGCCCCCCACGCGAGATGGGTAGAAAGCCTTGAGCAATGGACGTCGGACAAACTGGGCGCAGAGATGTGGTAAAGATACTTTTGACAGCGATGGTTCAAAAAGCTTCGTAAATCCGCGATTGCCTGTGTTCGCCCACCCTTTTGGACGTTGCCGATTGGTGTATTTCCAAACATCGGGTCATCTTTTTCTGGTAAGCTGTCCGATTGACAGCCCAGTGTTGGAACAAGGTTATCCGGCTTCGCCGTTATGTTTTCAGCCATACGTGCATTTCTGATTTTTGACCAATCATCACGACTGCGCAATCTCCGAACAACGCCATTTGTGGGGAATTCATGAGAGGAAATATTGAGATCCAAACATAGTTTTTCTACTTTTAGGTCTCGTTCGTATGTCCAAGAATTGCCTGTTTCTTCATGCATATAGACATCGCCAACACCATGTTGTTCATGAAGTTGAGCGATGACATCACATACATCGCCAACCCTAACGATAAGAGGCTGTCCCAGGTCAGTTAAAGCAATGTTCAGATCAACGAGACAATCATGGACGAAATGCCAATGACGGCGTGATGCAAAAGGCTGCTGCCAATACTCTGGTTCAACGATATAAAGCGGTATGACCGTGGAATTCGACTGCGAAGCCGCCAGCAAAGGTGCGTGATCACGGTTCCGGAGATCGCGTTTGAACCAAACAATGCTGGGCGCGTGTGACATGGAAGTTTGGCCTTCTAAAGTGCAGCGACCTATTTATAGATTTCCCTGCGTTCTCCAAAATCGCGCAAACGTTTGCGCCAAGTTTTGTAGCTGCTGCTTTTTAACTCATTGCGCATGAGAGTTTTCACTTGTTTGTCGCTTATCCCGTATTCAGTCTTAATATCCGCAAAACTAATGTGATCTGATAACGCCATCTCAATAATTCCGCTGACTTGTTCTGACGGCAGGTCTATTGCTTTTTTCATGGCACATCACCTAGTTTGATGCGTTCGAAAGACAAGCGGAGCCTGAGTCTTTGCTTATGCATCCGCAAGCCCAGGATCGCTTAGAATTGATGGTGAAGTAACCCTTGGTGGTGTGCGGCTACGACAGCGTATCGTAGGCGCGTTGTTGTTGATCCAATTGAATGCCATCATGGCCAAGCGTATCGCTAAGCCCCTCACGCCCAAATCATTTTTGCAATAGTATCACGTGACTAACATTAAAGAAAATCATCGCGGCGCGGTGTGAAGCAATCCACCAGCTTGCCTGGCTCAAGGCAGATGCAGCCATGGGTTTGGCCAGAAGGGACAACAAAACTATCGCCAGCTCCGACTTCTTTTTCTTGATCGCCCAACGTGAAGCGAAAACGTCCCCTCTCGACATATGTCGATTGCACATGCGGATGATTGTGCAATGCACCTACCGCGCCGGTGGCTGCAAAGCTGAACGCGACGACCATTAGGTCAGGGTGATCCGACCGCACTTGCCGAGTAACGTTTTCGCCCGTGGATACGATAGGGAATTGAGACACGATCGCGCTCCTTCTTTATGAAAAGACTATGCCACCGTTAAGGTCGATATTCGTCCCTGTGATGAACGCACTGTCATCACATGCGAGGAACAGCACGAGGTTCGCGACATCCTCAACGGTACCCTGACGCTTCATCGGGGCAGCGGCTTCAAATCCACGACGACCTGCATCAGGCGTATGGATGTTATGGAAATCCGTGTCGATCATACCCGGGCAAAGGCCGTTCACTCGGATGTCGGGACCAATCTCTTTTGCTAGGCCGCGCGTTAGCGTCATTATCGCGCCTTTGGACGTTGCATAGGGCACAGAACCGGCACCGCCACCATCACGCGCGGCTTGGCTGGCAAGGTTCACAATGGCACCGCTTTTCATATTCGCGAGGCAAGCATTCGTCATCATGAAATTGCTGGTTAGGTTCAAATCCATCACGTATTTCCAATGCTCCAGCGTGGAGGCCGCGACGGTTTTGCGAGCGACCAAGCCGCCAGCGTTGTTCACCAAGACATTAATTCCGCCGAACTCTTCAACGGTTTTGTTCACCAACGCATCGACGCTGTCTTGCTGTGTCAAATCGCCCTGTAAGGCGAAAGCCTTGCCGCCATTCGCGGTAACCTTGGCGACCACTTCATCGGCGCCTGTGCTGCTGGCGAAGTAATTGACAGCCACGCTTGCGCCCTCGGATGCGAGCTTAAGTGCGGCTGCAGCACCAATATCGCGGCCAGCGCCTGTAATGATTGCGGATTTCCCTGCGAGTTTCATGTGCGGTCCTTGGTGAATTGTGTGAGTTTAAGAGCAGTTTACTTGGTTGCTTGTTTTGCAAACATATCGAAGATTTCAGGGACATTGCCGTCGCCTTGGCCCGCATCTAAGGCAGCTTGCAAATTAGCTGACGTCGCTTCGGCGATTTGCGAGTGCGTACCCATGTCATCAAGCATTTGCACAAAGTATTTCACGTCCTTGTTCGCGTTGGAGATAGAGAAACCAAGATCGCTGACACCATCAACCGCATATTTCTTGGCGAATTGCATGAAAGGCGAATTGGATGGGCCTGCAGACATGATGTCAAAAAGCTGTTGCCCATCAATGCCCGCTTGTTTGGCAACGGCGAAAGCTTGGCTCATCGTTACGACAGTAGTCATGCCCATGAAGTTGTTGATCAATTTGGTTGTGTGCCCAGCACCAAGTGCACCGAGATGAAAGACGTTTTCACCTTGCACATCGAGGACTAGTTTGACCTTCTCAAAGGTGTCCATTTCGCCAGCGACCATGATGTTGAGCAACCCGTCTTTCGCATGTGCGGGGGTGCGACCCAGAGGAGCATCGAGCATACCTGCGCCTTTGGCCGCCAGATCTGCGCCGATCTTTTGTGTTGAGGCGGGGATCGAGGTGCCATAGTCGATTACGACTGCACCCTCTTTAATGCCTGCCAGAATGCCATCGTTCCCGTAAATTAGGCTCTCCACCACATCAGACGTGGTGACGCAAAGCATGACAATATCGCTCACCTCTGCTAGCGCTTTCGGGGTGGTGACTTCAACGGCTCCGCGCGCGACTGTTTTGGCAATCGCCTCTTTGTTGCGGCCCATAACGACAAGATCATAGCCGTTGCTTTGCAAACACTCCGCCATGTTGCCACCCATGAGGCCAAGCCCGATGAAGCCGATTGTGGGGTTTGTCATGGGTAACTCCTAAGTGTTGTTGATGTTGGAAAAAGCGTCGACGCCGGCTTGGGCGACGTCGTGATCTTGAGAAGGCGAGCCAGCACTTACGCCGATGCCACCCACGACATCGTTACCAGAAAAGACTGGGATGCCGCCTGCAAAGGTCACAATGCGCCCGCCGAAAGTAGAATTGATGCCAAAAACAGGCATGCCTGGCTGACTGACGTCGGCTAAATCTTTGGTGCTTTTTCTAAAGCAGCTTGCCGTAAAGCTTTTGTCGATGGCGAACTTATCAGAGGTAACTTTGCTATCATCCATGCGCTCGAAGGCAATTAGATTGCCGCTCTCGTCGGTCACGGCTATACACATTTGCACGCCAATCTCTTTGGCTTTGGCGCGAGCACCTGCGATCAGCACATGTGCGTCGTTAATGTCCAAGCGTTTGATGTTCAACATTGTGTGGCCTCTCGTGTCTTAGTTGCCAATAAGCAGGTTTGGCAGTGTCAGACAAATCGCCGGAACGAAGGTGATCAGCATCAGCGCAGCTAAGATCGCAAGATAGAAAGGCCAGATCGTTTTGATGGCTTTCTCCATCGGTAACTTACCAACGACGCACCCTGCAAAGAGACAGGTTCCCACAGGCGGTGTACACAGGCCCAAACCAAGGTTCACGAGCAGGATGATACCGAACTGAACCGGATCGATGCCCAAGGCGTTCATTACCGGCAAGAAGATGGGCGTACAAATCAAGATTAAAGCTGCCATGTCCATAATCATCCCGAGTACCAAAAGCATCAGGTTGATCATTAACAAGATCAGGATCACATTATCAGAAATCCCAAGCAGTAGATCAACAGTTTTGGATGGCACGCGGTAGAATGTCAGCATGTATGCAAATGCGCCCGCACATGCGATGAGGACGAGCACCATGGATGTCGTGCGCACGGACGAGACGACGGTTGTTTTGAAGTTGTCCCATGTCAGCGTGCGATACACGATGAGGGTTACAAAAAAGGCATAGATCGCGCCAATCGCACCGGACTCTGTTGCAGTGAAGATACCAGAGAGAACACCACCAACGATGATCACAGCAGTAAACAAACCCGGAATAGCACCTGCAAAAGCATAGCCCAACGCTGCAAATCCCGGGAATTTCTCGGCTTGGTAGCCGCGTTTGATAGCAACCAAATATGCTGCAAGGGCCAAACACACGCACATCAAAATTCCGGGGACGACTCCTGCGAGAAACAGTTTAGAGATCGACACACCGCCACCAGCGGCCAGTGCGAAGATGATCATGTTATGGCTAGGTGGGATGATGATACCCGCAATGGAAGAGGTGACCGTGACGTTCACAGCGTAATCTGCGTCATAGCCCTTTTCTTTCATGGCAGGGATTAGGATCGACCCGAGTGCTGAAATATCCGCAATCGCGGAGCCAGAAATGCCGCCAAACAACATAGATGAGAAGACGTTTACGATGCCAAGGCCACCACGTACCGCGCCAACAGCCGCTTGTGCAAATTTCACCAGCCTTGCGGCGATGCCGCCATGGAACATCAAATCACCCGCAAAGATGAAGAATGGAATGGCAAGGTAGGCCTGAAGGCTAATGCCTGCCACGATCCGCTGGAAGCCAATCATCATTGGTAGACCTTCGAACCAAAAGGCAGCGACCGCAGAAATTCCAAGAGCGAAAGCGACAGGTGCGCCGATCATGACGCATAGGGCAAATACGCCCAGAAGTATGAAAAGTCCCATTATTAGCCTTCGTCAATGTTATCTTGGCGTTCGTCCCAGCCTGTCAGCAGGCGGATCAAATGACCGATTGAGAATAGGAACAACAGCGCCCCGCAGATCGTCAGTGGCAAAGATCTAAAGCCTTCTGACACTTGGATGAGAGGTATCAGTGTGTTCCATTTGAATTTTGTGAGCTCAACGCCGTACCAGAACATCATGCCGCCAAAGCTAATCATCAGCAGATCGGTTATGATAACAAAAAAGTTTCGAACAGGCCTTGAGACTGCGTTACGAAACACAACGACGGACAAATGTGAATGTTGATGTACACCAACTGCTGCGCCAAAAAATGTGATTACCATCACCAACAGCAAAGACACCTGTTCGACCCATGTTGGCGTATCGTTCAGCACGTACCGCCCAAAAACGAGCCAAACATAAAAGACCGTCATAGCAACCAAAGACACCGCCGCCAGAACAATACAAATGCGCACTATGACTTTAGAAACAGCGTCTATCTTCTTGATATATGCGGGCGGGGATTTGGTGTCGGGCAAACTCGGTCCTCCAGTTAAAATAAGCGCCCCATTTTCCAAGAGGAATGGGGCGCTTGTCGTTGCTTATCGTTAGAGCTTACTCTGTCGCCTGAGCCATCTCAACGAGGGCTTTCATGTCTGGGTTCGCAGCCAGATAGTCAGCATAAACAGAGTCCATTGCTGACTGGAAAGGACCTTTGTCAGCGATCTCGTTGACTTTGATGCCTGCGGCTTCAACGTCCATACGCGCCTTCTCGGAGTCTACAGCCCAAAGCTCACGCTGGAACATAGCCGCTTCTTCAGCTGCACCACGTACCGCTGCCTGCATCTCCGCTGACAATGCGTTGAACTTTGTTGTGTTTACGCAGATGCACTCAGGAATGATCAGGTGCTCGGACAACGAGTAGTGTGTTGTCACTTCGTAGTGGCCAACGTTCTTGAAGGATGGGAAGTTGTTTTCCGCACCGTCAACAACACCTGTCTTGAGCGCCTGCTGAACTTCAGCGAAAGCCATCGGGGACGGGTTGCCGCCCATCGCAGAGATCATCGAGGTGTAGAGATCGTTGTTCATTACACGGATCTTCAGACCTTCAACGTCAGCCGGTGTTTCGATTGGCTTCTGACTGTAAAATGAACGTGCACCAGCGTCGAACCATGCGAGCGGCAGAACGCCGGCTTCGCCCATTGCTGCTGCAACAGTTTGACCTGCTTCGCCTTCAAGAACGCGGAACATGTGTGGCACGCTTTTGAAGATGAATGGCAAGGACACAAGGTTTGCTTCTTTCACCATTGGGCCGATTGGACCAAGGTTGAAGTTGCCGATTTCGATCGCGCCGATGCGAACCTGCTCAAGCGCGTCTGGCTGTGAACCCAGAACACCGCCGTGGAAGACGTCAACAGTGATCTCGCCACCAGTCGCCGCGTCAACTAGCTCAGCAAATTTGTCCATCGCACCTGTGTTTGGGTGACCGTCGTTATGGATGTTCCAAGCGCGCCAGTTGTCGGCAGCCGCTGAAGTTGCAATCAGAGCGACTGCGCTTGCAGTCGCCAAAAGCGTTTTCGTAAAAGTCATGGGTTCTCCTCCCGGTTTTTCTGTGCAGCAAGCCGAGGCTCGCGGGTCAAATGCGAAGGGGCGGAAAAAAAGAATTCCAAAGTCCCTCCCCAGAGCTGGAATCGCTGCTGAACAATAAGGAGACTAGTATCCAAGCTCTGTCAACAACTAGTTTAAAAAGTTTTGCTGCCTTGACTCTGTGTTTAACAATGCCTTTGATATGTGCCAACAAATATTGATCTGTGAGATTGTCGTTTTCACCATTTTACCGCTTGAATTCATAACCTTACAGTCAAAATTCCCAAGGCGCGATTGCGCATTCGTCAAAGGACTAACGTAGTAAACCGTGGACGTAATTAGAACTCGAACCTCGACCGACGTGGTCTATGAAACGCTTCACAATCAGATCGTTTCTCTCGACATATTGCCGGGAACGAAGCTCTCGGAAACAGAAGTCGCGCGCCGTTTTGGCGTGTCGCGCCAGCCCGTGCGCAATGCGTTTACCAAGCTCGGAAACGAAGATTTGCTTCTGATCCGTCCTCAGAAAACCACCAAAGTGCGCGGCTTTTCGATGGAGCGTTTGGAACTCACGCGGCTTGTGCGTCGCGCTGTAGAGTTGGAAGTCATTTACGGTGCAATCCAAGTTTGGGATGACGCACGCGCCGCTAAAATGTCCGCGAATTTGCGTCTGCAAGAACAGGCAATCAGCGCAGATGATCTGCCGACATTCCACGCGCTGGACTATGATTTCCACAAGCTGATTTATGTACTCGGCGGCAATCCGAATGCGTTCGAAGTCATGTTAGAGTGCAAACAAAAGGTAGACCGCTTGTGCATGCTGGGCCTTGAAAAAGACAGCGAAGCGAAGCTGATCTTCGCAGATCATTGCGAAATTGCCGACGGGCTCGCATCTGGAGATCTGGGCCTTGCGCAAGGCTCTATCCGCAATCACTTGTCACGCCTCGACAAGACGATCGCTTATATCCATCAAGCGCATCCGAGCTACTTCGAGTAGGCGCCAATTCAAATGTGGGATGTGGACGTTCGATCCGAATCTTCAGTGAATGTGTTTAGCAACATATGCGCCAGTCGTTTGATAATGTGACAGCAACAACTGATTTGCGGTCTTAAAATCACTTGCAAGAACCGCATTCAAAATTTGCTGGTGCTCATCCCCAACCTTACGGCCCGCATAACCAGAGGTACGCGCAGCAATGTAGCGATATCTGATGTTGAGATCGTAGAGTTGGCTGCAAAACCGGATAAGCAACGGAGACTGACAATTATCAACCAAGGCCATGTGGAAAGCTTTATGCAATTCCTCAAAAACGTCATGCTGACCGGTGCTGGCGCGGGTCATGCGGTGGTGTTTTAAGAGTAATTGTTCGGCCCAGTCCTCGGACAAGTTATCCATGCTCTGACGCAGAGCCATACTTTCCAATTCACAGCGCAATGTGAGGATTTCTTGGAAGTTCTCACGGCTGGTTTCGGCGGCCCTAAAGCCTCGTTGATCAAGCCTGACGACCAATTGATCAGATGTCAAAAGACTAAGCGCTTCGCGAACAGGGGAAGCCCCGACGCCCAATTTTTCGCGTAGCACGTTAATTTTCAGTTTTTCGCCCGGGGCCAGTTCACCGGTCAGAATTAGCTCACGCAACTTGTCATATACAAGCTGCGTGACCGAGTTTTCTGATGCGGTTTTATCTGGCCCAAGGTCTGTGTTCATGCGACGTGTTTAACCTGCCTTAACAGCGGCCACAATGTTTGCGAATTCTTCGTTGCTCAGAACATCGCGCTTTGCGATCCCTGCGGCCTTCACCTCTTCAAGAATGGCAGCGATCTTGTCGTCTTCCAACTCGCCCATGCCGAGCTCGCCCATCTTGTAGATGATCGACGCTTTGCCAGATTTTTTGCCTAAAACAACTTCGCCAACCTTGCCGGTTAGCGACGGATGCGTGGCGAACATAACAAGCGGGTCGTTCATGACGTAGTTGATGCCAATCCCAGACTCGCGGATGAAGTTGCCATGACCCAGCACAGGCTTGTTGCGCGCGATATCGATGTTGGATTTCTCTGCGATCATCTGTGCAAGCTCAGGAATTTTGTCGAGCTTGTAGTTGGTGTCATAGCCATAGAGCAGGTGCAGACCCATCATCAGCTCTTCCAAAGCGGCGTTGCCCGTGCGCTCGCCCAGGCCATTTGCACAGCTGTGCACACAGACTGCACCCGCGGTGACAGCAGCCAGTTCAGTCGCGACACCCATGCCAAAATCGTTGTGTGTGTGGATCTCGATCGGCAAGCCTGTCATATCATTGACCCAGCGCACCATGTGCTTGATCGCTTCAGGCGTCGCACAGCCCATCGTGTCAACGATCCCGATGGAGTCGGGCGGCGCGTTGTCCATGATGTAGTTACACAGGTTGGTCAAATCATCTTTGCGCGCGCGCGTCGTATCATAAGGGAAGAACAGCGCGTGCAGGCCGTTCTCGCGGGCGTAGTTGATGATCGGTGCGGTCTTTTCCGCGACGTCTTTCCACGTCCAGCCAAACTGCGTAACGAGTTTCGGATAGCCAATCGGCACCTCGATGACCACGCCATCGGCACCACATTCCAAAGCCAAATCAATGTCTTTCTTCATCGCGCGAGCGAAGGTGAAGATTTTGGACTTCAGGCCTAGTTTGGAGATTTCTTTGATCGCTGTCTGGTCCATTTCAGACACAGCAGGCATTCCCGCTTCGATCCGCTCGACACCCAGCTCATCTAGCTTGGTTGCGATCTGGATTTTGTCATCGACCGAGAACACAACACCCGGCGTTTGTTCGCCGTCGCGCAATGTTGCGTCATGGATTTCCACCTTTTCAGGCAGCAACAAGCCTTCGCGCACGGAAGGTTCAAAATTGTAGGGGCTGACCCACCATTTGCCGTCTTCTAGATGTGTTTCGCGCATTTTGTGTCCTTCCGGAAGGGTATGTTTTATGTGTCAGAGACAAGAACGAAGTCAAAATCGACTTTGAGATAAGGGGCGGTGATCGAGGCGCGCGCCTCAAGATCATCGGGCAGGGCATCAAGATCGCTGCACTCGACGTAGTCCATGATCAGATCTTCACGCACGCCGAACACAGCGTCCGAGTTCAGATAGGGATCGCCATTGGCGAAAACTTCGGTGACCAAGGACTTGTAGCCTTCAACCTGTACGATGAAGTGCAAATGCGACGGCCGCCAAGGAGTGCGGCCTGTGGCGCGGAACAACTCTCCGACAGGGCCGTCATCAGGCACCTTGTATGGTGCAGGTTTGACCGTGGTGATCGCGTAGCGTCCATCCGCTCCAGTGGCCATGGAGCAGCATAGATTAAAATCGTCCTGCGTGCCGTCTTGGCTGTAGTACAAACCGTTCTCAGCTGTTTGCCACAGCTCGATCACCGCACCTTGAATCGGCTTTCCGTCGGTGTCTTTGACACGCCCTTCAACCACTACCGTGGTACCCTCGTTGTCTTTCTTAATGTCACCGCCCACTGGCAACATCGGCGCGCCAACAGAATGGAAGGGGCCAAGCACGCTAGAGGATGTGCCCTCATGCTGAGAGCCGATCATATCCACCAGTGACGACAGCCCCGTCACATCGGAGATCAGCACGAATTCATTGCGTTCATCATCAGAGATGATGCCAGCATCAGTTGCGAATTTTAGGCCACGCGCCCATTCAGCATGGGTGAGTTGGGTTTCTTTGGCAAAAGCGTGAAGATGCTCCACTAGCTTTTTCAGAACAAACATTGTTCGTGGATCCGTGTCGTCACCGCAATAGTCCAAGAAGGCTTGTGTGATTGTATCAATCGAGACGTTTTTCATTTTTGAAAGCTCCTGTAAGTTACAGCAATGCGGTGGACAGAATTGGGTATTGGATCAGCACGATAAGAACCGCAAGCATGATGACGGCAAATGGGAACGATCCCAAGAAGACGTCTTTTAGGCTGATGTTGGGATCGTTCAACGTGCTTTTTATCACAAAACACGAAATCCCAAGCGGCGGTGTCAAAAGGCCGATTTCAGCGCCGATCACGGTGATGATGCCGAACCAAACAAGGCTCAGACCCATGCCTTCAATCAAAGTGATAAACAACGGCACAACGATCAAAATGATAGAGGCTGTATCCAAGAGCGTGCCGAGCACAAGCATCATTAGCACGTAAATCAGCATGATATGGAAGAACGATAGATCCCATTCTTGCAACAAGGCATCCAGCTGATTGGGTAGACCTGCAAAGCCAAGCATACGGCTGTAGAACGACGCCATTGTGATTAGTAGCAAAATGGCTGCCGTGATGTGACCGGTTTCGACCAAAGTAGACCAAAAGCCCTGCCACGTGATCGAGCGGCGCAACAGCGCGATGATCAGCGCCAGCGACGCACCAGCGGCACCTGCTTCAACAGGGGTGAGCCAGCCTGTGTAAATGCCGCCAAGCACTAGAATGATCAGAGCGACAACAGGCCATGCTTTGTCGAACATCTCAGTTTTGCTAAGTGCTGGCATGTCATCAGTACGGATTTCTTCGCCAATATAAGAAGGCCAGAGCCGCGCCATAGCGTAGATCGCGATGATGTAGGCCACGGTTAGGATAAGGCCGGGAATGATGCCTGCCAAGAACATGTCGCCCACGGATTGCTCAGACACGAAAGAATAGATGATCAGCATCGCCGAGGGTGGGATGATCATGCCCAATACGGACGAGCCCGCAACGACGCCGACGGCAAAACGTTTGTTGTAGTTGTAGCGCAACATTTCAGGGACAGAGATTTTGGTGAACACACTTGCAGAGGCAATGGATGACCCGGTGATTGCCGCAAAAATTGCGTTTGCACCAACGGTCGCCATGCCAATGCCAGCGAGCACTTTGCGAAAGGCGGAGTTCATTACATCATAGATATCGCGCCCTAGCCTGGCTTTAGACACGAGTAAGCCCATTAAGGTGAAAAGGGGGATGGTGGCAAAGTTATATTCAGTCACGCCATCGCCCACAGCGACTTTCAAGAAGTTGAAGGCAAGGATGGATTTGCCGGACATGATCCAGACAGAAACAAAGGAAACAAGCCCAAGCGCGATAGGGATATAGAGGCCAAGATAGACCAAAATCACAATCGCTAGAACGGAGAGTATGCCAATTTCAACGGGTCCCATAGTGTGAACTCACCCAGTCTTGCTTGGTGCGAATGTGTCTTCGCCCAAAAGTGTTTTGAAAAAGAAAATGACGGCGGCAAGTGCGCAGCCAAAAGCAATTGCAAGGCGCACGGGCCACCAAGGCGCTTGCAAAATGCCCGGCGTGCCAAAGTAGTCGCAGCGTAGAAGTCCCGTCTTGAAATCGGCCCAAATATTGCCCGTGGGCGCAGGCCCGAAGTCAGGTTGTGTGAAGAAATGACAGCTCTCGAAGCTCTCTGTGAACTCCGGCCAGACCGTCCAGACAATCATGCACATGAAGATGAATGAAATCCCATTCAGGAACCGCGCAAGCGCGCCACCAGTCTTTGGCATGTGGTGATGCAAGAACCCTAAGAAACCGTCAGAACGCGTAAGACGACCGGTGCGCACAACATCGGGTAGCTGTAAGAAAACGATTAGGGCGAGCGAGAAGATCACCACTTCAACCACACCTCTGAAGGGAGCATTAAATAGATTTCGCGAAATCACATCAACGTTCATGACTGCTACCAATGCGAGCAGCACAAAAGCACCGCTCACATTGGCTGCAATAGCAACCGCCACGACCCAGTTTTGAATTTTTTGTAGACCCGTGACGATCATGATCCTGAGACCTTTCCTTTGATGAGTTTAGTTGAGCTCTGCGGCCCAATCGCGCAGAGGCTCAAAGCCTGCTGCTTTCAGCTTGTCTATGTAAGCCACCAGCATATCGGAACCTGGTGCGCCTGCACCGTCGAGCTTCTTGGCCCAATCGACCGCTATGTTTGGCATGCTGTCTGCCCAAGCTTGACGCTCGTCCGCGGTCATCTCAACAACGGTGCCGCCACCGGCAACATAAGCTTCCAAAGACGCATCCGCACGATCCATCGCGATGGATGCTACGTGATCACGATACTCAACAGCAACAGCTTGCAAGACGTCTTTAACTTCATCAGGCAGGCCCGCCCAATAGTCCGCATTCACTGTCACAGTCTTCGAGTTCACAGCGCCAAGATCCGCCTTCAACATGTAGGGCGCAACTTCAGCAATTTTGAACGTCTTTGCGGCTTCAGGCCACAGCATTGCCGCATCAACAACACCGGTTTGGATCATGTTGTAGAAGTTTGGCAGGCCGCCGCGCACGCCTGCTGCACCCTCGATACCTTCGAGATAACGCAAGTTGTAACCAGCGCCCGCAACTTTTTGACCTTGAAGATCTGCAAGCGAGTTGATCGGCGTCTTAGAGAACATCTGATATGTGTCGAGAACAACGCCAGTCGCCAAGTAAACTTGGTTCTCAGCGGCCAGTTCCGTGTTCATCTGCGGGAACTCTTTTGCGATCTCATCAACTGCTTTCGCAACAACACGCGCATCGGCGGCGATAAACGGTGTGACGGCAGAGATACCTTGTGATGGCAGCGCGGAGTTATGGAAAATCGTGGTGACGATGCCGATGTCGCCAAGGCCAAGCTTGATGCCCTCGAGAACGCCGCGCGGCTTTACGATCTGACCGCCGTAGGCTTCTTGCCAGTTGATCTTGTAAGCACCGGATTTCGCCAGTTCTTCGTTTACACGTGGAATGAAGAAGCCAGAGAATTCCTTGACCCACATGGAACGATCAGGATAGCCGTCGATGGCTGTCATGTTGATGGTTTCTTGCGCTGAAGCAGCGCCGCTTAGGGCGGTGGTCAGTCCAAGCGCCATGCCTGTGGCAAGCGCGATACGTCTTGTTAGTTTCATGTGTATTCCTCCCAGAATGATTCAGTTATGCGACTGTTTGTCGGTCTTCGTTGGTGATGATCTGCGCTATCAATGTTCGTCTTGCATCAGATCTTCAGTAATTACACGATTTTACATACGTCGTCGAAGTCAAACCGTGGCAGCCTTTGAAACAACGCCGTTTCATCAGCATAGCCAATATTGCATAGAAAGTTCGACTTCATTGTCGTTCCGTTAAAGAACTCCTGATCGACAACCGAGTTGTCAAAACCAGAAATAGCGCCCACATCCAAGCCAATCGCGCGAGCTGCGATCATGAAGTAAGCACCCTGGAGCGTAGAATTGCGAAAGGCTGTGTCCTCGATGTGTTTCTCTTTGCCTTCAAACATATGACGGCGATCTTCATGAGGAAAAAGCTTGGGTAACTCGGTCCAGAACCCAGTGTCATAGGCTAAGATTGCCGTGACAGGAGCGGACATAACCTTTGGAACATTCGCGGGTTTCAATGACTTGGCGAGCTTGTCTTTGCCAGCTTTGGATCTAACAAACGTGACCCGAACAGGGCATGTGTTCATGCTCGTCGGGCCCATTTTCATGATGTCGAAGATTTGCTTGAACAGATCTTCAGATACCGGCCGATCCTGCCAAGCATAGTGAGACCGTGCGCCCGTCAAGATAAGATCTATCTGATCCGCGTCGAGCTTTGTGATTTTTTGCCGAACTGCGTTCACGTCCGCTTGCGCGTCATGCCTCAAGTTTTCCAATTTGCTCGTCTTGCTCATGATACCCTCATAGTCCCCAAGATTCGTTGTTGATCACAATAAATGATTTTTTGCCCGTCCGTCCAATAAAATCGACTTTTGACAACCTCCTTCAAAAATATCATATTTTAGCTAGCGAAAAAATGGAGAATCGAAATGCCAGCATGGAATGACTACAAAGTAGACGCCAAGTCACGAGGTGCATTGGCTATGGAGCTTTACGTTGTGCGCTCAAAACCAAGCGGTGATATGGAGTTGGTGAAGTCTACCTTGCCTGCTCATCTTGAGTATCAAAAGCAGATGGAAGCGAGCGGTGTTCTCGTTATGGCTGGTCCAACATCAGATGAGTCCGGCGAGTTGATGGAGGCCGAAGGCATGATCATCTATCGCGCGTCGGATCTTGATGCGGCCCGCGCTATCGCGGACGGTGATCCGATGCATGCGGTCGGTGCGCGCAACTATGACATTCGCAAATGGTTGGTCAACGAAGGCTCCCTCAGCTTCACTGTGTCGCTTTCAGCCCAAGCCGTCGACATTCGGTAAAAGAGAAAAAGAACCTCATGCAGCGCAACAAATTCCTTCCGGAAATTTTGGTCACATTGTTTGATCGACATCGTGGGACGCGGACCGACGATGATCCGCGCGACATCTATGAGCTTTGCAATGCTTTGATTGCACAAGAGGGCCAAGTGTCGGGGATCAAAATCGCCGAAGTCATTCTTGCGCGGTATCGTGCTTTCAATGAGGACGCGAAACTCAAGTTCTTTCAATTTATGAATGAAAGTCTCGACATCGATCCAGATCGTTTGGCGGCCTGCGCACGCGCATATGCAAAGAGCGGCACTTGGGAGGACTATAAGGACGTTTATGAAAGTTCGGTCACAAAGCGTCTTCAGTTTCTGCGCCGTTTGAACCAACCGAGCGGCGCCACCGCTGACTTGGTTTCAATGCGGGTTGATTTGCTGCGTTTGACAAAGGTCGACCCTGATTTGCGTCGGGCAGATCTGGATTTCTCTCGCTTGCTGCGCAGCTGGTTTAACCATGGTTTTCTGGTCCTCAAGCAGATTGATTGGAGCGCACCGGCCTCCTTGTTGGATAAAATCGTTGCGTATGAAGCCGTTCACGAGATCAACGATCTTGATGATCTACGTCGTCGTTTGACCCCTCCAGATCGTCGGTGCTTTGCGTTCTTTCATCCAGCGATGCCTGACGAACCTTTGATCTTCGTCGAGGTCGCTCTGAGTGATCAAATCCCAGGATCAATTGACGATCTGTTGTCTGAGCGGAGGGACCCGATCACACCGGAGCAAGCCACTGCTGCGGTGTTTTATTCTATCTCCAATTGCCAAAAAGGTCTGGCTGGAATCAGCTTTGGAAATCTATTAATCAAACAGGTTGCAAAGCACTTGTTGTTGGAGATTCCGCATCTGTCTCATTTTGTGACCTTGTCCCCGATCCCTCGATTAAAGGCTTGGCTGGAGCGACTGAAAGAGGACAGCGATCTTGGGCACATTGCAACGGCAGTCCTTGATGGGACTGCGTCTGACGCAGACATGCGGATTATCACTGCGCGCTATCTTCTAGGGGCCAAGCGGAAAGACGGCACGCCCTTTGATCCTGTCACGCGGTTCCATCTCGGCAACGGCGCCGAGGTCTTCGACGTCCATGCGAACGCAGACAGCTCGCTCAATGGGCGCGCGCAATCTGCTGGCGCGATGGTGAATTATCTCTACGACTTGAAACAGGTTGAGAGCAATCACGAAGACTTCGCGCTGCGCGGTACTATTAAAGCCTCTAAAGCGGTCGCGTCACTGACGAAGTCCGCCTTAACCGCAAAACCCGAAGAAAGTGCAAAAGTCACTTAAGATAAAATGCCCAAACGTTCGACAACCGTGCTGAAGCATGCGGCGAGGTGTTCCGGGCTGCTTGCGGTTGCTGCAACGTAAAAATCAGGTCGAATGATGGCGTAATGTGCGGCTGTTTCAGCCATCCACTTGGTGTAACTGTCATCCAAAGTCTCGACATCGCACCCGCTTGGGCCAAGCGATAGCAGGCGACCACCTAGTTTCTCAAGCGCGCGACTATGAGCGGGGCTTAAGAGGTCTTCTGTCGGGTGATCCAGTGCGAGGATCATCCATCCTTGGCCAACGGTTTGATCAAAACGGCCTTCGCGTTTCTCAAACTTGACCAGCCCTTGCGGCGACAGTTCACCTGCGCTTGCGGTGTCTTCGCACCAGATGCCGGCACCGAGTTTCACTAGATCACCTGTAATCGGTTCATGATTTCTCTCAACGAGATCGGCCATCATACGGGCGTCGCGTTCAGCCGCCTTTTCCGCGTCCGCAATGCAAATGATATCACCCAGATCACGACTGAATTGGATGTAATGTTTGGCGTGCGCAATGCGCTCGGACTCGTAGCTTTGCAAGATGTCGGCACCCAAAGTGCCGTCTAAAATCGCGTTTAACCGCCATGACAAAGCAACTGCATCGCGCAGCCCCGCACACATGCCTTCGCCCGCAAAAGGGGGCATCAGGTGTGCCGCGTCCCCTGCAATCACGCAGCGTTCTTTGTGCCAATGCTCGGTCCAGCGCGCTTGAAAGCGATAGACTGCGCTGCGTTCAAGGCGCGCATTGTCAGGGGTCAGCCCCCATGGTTTCAGCAATGCCCACGCGCTTTCCGGTTTGGCAATCTCATCTTTGTCCTCAGACGGGAGTACCATGAACTCCCAGCGTCGTCGCCCGGGGCCTCCCGGAACAATAGTTGTTGGGCGTTTCGGGTCGCAGAGTTGCCATTGTGCGGGAGAGGCATTGTAGTCCGCTGGCGGAACCATATCGAGGATCAGCCAATCAAAGAAATAGCCCTCGTCGATCACGTTCAAGCCCAGCGCATCGCGCACGAAGCTGTTGGCACCATCCGCGCCTACGACAAACTGCGCTCTCAAGGTTCGCGAAGCGTCACCATCGTCAATCACCAAGTCGACACCGCTTTCATCCTGCGACAACTCTGTCGCGGTCCATCCGCGCAAAACGGAGACAGTCGGCAAAGCAGCTGCGATGTTCATTAAACGCTCTTCCAGCTCTGGCTGGTTGAACCAATAGGTCACATGCCAGCCGCAGGGCGCAAGGCTTTTCCAATCGACGATTTGCAGGTCTTCAAGGTCTGCGTTCTTCCAATAATACAGCTCTTTATGGTTCTCAAATGCTGGATCCGTATCGCAATCAATGCCGAGCGTTGCGAGGATACGAGCGACTTCAGCGTCCATCGTGACGGCGCGCGGGCGATCATAAATTTCGGGCCATTTTTCGACTACTGTGACGCTTTTGCCTGTCCGCCCCAGCAAGATGGCAAGCAAGAGGCCAACCGGTCCGGCACCGACAATGATTGTATCTTGGGACATAATTTAAGCCTCGTTAGAGTTTTGTGTACCTGCTCGGTGGAGTGTGCGGGGGTGATTTAGCGTGTGCTTTCGTCGCTGCTTTGAAGCGCGACGGTAATATGATGATGTCACGTGTCAAGGCATCAGCCAAAAGATCGATATTTATTGACTTTTCGTCATATTGTGAGCAGCTTTTTCAAGCAGGGGAGACTGTTTATTAAACACCCATTATCAACGGTCATCGTAAGCTTGACGTTTTAAGCAACACCAGTGCTTGCAGCTAACGGTGTCGAAGTCACGATAACGGGTATTCAAGGCGGTTTACCTATTGGTGCTAGGTGCCGTTGCGATTGTGGTTATACTGAAAGCTCCGAATGGCGTTTGGGGCTATATTGCGGTTCGTTACAACGTGCAGCTGTTCCCTCTTGGATATCGCATCACAACCGAGGTGGCCCTGAAAGACTGATTTTGTTGAAAAAATAGCAACGGAAATGAAATGACAAAAGCTGCAAAGAACGTTCTGTGGATCATGGCAGATCAGCTGCGCTGGGATTACCTCAGTTGCTACGGGGCGGAGCATATCGATACGCCAAACCTAGATTGGCTTGCGTCACAAGGTGTGCGATTTGACAAAACCTATGTCCAGTCTCCGATTTGTGGGCCTAGCCGAATGAGCGCCTACACGGGGCGCTACGTCCGCAGTCATGGAGCCACATGGAACGGTTTTCCGCTACGCGTGGGCGAGCCGACATTGGGCGATCATTTGCGAGAGATTGACGTTAAATGCTCGCTTGTCGGAAAGACCCACATGACGCCCGATCGCGATGGCATGAAACGCTTGGGTATCACACCGGAGAGCGAGATTGGTGCCCTGATCTCAGAATGTGGGTTTGATGTTTTCGTTCGCGATGACGGCACGAATGCCACAGCTTATCCAGGACGGCATGCGCAAGATTATGATCAATATTTGCGTGACAACGGAATGGACGGCGAAAACCCTTGGGAGGAGTGGGCCAACACGGCGATTGGACCAGATGGCGAATGGCGATCAGGATGGTTGCTCGACAATGCACCGCTTCCCGCACGTGTGCCCAAAGAACACTCCGAAACGGCTTGGCTCACAACGCGGGGGATCGAATACATTGAGGCACAGGGCGATCAGCCCTGGCTCTGCCATCTGAGTTATATCAAGCCACATTGGCCGTTCCTTGCGCCAGCCCCTTACAACGACATGTACAGTGCTCAGGGTATCCCAGGTGTTAATCGTGATGAAAGCGAACGCGACACCGATCATCCCTTAATGCAAGCGTGGATGAACATGCGTGTGTGTCAAACCATGTCGCGCGAAGAGGTGCGCGAAAAAGTGATCCCGTGCTATATGGGCTTGATCAAGGAGCTTGATGATCAAATGGGACGCCTGTTTGCCTATTTGCGCGAGAGTGGCCGTATGGAGGACACGATGATCGTGTTCTGTTCGGATCACGGGGACAACATGGGCGATCACTGGTTGGGAGAGAAAGACCTTTTCTATGACTGCTCTGCGCGCGTACCTTTGTTGATTTATGATCCGAGGCCGGACGCCGATGTGACGCGCGGGACGACATCTGATGCGTTAGTTGAGATGATAGATATGGCCCCGACCTTCTTGGAGTATTTCGGTGGTAACGCAAAGCCGCACATCATGGAGGGGCGTGATCTTTCTCCGCTGATGCATGGAGAAACACCTGATTGGCGCAAATACGCTATTTCGGAGTACGACTATGCCACCCGCAATGCGCAATTAAATGTTGGGATAGATCAAGCGGATGCCCGTCTCGCAATGCTTTTTGACGGCCGTTGGAAGTACATCCACGTCGAAAAGATGCGTCCAATGCTGTATGACCTCGAGGCGGACCCAGATGAGCTTTGCGATCTAGGGTCTGATCCGGCCCACGCGGATCAGCTGGAAAGATTTAAGGCTGCGCACTTTGAATGGGCGCGCCAGCATCACACGCGCATTACGCTTACAGCTGACACGATAAATCAAATGAGCGCGGAACAAGAACCCCCAGGGATCTACATCGCTTATCAAGACCGAGAAGAGCTTGAAGCTAATGGTTTGACTATGCCAACCCACGCATCCGGTTAGTGCCAAATATGAGGTCTACGCGACAGTGACGCGATATCCAGCACGTGGGAAATGGACGCAAACTTGGCCGACCTCATCTGAGCTGCGTTCAATCGAGATTGTGTTTGCATCGGCATAGCGCACGTTGCCACTGACGGGTTGTTCGCCGCCATCCAGATCAGGGCTGACGCTGACGAGCATTCCAGTCTCCAAGCCTTGCGGTTCGTTTTTGGCCACGCCAATCGCTGAGGTCGGTATGCTTGATTTCGCTAGCGCAATTGCGGCCTCAGCACTCATCGGTTTCGACGTGCCATGACCGAGCGCCCTAACGTTTTCCTCCCAACGCATCAGATCGGGGAATTCTGATAGCATTGATGGACCTCCGCTCCAGCGACCGCGAATGAACCAGACTGCGTAGTATATTTGCGCATCTATTGCCGCTGGTGCAGAGCCAAGCAAAAATGCGCGGCCGTCGCTAAGTTGTGCGTTGATCCAAGACAGCGGCGCGCGCAGCTGACTGACAAGATGGGGAAGTTGTTCATTGGCGCGCTTTAATCCGTCCGCCCAATCCTCGCCAAGATAAAGGCGGCCACGATCCTGTGCGAAATCCTCGGGTAGGGTGTCGCCTGCTGACCCAAGAATAAGCTTCACCGTGAGCATAAACATTTCACCGTCTGTGTAGCGGCTGAGACACCACATCAGGCCAGCGTCAGAGGTCGGCATATAGCTAGGTGTGGGATAGCGGCGTTCCAACTCATGGATGATACATTGGCTGTCACAATAAATGTCGGCCCCAATCTGCATCACGGGCGTGCGTCTGTAGCCGCCAGTCAAGGCCGTCAGCATCGGTTTTGGGGGCAGCCGGGGGATTTCCACGTCGTGCCAAGACAAGGTCTTGATGCCAAACGCCACGCGTACTTTCTCCGCGACAGGGGATTGGGGATAGTTGTGAAAAACGATCGCTGCTGTTGTGTTTGTCATGTCGCTCTTATTTCTGGGTTGTTCTGGATTTTCTTCGGCGTTTCTTACACGCGCAACGGTGAAATTGTAAGGAATTCTGACAGGCGCGCTTTGGGATAGAACGCTGTCTCAAACGACGGGCGTTGTTTCGCGCGGGTGAACCAATCCGTGACCAGCGGAAAGCCGTTTTCCCACATGCTCGCGAATGACAGATCATCCATGCGGTCTACAAGGGGGAGCACGATAATGTCGGCCAGACCAAATGCTTGTCCGGAAAGCCACGGCACTTGTGCCAATCGTTTTTCCATCCGCACCAAAGTAGAGGTGAATTGATCCATCGCTGCGTCGACTTCAGCGTCGTTAAACCCTTTGCGCCCCATGCGTTCATAGAACTGTTTGCGGATTGGACGCACATCGGCCTGTTGTTCTTGGAAAGCTGCATCGTCCAGCGCGTCAAACCGCGGCAGGAAAGCCATGTTGAACGAAGGCACGCGGATCGCAGCAGTTGGGACTTCGTCAAGATACCGCCCCCAAGCGCGCACAACAGCGCGCTGCGCAGGATCACTTGGCAGCATAGGCGTGTCGGGAAAAACCTCGTCGAGGTATTCGCAAATCACGCCTGAATCAGTGATCACCGCGTCATCGTGAACGAGCGTCGGCACCACGCCGTTCGGGTTCAGCTTAAGATATTCGGGCATCAGGTGCTCATTTGTGGCGAGGTTCACCAATTGGCTTGCAAACGCTAAGCCCTTTTCGGCAAGGCATAAGCGTACCTTTTGGCTACAGGTCGAATGGTTTGCATGAAACAGCTTGAGCATTTGTGCGCTCCTTTGAAATCAAATCGAGGACGAGTAGAAAAATTCCAAACCACCCCAGATCGAAAGCGTTGCAGCAAGGATAAGCATGGTTTTGACGAGGGTAGGGAAGGTCGATGCCTTAAGCCGTTCACCCAAAAGGCCACCGATCCAAACACCTGCGAAAGCGGGGAGGATGACGATTAAACCGATGAGCAGGGCCGAGGGTTCATAGAGTCCCGCCAGCGCAAGCGAGGGTATATGCAGTGCTGCCATAACTATGAACAGCGCGCTGGTAGCAAAGATGAACGCTGAGCGCGAGAGCCCAGCGGCCAGAAAGAAGGGTGGTGCCACTAAACCGGATAGACCGATGGAGCCGTGCACCAGACCTGCTAGAGTTCCAAGAACCGGTGCCAATCTGGTTAGTTGGGGTGCGGACATAGCTTCGCGTGCGCCCTTGGGTTTGAAAAGATAAATCAGCACGAGACAACCGAGCATGATCTCGAGATAAGCGTTTTCGATACTTTTAAGTATGAATGTTCCCGCGATCAGGCCAAGCGCCGCGGTGACAAGAAACGTGCGCAAAAACGTGATTTTGCGATACTCGCGAAACTTCCAGAATTGCCACAGATTGGTTGCAATCGCTGGTGGTACTGCAATTGAGAGCGCAAGCGGTAAAGACCCAACAGCTGTTAACATAGGGATCGCGAGCATTGGTAATCCAAAACCGATTGCGCCTTTCGCCAAGCCACCAATGAAGAAGGTCAGCGCCGCAATCGTGAGAATGACAAGATCAAGTGTCATTGACTTTGTGCCTTTGCAGTCGCCCCAGATTTGTCAAATGAGTCTCCTCTAAGCGTCAGTTTAAAGAAAATAATCACCGGAGTTCAATAAAAATCGATAAAATGTTGCTTTTGAAGATTCCACCGATATTATTGATACACGCGCTGGGACATACAAGGCGAAAAGCCATTTCCTCGGCCGAACAGATCAGGGAGGTCTACATGAATATTGCATCTAAAGTTTTGGCCGTTGCGGCCATGGCACTTGCGCCAATGACAGTCTCCGCACAAGAGCTGCGGATCGGTACGGCGAGCTTGGGCGGCGCGTATTACCCGATGGGTCAAGCGCTCAGCAACATGGTGAACAAACACGCCGAGGGTTACACTATGGTCCCTATTGTGACCGGTGGGGGCGCTGAAAATCCGCGCTTGGTTGACTCCGGCGAGGTTGAGTTGGGCATAGCGCCAGCGAGCCTCAGCTATCTCGCCGTTGGTGGCAAAGGTCCTTACAAAGAGGCGTTGAACATCACCGCGATGGGTCAATTGCACTCTAGCGTTTTGCATATGGTGACGTTGCCGGGTTCTGGCATCACCAGCATTGAAGATCTCAAAGGTAAGAAAGTCGCGATTGGCCCCGCGGGCGGTGGCACACTCAGCATCACGCGAAACCTCTTTAAGCTATATGACATGACGCTTGAGGACATTGTGCCAAGCTTTCTGTCCTACGCAGACGGATTCAGCCAATTGTCTGACGGCAACGTTGACGCGGCTTTCGCGCTTGCGGGTTTCCCGACCTCTGCTGTGATGCAGACGGGGGCAACCAATGATCTTCAGTTCATTGAGCTGGGCGAGTCAAAAATGAGCGAGCTGACAGAACGTTTCCCCTATTACTCCAACGTGAGCGTACCTGCAGATGTCTACAATACAGAAAACGATGTAGTTGTTATCGGCTCCGCCAACATGCTGATCGCACGTGGTGATATGGACGACGCGCGCGCGACTGTTCTGCTTGAGGCGATTTATGGCAATCTGGATGATTTGATCGCGGAAAACGCATTGGCCAAACAGATTGTCCCAAAGGCGTCCTTGGGCTTGCCAATCCCGTTACATGCGGCGGCAAAAGCGTATTTCGAAGCGCTTGAGTAATTGAATCCAAAGGGGCGGCCATTGGGCCGCTCCTTTTCACTTTGGCTTTACCAAGGCGATATGATGATCGGCGTACAAAAGCTCACTGCTAAACTCGTCTCGCTCACTGCGATTTGCTTGAGCCTTTGGCATCTCTCCATTGTCGCGGGCTTTGGTAGTTATTCAACGATGGACATCCGCAGCATTCACCTGACGGTGATGTTGTGTTTGGTCTTTCTGGCCGTCAAGAAACCGGTTGGGGACGCCGTTGACACGCCTGCGGTGCGTTCGCGTGACATGATGGGATTGAGCGTACGAATTGCCCTTGCGCTCGCCTCGCTTGGGGCTGGGTTTTACACATATTCGCGTTGGAAACCGATCGCCTTTAGTGGCGGCGTGACGAACGATCTGGATGCCTATGTTGGCATGGTAATCATTCTATTGGTCCTGCTTGCGGTGATCCGTCGGATTGGTTTCCTTTTGAGTTTGATCGCGATCATTTTCCTTCTCTACCCACTTCTTGCGCCTTATATGCCGGGCGTGCTTGAAGGACGTGGCTACGGTCCTGAGCGGATTGCGATCTTTATGGCAACTGGGACCGAAGGCATCTTTGGTATCCCCCTTGGTGTCTCCGCGTCCTACATCATTATTTTTACTATCTTCGGCGCTTTCCTGAACAATTTTGGGGCAGGGGAATTCTTCTTCCGTATTGCAAGCGCGTTAACCAACGGCACACGCGCCGCGTCTGCGAAAACCGCTGTGATCTTTAGCACATTGCTTGGCATGATTTCCGGCTCTGCGGCGGGCAATGTTGCCGTGACGGGAACCATGACGATTCCGATGATGAAGCGCGAGGGCTACAAACCCAACCAAGCCGCCGCGATCGAAGCGGTTGTGTCCACAGGCGGTCAGATCATGCCACCCATTATGGGCGCTGCGGCGTTTATCATGGCGGAGATCATTGGTTTGCCCTACCGCGATGTGATGCTCGCCGCACTGATCCCCGCGCTGTTGTTTTTCACCTCGATCCTGTTCATCGTGCACCTGCGTGCCGTCAAATCCGGTATGGACGTCAGCACCCCACAAGAAACAACAGAACCACTGTCGAGCGTGCTACTTCCGGGGCTGAGGTTTGTCATACCATTCTTACTGTTGGTTGGCATGATGGTCGTCGGCTACTCTCCCTTTCGTGCGTCTTTCGTTGCACTTATCACGCTTTTGATCGGCTGTTTCTTCTTTGAATTTCGCGATTTGAAAGGCTTCGCCACACGTATCTTGAAGTCACTGGAAGAGGGTGCTTTGGCCGTGCTCTCTATCGCCGCAGCCTGTGCTGCAGCGGGGATCGTGGCTGGGGTTTTGTCCATGACGGGAGTGGGATCGAAGATCTCGGGCTTAATAATTGATGTGTCTGCAGGCTTGCCCTTAATCGCGTTGATCATGACGGCTGGCATGGCGATTATCCTTGGCATGGGCTTGCCCACAACTGCGGCTTATCTCATCTTGGCCACAGTCGTTGCGCCACCTCTTGTTGAGATGGGGGTACCGATCCTGACCGCACATATGTTCGTGTTCTTTTTTGGGTGCATTTCCACGATCACGCCACCTGTTGCGCTTGCCTCTTACGTTGCCGCTGGCATCGCGGGGAGTGATATAAACAAGACCAGTTGGACAGCGTTCGCCTATGGCATCACGAGCTATATCCTACCGTTCATGTTCTTCTTTGGACCAGCCTTGCTCATGGAGGGCACCACCGTTCAAATCATCATGGCAGTTGTGATCGGTTTGATCAGCGTTTTCTGCATCGCCGCTGCAGTCGTTGGATATCTCGTGAGGCCTCTGGGCTTACTGGGGCGTGTTGTTATGGGTGCGGCGGGGGTGTTGCTGATGTATCAATCTCCCCTCACCAATATCGCAGGGCTGGCGATCTTGGCCGGGGTGTTCGCTCTATCGAAGGCTCAAGCAGGTCGTCTAAACCAAACTCAATAGGGGAAAGCTATGCATAAGGATTACAGACGCGTCGTGACGGGCCATGATGGAAATGGCGTGGCGATTGTGGAGAGCGATCAAATTGCCTCGCAAGTTCTGGAGCGCCCGGCGCGTCCGGGTGTGCGGTTGACGAACTTCTGGCGCACAGAGACGACACCTGCGGAATACGACGGGCCGACAGAAACCTGTACAGGTCCATTTATCCTGCATCCGCCAGAGCATGGAACGATGTTTCGATGCGTGGAGTTTTTACCTGAAGATCCAGAGGTCATGGCCAAGCTCTCAAGTAAGGAAGGTGCGGAGGCGTTTGCCGAAATGGGCGCAGGTGCTAATATTGTGCAAGGAGGTCGTCATCCTTGGATGCACCGCACGGATTCAGTTGACTACGGCATTGTCATGAACGGAGAAATCTGGATGGTGATGGATGAAGAAAAGGACGACGTTCTGCTTAAAGCTGGCGATGTCGTCATTCAACGCGGCACCAATCACGCATGGGCCAATCGCGGCTCAGAACCTTGTACGATGATGTTCGTCTTAGTGGACGGTGTCTCAGAGACTGGCAAAGGAAAAGGCATTCCTGAGCGCTAAAACGCAAAGGTTTCTACCTCTGTGATGTCAGCGCAGTGGGAACTATGAAACAAATAACTGACGAAACACATCTGGGAGGATGACATGAAAACATTCACACGCACGGCAATCGCCGCATTGCTTCTCACGTCCACAGCGGCGTCTGCGCAAATGGTCGAGGGGCCAGACGTCAACTGGAGCTTCTCCATGTGGGGCAACCCGCGCGCTTTGTCTGCTGGCATGGAAGCTATCGCGGAAGAAGTCTCGGAGAAGACAGGTGGCAAGTTCAACATCAAGATATTCTACGGCGGACAGCTCTCTGGTGCGCGTGAAAACTTGGATGGCTTGCAGCTAAATGCGTTTGAAGGCGCTGCGATCTGCAACTTCTACCATCCGGGCAAGAACCCTGCATGGATGGTCTTCTCGTTGCCGTTCCTACCTTTGGGCGATCCTAAGGTTGACCAGTATGTGCGCTCGAAACTGTTTGAACATCCCGCAATCGTTGCGGACATGGAGCGTTGGAACGCGATGCCATACATGAGCGGCTTGTTGCCTCAGTATGAGATCCTCGGCAAAGGCGACGCGCCGACGTCCTTGGACGACTGGAGTGGCATGCGCGTGCGTGCTGGTGGCGGTCTAGGAAGTGCGATGGAAGCGCTCGGCGCGACGAAAACCACTTTGCCAGCGGGTGAAACTTCGACAGCATTCCAGCGCGGCGCAGTTGATGCGGCAGCCTTCCCATATACTTATGCGCATGTTTCCTTCGGAATTGCCGAAGAAGCCGATTGGTTCACCGCAAACCTTGCACCGGGCACATCCGAGTGTGGTTGGATATTCAACAAAACCGCTTACGAGGCACTGCCTTCGCAGTATCAGGAGTTGTTGATGAGTCTGCGCGGCAAAGGCATGGACGTTGAGCAAGCGGCTTACGCAGAGCAGGACAAAAAGAACCTGCCCGTGTTCAAAGAGACTATGCAGGAAATCGTCTATAGCGATTCAGATCTCGCGAAATTCCGCGAAGTTGCAGGCCAGCCTGTGTGGGATGCTTGGATTGCCGCAAACGCAGACAAATTCGATGCGCAAGGACTGTTTGATGCGGTTTGGAGCTACGCTGAAGAAGCGATGAACCAGTAACGTCGAAAGACGCACCGGTCCCCAGATTGTTGGGGGCCGGACTTAAAGGATCCACGCCATGGAACACGACATAGAGGCGGAGCGCAGCTTGCTGGCCCGTTTGCATCGCGGCTTTATGCCGATTGAGGACTTCGCCAATCTCGCCGCCGCTGCTGCAATCATGTTGCTGATGGTGCTTGGCGTATTGCAGATTGTGTTGCGGACCGTCTTTAACACTCCGATCAACGGCTACATCGACCTAGTCGAACTCTCTATGGCGAGCATGGCGTTTTTGGGCGCAGCTTACACGCAACGCCTTGGCAGTCACATTCGTATGGAGCTTTTGGTGAGCCGACTTTCTGGCCGCGCTCTCTGGCTGCTTGAAGCCATTGGTGCCGCCATCGCAATGTTCGTCATCGCAGTGTTGATCTATCACAGCTACGGCCATTTCCTGCGCGCATATACATTAGGTGACACTACAATTGACGCGGAATACGTCACGTGGCCCTCCAAGCTCTTGGTGCCTATCGCGTTCTCAATCTGGTGGATCAGGCTCGCGCTGCAATGCATTGGAGCCTTGCGTTTGGTGCTCTTTCCTGACGCCACACCCATCGCGGTGGTAGTGGCCAAGGATGTCGCAGAACAAGCGCAAGACGAAATCCACGAAGTCATGGGTGACGACGCAGAGCCTGCAAGACCGGAGGGCAAATCATGATCATTGGTATTGGCATGTCCGACCCATTCTTGGTTGGCGTTATCACGCTTTGCATGTTGTTGGGGTTGATCTTTATCGGCGTGCGCGTTGTTTTTGCGGCTGCTGTTGTCGGTCTGCTCGGCCTCGTTGAGTTGCGCGGGTGGGGTCCTGCGGCTGGTATTGTTGGCACGATCCCGCACTCAAAATCTTCGACCTACGCTTTGTCGGTTTTGCCGATGTTCATCTTCATTGGTTTTCTCGCCTTTCATGCGGGCATGACCCAGCAACTTTTTGACGCTGCGCGCAAATGGCTTGGCTGGCTTCCCGGTGGCTTGGCCGTCGCCACTGTTTTTGCCACTGCGGGGTTTGCCGCTGTGTCTGGTGCATCGACTGCCACTGCCGCCGTGTTCAGTCGCGTCGCAATCCCAGAGATGCTGAAACACGGATATGATCGACGTATGGCTGCGGGTGTTGTCGCCTCCGCAGGCACACTTGCGACCCTCATCCCACCCTCAGCGATTCTCGTGATCTATGCGATCATCGTGGAGCAATCCGTCGGTAAACTGCTGCTCGCTGGCTTCCTGCCCGGTATCTTTTCAGCGGTTGTCTATGCAGGCATCATCGTGGTTTGGGCGATGATGAAGCCGGGGTCTGCGCCGTCAGTCAAAGGTTTCACATGGGGCGAACGCGTGCGCACATTGCCCGGCATTTCGCCGATTATTCTCGTGGTGGTCATCATAATGAGCGCAATCTACGGCGGCTGGGCGACACCTACAGAAGCAGGTGCGCTTGGAGCATTCGTGGTCTTTGTTCTCGCGCTCGTCAGAGGTACGCCGCTAAAATCGATCAAGAACTCTTTGATGGAATCCGCCAAGCTGACAGTGATGATCTTTTCCTTGATTTGGGGCGTTTTGATCTTCGTGCGCTTTCTTGGCTTTTCGGGCATTCCCGGAGCGTTCACCGAGTGGATCGTCGGGCTTGATATGCAGCCGATGACAATCATGATTTGCATCCTTTTGGGCTATGCGGTGCTGGGCATGTTTATGGATGCGATTGGCATGCTTCTATTGACCTTGCCAGTGGTCTATCCCGCCGTCATCGCGCTCGGTTTTGATCCGATTTGGTTTGGCATCATCGCGGTTAAGATGGCGGAGATTTGTTTGATCACACCTCCCATCGGGCTGAACTGCTTTGTGGTAAACGGCGTGCGTCCTGACATCCCTTTGGGCCAAGTCTTTCGCGGCGTAGCGCTGTTCTTCATTGCCGATGTGATCACGATTGCCGCCTTACTCATGTTCCCAGAGATCGTAACATGGTTGCCGAATTTTGACTTTGAAGCATGGTGGTCCGGTCTCTGGGCTGCCGCGTTGTAAGGAAATATTATGCGTTTGCACACATCCCTTCCACTGGCGCATGCCAGTGCGATTATCACTGAAGCTTTGCGGCTTGGTCGTGACGCAGGGCTGCTTCCATTGACCGTTGTTGTGCTTGATGCGGGTGGCAAAATGGTAGCGATGCAATGCGAGGATGGTTCTGGCCTTATTCGTTTCGAAGTAGCGTTCGGCAAGGCATATGGCGCGCTTGGCATGGGCATTTCATCGCGTTTGATCCGTGATCGATTGAAAAATCGCCCGACATTTCAATCTGCGTTGGCAACTGCATCTGGTGGACAATTAATCCCTGTTCCGGGTGGCGTGTTGGTTGAGGACGCACAGGGCGTGACGCTAGGCGCTGTAGGGATCAGTGGCGATACATCAGACAAGGACGAGTACTGCGCGATTGAGGCGATCAAATTCGCAGGCTACGCACCAGAACCCGCCGAGCCAAATCCGGAGTGGCGCACTTCCTCGCTCTCAGATCACTATCCAGCCTCAAACTAGAGTGGTAGATCGATATGGCGGTGCGTCACCTGCAAACGTGGCAAGTTGGCGTCATTGGGATCGGCCAAAGTGAAAGTCGATTTGCCTTCAAACTTTGCCGGAATGATCATGGCGCGCAAAAAGCTGGTAACACCAACGTCTTGCAACGCGACCGCACGCACTGGAGCGTGCGCGGCTTCGAACCAACTCTCACCCGTTTGCAAAGTTTGGACATGCTCATCCGCCTCAA